>Ga0214473_10003926_pt1 | contig 17947 bp, 14 predicted proteins | sample RVTome_7_FD_203509 | JGI IMG/M metagenome (GOLD analysis project Ga0214473, IMG submission 203509) | Soil microbial communities from uranium-contaminated site in the Upper Colorado River Basin, Wyoming, United States - RVT98D197 | ecosystem: Environmental > Terrestrial > Soil > Contaminated >... | reverse complement strand
GCGTTCGCCTGCGCCGGGACCGGATCGATAAGGGTGGGAAGGTCACGCTTCGTCATCGGACGCGCCTGCACCACATCGGCGTGGGACACGCCCACAAGGGCAAGCGCGTGATCTTGGTGGTGAACAGGCTGGACGTACGCATCATCTCCGAGGATGGTGAGCTACTCAGACGGCTCACGCTCGACCGAGTCGCGACTACCAGCCACAGACGTCGAGAATCGCGGCTACGATGCGCCGACACACCCGTCCACGATGGCCTGACACATCACACGGTGGAGGTGAAGGGATTCGAACCCTTGTCTCCGGGCGACCGACTGGGACTTCTCCGGGCGCAGCCGATGATCGGATCTCGCCCCTTAGCGTCCATCGGCAGAGGACCTCGGGACCAGACCGGATGCGGTGTCCCCCGCCGGCCTCCGGTCCGAACCGGCGGGGTCAGCCTGCTCAGGTGATACTCGGCCCCCGACCGCAGGCACACGGGGCGAGCAGCTACCTAGTGACTAGGCAGCGAGCGCGAACTCGTCGTTGGCGCTTGTGTTTGGTCCGGCGTTTAACGTGACATCCGGGATCACGGCCCGCTTCGCCCAGACGGCAAACGTCCGGATCGAAGCCAGTACACCCCCATATGTAGTTGTCACTCGCAGTATACGGTCGTTGCCGACGTGGGCTGAAGCGCCCGGGTCAGCGGCGCCGGCCGGCCGCCCGCTCGATCTCGCGCTGGGCCTCACGCTTGGCGATCGACTGGCGCTTCTCGTACCGGCGCTTGCCGCGCGCCAGGGCCAGCTCGACCTTGGCCATCCCGTGGGTGAAGTACACGCGCGTGGGGACGAGCGACAGGCCTTTCTCCGCCACCTGCGAGGCGATCGAGGCGATCTGGCGGCGGTGGAGTAGGAGCTTGCGTGGCCGAAGCGGCTGATGGGTGCGCTTATCCCCCTGCTCATACGCCGGGACGTGCATGCCCTCCAGCCAGATCTCGGTGCCGCGAAGCCGCCCGTAGCAGTCCGCGAGCGACACCTGCCCGGCCCGCAGCGACTTGACCTCGTCGCCGGTCAGGACCACGCCGCACTCGAACCGATCGAACAGCTCGTAGTCGTGGCGCGCCTTGCGGTTGGTGGCGACGGTCTTCTCGTCCTCGGCCTTGCGTCCCGCCATGACGGCAAGCCTAGACGTCGAGGAAGCGCCGCATCCCGATCGTGCCGGCGATGACCGCGACGACCGTCGCTGCCAGCAGGATCCACGGCGCCACCGAGAGCACGTCGGAGTTCCTGATCAGCGGGAAGAACCTGATCTGCCCACGCAACCGGTCGATGAACGCGACCTTGATCACGAACAGCGCGAAGATCGCGGCGCCGGCGCCCAGCAGCGACTCCACCAACCCTTCGATCAGGAACGGCACGCGGATCCGCCAGTTGGTGGCACCCACCAGGCGCATGATGCCGATCTCCTTGCGCCGAGCGAACATCCCCATGCGCAGCGTGTTCGCCACCAGGGCGATCGCCGACGCCAGCATGATGGCGGCGATCGACAGCACGCCGATCGATAGGACCCGCGTGATCGCCACCAACCGGTCCAGCAGGTCCCGGTAGTCCGAGACCTCCTTCACCCCCGGCTGGGTGCACACGATCTTGCCCACCTTCGGGTCGAAATCACAGCCGAGCGCGGCCGTCACCTGTTCGAACTGCCCCGGGTCCGACAGGTTGACGCGCAGCGAGGTGGGGATCACCTCCTTGCAGTCCACGTTCTCCAAGAACGCGGGTTGGTTCGCGAACAGCTGCTCGAAGTGCGAGCAGGTCTGCCCCTTGTCCCAGTAGACGACCTCCGAGACGGCCGGCAGCCCCTGCAAGGTGTCCTGCAAGCGTGCCACCGTATCCTGCCCCGCCGGATCGTCCAGGTACACCGCGACCTGGACGTTCCCCGTCCACGCGTCGATCACCAGGTTGAACTCCCGAGCGATCAGCAGCGCCAACCCGAACAGGAACAGCGCGATGAACGCCGTGGACATGGCCGCGAACGCGACGATGCCGTTCCGTCGGAGCCCCGCTGCGGTCTCTTTGAAGTAGTACTCGACCCGACGCACGTCAGGAGTACACCCCTCGGGATTGGTCGCGCACGACCCTGCCCTTCTCCAGTTCGATCACGCGCTTGCGCATCGCGTCGACGATCGCCTGGTCGTGCGTGGCCATCACCACGGTCGTGCCGATCTTGTTCACCTTGTCGAGCAACCGCATGATGTCAACGCTGGTGTTGGGGTCCAGGTTGCCGGTGGGCTCGTCGGCCAGCAGCACAAGCGGCCGGTTGACGCAGGCCCGCGCGATCGACACGCGCTGCTGCTCGCCACCCGACATCTCGTCGGGGAACGCGTTCAGCTTGTCGCCGAGCCCCACGTACTCGAGGATCTCCGGCACGCGCGTGTCGATCACGTGCTTGGGCTTGCCGATGACCTCCAGTGCGAACGACACGTTCTCGAACGCCGTCTTGTCCTGCAACAGCTTGTAGTCCTGGAAGACCGTGCCCACGTTGCGTCGCAGGTGGGGCACCTTGAAGTTGGAGATCCGGGCCAGGTTCTTGCCGGCCAGGAACACGTCGCCCTTGGTGGCTTCCTCCTCCTTGAGGAGCAGGCGGATCATGGTGGACTTTCCCGAGCCCGACGGTCCGACCACGAAGACGAACTCGCCCTTCTCGACCTCGATCGAGACGTCGACGAGTGCCGTGACGCCGTTGCGGTAGGTCTTCGTGACGCGTTGAAGACTGATCATGGATGCGCGGTTGGGGTCGGGGAAGGCGACCGCCGCCCACCCTACCAGACCCCCTACGGAGGACCGCGGAAGCGCGAGCACCGGACGATAGGCTGGGCCGATGCCCACGGCCCGCAGGTTCGCAACCGCGGCGGCCGGCCCGCTCCTCATCCTGGCGCTCGTCCTGTTCGCCCTGCGAGGTTTCGCCTTCGGTGACCGGTTGACGAACGAGCACCCGGACCTGCTCGCCTTCTGGCTCCCCCGGTGGGCGTTCCTGGGACGCTCGCTCGCAGCCTGGCACGTGCCGCTCTGGAACCCGTTCGAGATGGTGGGCTACCGGTTCGCCGCCGATCCCCAGAGCGGATGGCTGTCCCTGCCGCCGATGGCCCTGTTCTCGACCCTCGGACCCGGAACGGCGATGCGCGCGATGGTCGTGTTCGATCCTCTGCTGGCCGGGCTCGGACTGTTCGCCTTCTGCCGCGTGGAGGGGTTCGCTCGAGCCACCGCGACGATCGCGGGGCTCTCGATCGCGGGCATGATGAGCGGCTCGGAGCTCGCCATCTCGATGCCGTTCGCGGGCGCGCTCGCGTGGACGACCGTCGTGCTGATCGGGGCGGCGGGGTTCCGGCGGGCGGAGCGGTGGTCGTCGCGGATCGGGTGGCTCGCCCTGGCCGCGCTGGGGTGGTCCCAGGTGGCGAGCGCACATCTGTCGCACGGGCTAGTGACGTGCACGCTCTTGGTGGTCGCGTACTTGCTGGCGAACGCTGCCGGCCAGGTGCGCGCCGGGTCGGCTCGCGGCGGCGTCGCGCTCGCCAGGCTCGCGCTGTTCCTGGTCGTGCTCCCGCTCGCTTCGTTGGCCGTCCTGGTGCCCAGGCTCTCGTTCATCGGCGACTCATCCCTGGGCTCAGGTTACGATCGCTTGGGCGCCGGGTTGCGGGACGTGACGGGCGTCGAGGAGCGACCGATCCGGCCCGACGGCCTGTGGTCGGGGTGGATCCTGGCTCACGGCGCCGCCCCCGGTGCCTTCGCCGGCGGGGTGGTGCTCCTGGGTGTTCCTCTGGCCCTGAGGGCCCGCCGTCGGCGGGCCGTGGTTTTGGCGATGGCCGGATCGGTCGCGGTGGTCTGGATCGTGTTGCTCGACCCGGTGATCACGACGCCGTGGGTGCGCGACGGGCTCCTTCGGCTGCCCTTCGGCGACGTCTTGCTGCACAACCCTGCGCGCTTCCGCACCGTGGCGATCATCGCCCTGCCCGTTGTCGGAGCCGCCGGGATACAGGGCCTGCTGGACGAGCCGATGTCGTGGCGCCGCGCCCTGGTCTGGGTATCGGCGGGCGCGGTGCTCTGGCTCGGTATCCCCGTGGTCGCCAACGCGGACCTGGAGCACTGGTGGCTGTTGGCGGCCTCGAGCGTGCCGATCGCCGTGGGGTTCATCCTCGTGGCCCGCCGTCCGCGCGCCGGAACGGTCGCCCTGGTCTCGGTCCTCTCGGTGGAGCTCGTCGTGAGCGCGGTGCTCGCCGGCCGATGGAGCGGCGACGACCTCAGACTCGGCCTGGAGACCGGCGCTCGAGCCATCGCGGCCTTCCAGCCCTTGCGAGCGCCCGACGTCGACCTGGGCGCCTTCGTGGCACCGACTCCGTTCGTCGGCGCGATCGGCGCCGATCGCTATCTGACGTGGGTGCCGCCGCAGACCTACACGGAAAAGGGGTACCTGTTCGCGCAGGACCCGATCGACTGGCCGGCGCTGACGAACGAGCGCGGAACCCTGTTCGGCGTCCGCGACGCGCTCGGCTACAACCCGGTCCAGCTCCCCCGGTACTGGGCATACCTGCGCGCCACCAACGAGCTCTCCCTGGTCTACAACGCCGCGGCCGTCCAGGTGCCCACGACCACCGATGTCGATCTGCTCGGCGTTCGCTACCTGATCGTGCCCGCCGAGATCGAGGCACCGCTCCCCGGGCGCGTCGCAGCGAGCGCCGACGGCTACGACCTTCTGGAGGTTGCCGACGGAGCTCTGGCGAGCGTGTCGCCCGAGGTTCGCACGGTCGCCGATCCCGAACAGGCGCTGCGAGCGGTGACCTCCGCCGGCTTCGATCCGGAACGCCAGGCCGTGGTCGAGTCCGCCGAGCCGGTGCCTTCGGGCATGGGATCGGCGGCGGTGGACGAACCCGAGCCCGGCCGGATCGACGTCTCTGTCGACGCCGACGGCCAGGCGCTTGTCGTGATCCGGGCGGCCTTCGACGACGGCTGGGAAGCGACCGTCGACGGGCGCCCTGTCGACATCGAGCCGACCGATGCCTTCTTGATCGGCGTCGTGACGCCGCCGGGTCATCACGTCCTGTCGCTGCGCTACCGCGACGCGCAGGTGTGGCTGGGGCTGCTCCTGTCGGTCGGCGTGTGGACCTTGCTGGCGGCCGCCTTCGTCGCAGCCCGGCTCCGCGAGCGTCGGATCGCGCCCGAACGCGCTCGCTAGGCCCCCACGGGCGCCGCGCGCCGGCGAAGCTCGGCCCCGATGAACGGATCCAGGTCGCCGTCCAGCACACGCTGGGGGTCGCCGACCTCTGCCTCGGTCCGGTGGTCCTTGACCATCTGGTAGGGCGCCAGGACGTAGGAGCGGATCTGCGAGCCGAAGTCGACCGCCTTGCGTTGGCCGCGGATCTCGGACATCTGCTCCTCGCGCTTGCGACGCTCCAGCTCCGCCAGGCGTGCCTTCAGGATCGACATCGCGACCGCGCGGTTCTGCAGCTGGGAACGCTCGTTCTGGCAGGCCACGACCAGGCCGGTCGGCAGGTGCGTGATCCGCACCGCTGAGTCGGTCGTGTTGACCGACTGACCGCCGGGGCCGCTCGACCGGTACACGTCGATCCGCAGATCGTTCTCGTCGATCGGCACGTCGTCGGCCTCGGTCTGCTCGAGCGCGGGGATCACGTCCAGTGACGCGAACGACGTGTGGCGACGCTTCTGCGCGTCGAACGGGCTGATCCTGACCAGGCGGTGGACGCCGCGCTCGGCCGACAGCAGCCCGTACACGTTATGCCCGTGGACCTGGAAGGTGGCCGATTTGATGCCCGCCTCCTCGCCGTAGTGGATCTCGTCGACCTCCACCTCGAAACCATGACGTTCGGCCCACCGCAGGAACATCCGAAGGAGCATCTCCGCCCAGTCCTGGGACTCTGTGCCGCCCGCGCCCGCCTGGACCGTGGCGATGGCGTCGTGCGAGTCGTAGGTGCCCGAGAGCAGCGCCACCAGTTCCAGTTCGTCGACGTCTGCCTCGAGCGAGTGCAACGAGCTCGCCAGCTCGGCCGCCAGGTCGGGATCGTCTGCCTCGGCGAGCAGCTCGTCGATCGCCTGCGCGTCGTCCAGGCGGCGGGCGAGCGCGTCGTACCGATCGATGTCGGCCTTCAGGCCGGAGAGCTTGGACGTGACCTGCCGGGCCCGGTCGGGGTCGCCCCACAGCCCGGGGTCGGCCGCCTGGGCTTCGAGCTCGGCCGCCCGCGAACGCTTGCCCTCGACGTCAAAGGAACCCCCTGGCGGCAAGGACGCGCTCGCCGAGCTTGTGCAAGCGTTCGGCGTTCTCGGTCATCGTGATCGGAGTCTACGCGGGGCTCAGACGGAGACGGCACCGTGACACTTCTTGTATTTCAGGCCGCTGCCGCAGGGACAGGGGGCATTGCGCGGCACCTTGTCGGACACGGCCTGCTGCGGGTTGCCGCCGGCCCGCGAGCCCATGCCTCCCCCACCGTTGCCTTCCCCACCGTTGCCTCCACCCATGGCGCCCGCCCGTTGTGGCGCGGCCGACGCGCCCGCCGCGCCCGAGGTGACCTCGTCGCGGTTCTCGGAGAGCTTCTGCACCCGCTGTTGGGGCTGCTGGTCCTGGCGGACGAGCTCCACCCGGTAGATGTACTTCACGAAGTCCTCGCGGATCGACGTCGTGAGCTCCTCGAACATCTGGAAGGCCTCGCGCCGGTACTCCGTCAGCGGGTCCTTCTGGGCGTAGGCCCGCAGGTGGATGCCTTCCTGCAGGTAGTCCATCTCGTAGAGGTGCTCGCGCCACTTGGTGTCGGTGATGTTCAGCAGGACGACCCGCTCGAGCTCGCGCATGACCTCGGTTCCGACCGATGCCTCCTTGGCCTCGTAGGCCGTGAAAGCCTCGTCGATCAGCCGCTCGGTCAGCTCGTTCGAATCGAGGTCGTGGCCGATGTCGTCGGGCGAGGACCGGACGGGGAAGACCTCGCTCAGCGCGGTGATCAGGGCCTTGCGGTCCCAGTCCTCGGGGAAGACGTCGTGAGGACAGTGGGCGACGACGATCTCGGTCACGACGTCGCCGACGAAGCCCTGCGCCTGCTCCTTGAGGTCTTGGCCATCGAGGATCTTATGACGCTCGGCGTAGATCACCTCGCGCTGACCGTTCATGACCTCGTCGTACTTCAGGACGTTCTTACGGCGCTCGTAGTTCAGCTCCTCGATCTGCTTCTGGGCGTTCTCGACGGCACGGGTGACCATCTTGGCGGCGATGGGCTCGTCGTCGGGCCACTTCAGCCGCTCCATGATCGAGCTGACCCGGTCGCTGGCGAACATGCGCATCAGATCGTCCTCGAGCGAGAGGTAGAAGAGCGACTCGCCCGGGTCGCCCTGGCGGCCGGAACGTCCGCGCAGCTGGTTGTCGATGCGCCGTGACTCGTGACGCTCGGTACCCTGCACGTACAGGCCGCCCATCGCGACCACCTCTTCGTGCTCGGCGTCGGTCTGAGCCTTGAGCTTGGCCAGGATCGGCTCGTACTCGGCCTCGTACGCCCGTCGCTCCTCCTCGTCCATGTCGAAGAGCAGGTACCGGTCGTTGTCGTAGCCCCGCGCGGCCATCTCCTGGCGCGCCAGGTACTCGGGGTTGCCGCCCAGCAGGATGTCGACACCGCGACCGGCCATGTTCGTGGCGACCGTGACCGCGCCCTTGCGGCCGGCCTGCGCCACGATCATCGCTTCCTTCTCGTGGTTCTTGGCGTTCAGGACGTTGTGCGTGACGCCCCTGCGGTTCAGTAGCCCGGACAGGTGCTCGGACTTCTCGATCGAGACGGTGCCGACCAGGATCGGCTGGCCGGTCTCGTTGCGTTCGATGATGTCGTTGGCCACCGCACGCCACTTCTCGTCCTCGCTCTTGTAGATCAGGTCCTGCTGGTCGACGCGCACCATGGGCCGGTTGGTGGGGATCTCGATCACGGAGATCTTGTACGTCTCCTCGAACTCGGTCATCTGTGTCCGGGCCGTACCCGTCATGCCGGCGAGCTTGTCGTACATCTTGAAGTAGTTCTGGATCGTGATCGTGGCCAGGGTCTGGTTCTCCTCCTTGATCCGCACCCCCTCCTTGGCCTCGATCGCCTGGTGCAGACCCTCGGAGTAGCGCCGTCCCTCCAGCACGCGACCGGTGAACTCGTCGACGATCTTGACCTCGCCGTCGACCACCACGTACTCGACGTCGCGCTTGTACAGCTCCTTCGCGCGAAGCGCGTTCTGCATGTGGTGCACGAGAGGGGTGTTGACGTGCTCGTACAGGTTCTCGAGGCCCAGGATCTCCTCGACCTTGGCCACGCCCTTCTCGGTGACGGCCACCTGGTGCTTGGCCTCGTCGACCTCGTAGTCCTCGTCGCGCGTCAGCCGGGGCGCGACGCGAGCGAACGTCTGGTACCACTTGGCCGAGTCCGAGACCTGCCCGCTGATGATCAGCGGCGTCCGCGCCTCGTCGATCAGGATCGAGTCGACCTCGTCCACGATCGCGAACCGGTGCCCGCGCTGCACGCAGTGCTCGAGGCGCATCGCCATGTTGTCGCGCAGGTAGTCGAACCCGAACTCGTTGTTCGTGCCGTAGGTGATGTCGGCCGCGTAGGCGGGCCGGCGCTGGGCCGGCGTCATCGAGGCCTGGATCAGACCGACGTTCAGCCCGAGGAAGCGGTAGATGCCGCCCATCCACTCGGAGTCGCGCTTGGCCAGGTAGTCGTTGACGGTGACCACGTGCACGCTCTTGCCCTCGAGGGCGTTCAGATAGCCGGGCAGCGTGGAGACCAACGTCTTGCCCTCGCCGGTGCGCATCTCGGCGATGTTGCCCCGGTGCAGCACCACGCCGCCCATCAGCTGGACGTCGAAGTGCCGCTGACCGATCGTGCGGCGCGCGCCCTCGCGGACCACGGCGAACGTCTCGGGCAGCAGGTCGTCCAGGTCCCGCCCGTTGTCCAGCTGCTCGCGGAACTCCACGGTCTTGGCGCGGAGCTCGTCGTCGGAGAGCTCCTCGATCTCGGGCTCGTAGGTGTTCACGAGCTGGGCGATCGATGCCAGTTCCTTGACCTTGCGGCCCTCGCCCAGGCTGCTCAGCTTGTCCAGTACGGCCACGTGGGGATCCTTCCGGAAGGTTCGGGTGGAGCTTCGATTGTAGCCGCGGTGCGGTTGAGCACACCCCAGGGCCGATTCAGGTGCTCGAGGCAACCACCGGCGAACGCAGGCGAGCGACGACGACCAGCACGCCACCGACCAGGACGGCGGCCACCAGGCCAACCGCCCGGTACCCGGAGGTCTCCAGGAGAACGCCTCCGACCAGGCCTGCCGACGCCGAGCCGATGCTGACCAGCAGGTCGGTGAACCCGAGCGCGCCGGCGCGCTCCCACGGGTGAGTGAGATCGCTGATGACAGCCGTCGCGGCCAGGTAGGTCGCCGACCACCCGAGCCCGATCGCGAACAGACCCACCCCGACGACGGTGGCCGACATCTCGGTGGCGGCGGCCAACGCTCCGGCGCCGCAGACCGCGCTGCCCGCGATCAGGCCCGCTCGCCGTCCGAACCGGTCGAGCCCCGCACCGACCAGCGGCGCGAACGCGAACATCCCCAGGATGTGGAACGAGATCACCCACGAGATCACCGAGCTGTTCTGACCGTGGTCGTGCAGCGCCGTGGGCGTCACCCCCATCACGCCGATCATGGCCATCTGCCCGACCGCTCCGGCGAGGATCGCCGCCTTGAACGCGGGGATCGCGAGCAGGGCCCTGCGTGGTCGCGCGATCGTCGAGGCCGCAACTCCCGGGATGTCGTGAGCCAGGTCCCGCGGGTCCGGCCTAAGCGCCGCAACGCAGGCGGCGGCGCCAAAGGCTCCGATCGGCACGATGACCCAGGGGAGGACCTGCGTATCGAACCCTCGGCGCTCGGCCAGGCCATGCAGCAACGTCACCAGGAACGGGCTGCACACCGCGCCCACCGTCCCGGCGGCCAGCAGGATGCCGACCGCCCGGCCACGCCGCTCGGGCGGATACATGTCCGCCATGGCGCCGCGCGAGAGGTTGGCTCCGCCGAGCGCTACTCCGAACGGGACTGTACCTGCCAGCAGACCGACGAACGAGCCCGCCGCGATCGACGCCCCGCACCACACGCCGGCGACGCCGAGCAGCGCGACCGAGAGCAGCAGGCCGCCCCGGCGCCCGATCCGATCCATCCACCGGCCGATCGCGGACGCGCCGCCCGCCGCGGCGACGAAATAGACACCCCAGATCAAGCCCGAGGCCCCGTCGTGGTGCGTCAGGTCGGCGGCCGCGGGCCCCCCCACGATCAACAGCACCGGGAACGAGGTCGAGACGAACCCCTGCGCGAGCGCCAGGAGTCGAGCGTTGCGGCGGATCGCCCCCTCGCGCTCCATGGGTGTGGACGATACGGGACCGAACCCGCGGGCAACACCGGACGGTCGATCCGATCACATCGGCTGTTCGAGCGCTCCCAGCCGTTCGATCAGCCGGGCGTTCTCGGCGTAGTCCACGGGACAGGCGATCACGCTGACGGCCTTGTCGGAGAGCGCCTTCTCCAACGTGGGCGTCAGCTCGGCTGCGGAACCGATCGCGTAGCCCCGCGCGCCGAAGCTCTCTGCAAGCTTGACGAAGTCCGGGTTCGTGAACGACACCGATGCCCTTCGCCCGAAATGGATGTCCTGCTTCCACCCGATCAGGCCGTAGCCTCCGTCCACCCAGACCAGGATCGTCAGATGCACGTTCTCGCGGACGGCCGTCTCGATCTCACCCACGCTCATCATGAACGCGCCGTCCCCCATCGCGGCCAACACCCGCCGCTCCGGATACACGAGCTTGGCCGCGAGCCCTCCGGGCAGCGCGAACGCCATCGTGGCCAGGCCGTTGGAGATCAGGCACGTGGTGGGCCGGTAGGTCGGGTACAGCCGGGCCATCCACATCTTCACGGCGCCTGTGTCGGCGAGCACGATGTCGTCGGGCTGCATGGCGTGTCGGATGTCGTGCACGATCCTGGCGGGCGCGACGGGGAACGCATCGTTCGCGGCGCCGCGCTCGAGCTCCTCGCGAACGAGACCGCGCGCCGGCGGCACCTCGGGGGGATCGCCGTGCATCGAGCTCGCAACCGCGATCCCGTCGAGGGCCTCGCCGATCGAACCTTGCAGCCCGACCTCGAGGCCGTAGTCGGCGTCCACCTCTGCCACGGTGCGATGGATGTGCACGATGCGCTTGTCCCCCCGGGGGTTCCATCGCGAGGGTGCGTACTCGACCAGGTCGTAGCCCACCGCCACGACCACGTCGGCCTTGTCGAAACCGAAGTTCGCGTAGTCCTTGACCATGAACCCGATCGTGCCCAGCGCGTTCGGATGATCGTCTGGGAACACGCCCTTGCCCAGGAACGTGGTGGCCACGGGGATGTTCAGTCGCTCGCTGAAGCGAACCAGTGCGTCCATGGCACCGTCGCGAGCGACGCCGGCGCCCGCCAGTACCACAGCGTGTTGAGCCTGCGACACGACGTGGGCCGCCCGATGCACCTGGTCTTCGGATGGCGAGGGATCGCGCGGCACGTTGACCTTGAGCGGGCGGGCGTCGGTCTCGCGCTCGGCGACGTCCTCGGGCAGCACGATGAACGTGGCCCCGGGCCGCTCGGTCTGCGCCTGCTTGAAGGCCTTGCGCACCATCTCGGGCGCGGCGCTACGCAGGGTCACCATGTCGCCCCACTTCGTGACGGGACGATATAGCGAGACCAGGTCGACCACCTGGTGAGACTCCTTGTAGAGCCGGTCCAGCCCGGCCTGCGCCATCAGGGCGACCAACGGGTGCGAGTCGAGCTGGGCGTTGGCCACACCCAGCATCAGGTTGATGGCGCCGGGCCCCAAGGTGGCCAGGCACACACCGGCCTTGCCCGTGAGAGCGCCGTACGTATCGGCCATGAACGCCGCCCCGCGCTCGTCGCGCGTGGTGATGAACCGGATGGACGAGTCCGCCAGCGCGTCGATCACGTGCAAGTTCTCTTCGCCCGGAAGGCCGAACACGTACTCGACGCCCTCGTTCTCCAAGCACTCGACGAGCAGCTTGGCAACGGTACGCTCGCGATCGAGAGCCATGGTCGGAAGGCTACACGCGGTGAGCTCGGCGGGAGCGGCGAGGTCAGCTGATCTCGATCATCTTCTCGCGCACGGCGTAAACGACCGCCTCCATGCGCGAGTGCAGGTGCAGCTTCTCCAGGATGTTCCGGATGTGGTTCTTGACCGTGTTCTCGGAGATGAACAGCTGCTTGGCGATGTCGCGGTTGTTCAGCCCCTGGGCCACCAGACGCAGGACCTCCATCTCGCGATCGGTCAGCCGCGGCGCCGGCATCTGAGGTCGTTCCTCCGCCGACTTGGAGATCGCGGCGAACTCGGTCAACAGCTTGGAGGCCATGCTGGGCGAGATCCGCGACTGACCGGCCCAGACGGAACGGATCGCGTCCGCGACCTCCTCGATCGGGATCTCCTTCAGCAGGTAGCCCGAGGCGCCGGCCTTGATCGCGTCGTACAGGTCCGCCTCCTCGTCGCTGATCGTGAGCATCAGGATCTTGACGTGGGGCAAGAGCTCCTTGATCTGCGACGTGGCCTCGATGCCCGATCGCTTGGGCATGCGCACGTCCATCAGGACGATGTCGGGCATGACCTCTTGGGCGCGCTCGATGGCTTCGGCGCCGTCGCTGGCCTCGCCCACCATCTCGATGTCGGGCTCTTGGGAGAGCACCATCTCGAGCCCGCGGCGGAACAACGCGTGGTCGTCGACCACCATCACGCGGAGCTTCTCGCTTCCGTCGTTGCCCTTGTCCGTCAAGGTGACGCTCCTTCCCGCTCGCCCCTACTCCGGGGGCGGGGCCGGGGTCGTGGCGGATTCTAGCCCACCCGCGTGGCGCGCCGAGCGCTTCTTGCCGTGATGATCGCGCAGCTGGCGCTCGAGCTTGTCAGCCACCGCGTCGAGCGCCGCCGGAACCTCGCCGGCCTCGGCATGCGCGCGGAAGGTCTTGCGCGGCGTGCGCAGCGTGGCTTCGACCCGCTTCAGGGCGTTGGGAGCCGGGTGGTGCTCGGCGATCAGCTCCAGGTCGATGCCCGTGGCTCGGGGTTCCATCCGTCCCAGGCGGGAGAACTTGTGCGTGGCGGTCTCGCGGATCTCGTCGGTGACCGGGAGACCCCGGCCCGTGAAGGTCAGATCCATGTCGGTGGTGTTCCCTCCTGCTCGTCGGTTGGGCTCGCGTCCGGCTGACCTGGTCTTTGCCCCCACACCCGCCTGCCGGAGCCTTGGCCGCGGGGCCCGAGGGCCCACCGACTCCGGCCCTCTCCCGGGCCGGTCGCCCGGCCCGGGGCAGGACTTACATCTAAACCGCGCCATGCTCGGCGACCAACGGTCGCCTTACGTGGGTCGTTTCGCCCGCGGCTGGCGTCGACTACCGGGGAGGATCCCCGGGCAACCACAGACCCGGACGTGAGCCCACCCGAGCGTATACATCGGCACGCGGAGCCCGCAACGGGAGCCCGCCCCCCGACAATGCCCGCGCGGCCGTGGCGACGTGCACCTCGCGAGCACCTCCCTCGGCCAGCGCCTGCGCACACCCGGCCGCCGTGGCGCCGGTGGTCAGGACGTCGTCGACCAACAGCACCCTGGCCGGCGCGGGACCGGTCGCCACGAAGGCTCCCCGCATGGCCGCGCGGCGCTCGAACGCCGATCGGGTGGCCTGCGGCCGGGTGGAAACGCTGCGCCGCAACAGCCGCACGACTGGAAGCCCCGTCCGGTGGCCCACCGCCACCGCCAGCGCTCGCGCCTGGTCGTAGCCACGTTCGGCGCGGCGCCGGCGGGACAGCGGCACCCACGTGATCACGTCGGCCGGCGCCGTGCCCAGGGCGACCACCATGGCGTCGGCCAGCGCGGCGGCCACGTCTCGCCAACCCGAGAACTTGAGCCGGTGGATCGCCCGCTTGGCGGGCCCCCGGTACAAGAACGGAGCCCTGGCCGAGGTGACGGGCGCCGGCGGGCAGTCGCGACACATCGGTACCGGAAGCGCCGAGGGCCGGCCGCAGCGGACGCACCACGGAGGCTCCAGGACGACCAGTTCACGCAAGCAGCCGGAGCAGAACGGCCACGCGCCGTCGCCGCACCCCGCGCATCGCCGTGGGAAGACCACGTCGATCGTCCGCGACCACATCGGCCGACCCTATCGAGGGGGTGTGACAGCGCGGCGGGGGGCGGCTACGGGAGCCTGACCTGGACGCCGTCGGCGCCCTTGAGCTCGATCGTCAGCCGATGCTGGGTCCTCAGGGCAGGATACGCGGTGACGGTGCCCCGACCCGCGTCGGCGTCGTGGTCGTGCTCGAGGACCGGAAGCTGCGCTCCGTCCGCCGTCAGCTTCAGACCGGCGGCGGCCGCCGGAGCCTCATAGGTCACGGTCAGGTGGTCTCCCGAGCACTCCAGCTGCACCAGCTTGGCGTCGCCGGTCTTCTTGCCGATCGACACCGTGCCCCGGCGAACCGAGGTTCGGGGCCACGACACCGAGAAGCGCTTCCCGGGGTGGACCACCGACGGTGTGCCGTCGACCACGACCTCGCACTCCAGCCGGTACCAGCCCGCATCCAGGTCCATGACCGCGAACTCGAACGGCACGAACGTGTCCAGGGTGGGCGCGACCTCCAAGATGGCGGGCTCGACGGTGATCGCGTGCGACCCGCGGCCGGCCATCTCGGTGACCCGCGCCCGTTCGATCCTGACCTGGTGCGGCTCGCCATCGGCGCCCCGCAGGACGAAGGCTCCCTTGACGCCCGCGGGCAACCGCTCGAACGCCGCGCGGATCGACACCAGGTCCGACATCGCGGGCAAGCTTACGCCAGGCGACGAGCTCACACCGAACGCCTAGGTGCCCTGATCCCAGGAGTGCAGGTAACGCTCCTGCTCGTCGGTCAGGGAGTCGATGTCCACGGCCATCGCGCGGAGTTTGAGCCGGGCGACCTCCTTGTCGATCTCGACAGGCACCGGGTAGACCTTCTTCTCCAGCGTGGCCGCGTTCTTCACGACCCATTCCACCGACAGCGCCTGGTCGGCGAAGGACATGTCCATCACCGCGGCCGGATGCCCTTCGGCGGCGGCCAGGTTGACCAGCCGGCCCTCGCCCAGCAGGTGCAGACGGCGCCCGTCGGCCATCGTGAACTCCTCGACGTAGTCGCGGATCGTCCGGACGCCGCCCGTCGCGAGCGCGCGCAGCCCGACCTTGTCGATCTCGACGTCGAAGTGACCGCTGTTGGCCATGATCGCGCCGTCCTTCATCAGCTCCATGTGCTCCGGGCGGATCACCGACGTGTCGCCGGTGACGGTGATGAAGATGTCCCCGATACGGGCGGCCTCACGGATCGGCATGACGCGGTAGCCCTCCATCAGGGCCTCCAGCGCGGCCGTGGGATCGACCTCGGTGACGACGACGTGCGCGCCCAAACCGCGGGCCCGTGAGGTCACGCCGCGCCCGCACATGCCGTACCCGGCGACGACCACGGTTCGCCCCGCGATCAGGCGGTTCGTCGAACGCATCACGGCGTCCATGGTGGACTGGCCGGTCCCGAACCGGTTGTCGAACAGGTGCTTGGTGTCGGCGTCGTTCACGCTGACGATCGGATAGGCCAAGGCCCCGTCGGCGGCCATCGCACGCAGCCGGATGACGCCGGTGGTGGTCTCCTCGGTTCCGCCCAGGACGTGCTCCAACCGGTCGGCGCGCCGGGTGTGCAGCACGTTCACCAGGTCCGCGCCGTCGTCCATCGTGATCTGCGGCGACAGATCGATCACCGCGTTCAGGTGCTTGTAGTAGGTGTCGTTGTCCTCGCCTTTGATCGCGAAGGTCTCGATGCCGCTCTGTTCGGTCAGCGCCGCCGCCACGTCGTCCTGGGTGGACAGGGGGTTGGAGGCCGCGAGCAGGACCTGGGCGCCGCCGGCGGCCAAGGTCTCCATCAGGTTCGCGGTCTCGGTGGTGACGTGCAGGCACGCGGCGATGCGAACGCCCTGGAGCGGACGCTCCTTCTCGAAACGCTCGCGGATCTGGGCGAGCACCTGCATCTCGCCGGCCGCCCACTCGATGCGCTCGCGGCCGCCGGGCGCGAGCTTGGGATCCTTGATGTCGGGCATGTGGGTCAGGCTCCTTCCGAAGCGAGTCGGGGCAACAGGTCCACGAGGAGCCTCCCGGCGGCCCCCGCGGTCTCGTTCGAGACACGGACGACCTCCTCGTGGGTGATGCGTTCGCCGAGGGCGTTCGTCAGGCTACACAGTCCGAGCACGCGCATCCCGAGCGCGCGCGAGGGCAGGGCCTCGGGCACCATCGACATGCCGACCACCGTGGCGCCCAAGTTACCCAGCATGGCGACCTCGGCGGCGGTCTCGTAGGCCGGCCCGCTCATCGCCGCGTACACGCCTTCGATGGCCGGGATCCCCAGGTCCTCGGCGCGTGCGAGTGCCAACGCCCTGAGCGCCGGGTCGTACACACGCCGGGCGTCGACGAACGCGGGCGTTCCGTCCGGGAACCGCCAGCCGCGCAACGGGGCGGTGCCCATCAGGTTGAGGTGATCGCGCAGGACGACGACCGAGCCGGCCGGCTGATCCTGGACAAGCCCGCCGACCGCGGCGGTCAGCACCATCGTCTCTGCGCCCAACGCCTGCGCCAGCCGAGGGAGGAGCGCCGGCACGTCCATCCCGTGCCCCTCGTAGTAGTGGACCCTGCCGCTGAACGCGGCGACGGGCACGCCGGCGAGACGTCCCAGGATCAGCCGCCCCGCGTGGCCGGGCACGCCGGGCGCGGGGAACCCGGGCAGTCCGGTGAACGCGAAGGATGCCTCTTCGATCAGCTCGGGACCGAGCGCCGGCCCCAGGCCCGAGCCGAGGACAAGACCGACCGCCGGAACGACGTCGGTCGTTCCTCGGACGACCTCCGCGCCGCGCTCGGCCAGGTCGTCGCCAGGGCTCGGCAGCCCCTCGATCACGCTCCTCGCTCCGCCAGGGCGGCCTTGAGCCGCTCGATCACCTCCACCGGTGTGGGATCGTGCCCGCGCCGGAGCCCCACGTAACAGCTGGTGAAGTCGCCGATCACGATGAGGGAGAACAGCGTGGCCAGTCGGGAGCGACCGGTGACAGTGATCTCGCGGGCCTCGACCCCCGCGTCACGGGCGATGTCCTCCGACAGGGGGAACCGGGCCGCCAGCTCGTCGTGCTCGCCGTCGTGGCGGAGGGCGATCACGACGTGCCGGGCACCGAAGGGCTCGCGCCAACCCACGACCTCGTTGTGGTCGAGCTCGGACATCGAGGCATGCCACGCAGGTCCCTTGCCGTTCTCGTTGAGCTGGGTCTTCCATCGCATGGCCGCGACGGCGCCCACGCCTTCGGCGCCCCAAACCACCGGCACGCGGTCGCCGATCCAGGTCGCCGTCTCCTTGGCCAGGTTTGACGCGACGGGCACGTCGGGCCCGAGCGTGGCGGTCAGCTCACTGAGCGCGGTGGCCGTCTCCTCGACGTCGTCGCGCAGGCCCGGGAGCAGTCCGGCCGCCTCCAGGGCGCCGAGCGTCGCGAAGGTCAGATGTCCCAGCGCGGCTCGCGGCTGCCCACCGCTGGGGACGGGCGCCGTTGCCAGTCCCCGTTCTGTGCACGACGTGCCAAGCTCCCCGCCGCTCGTCACCGCCAGGACCCGGCACCCTCGCGCGACCGCCTCCTGGTACGAGGACAGCGTCTCGGACGTGTTGCCCGAGTACGACGAGACGACCACCAGCGTGTGCGGCCCCGCGAACGCCGGCAGCAACGGGGAGCGGTTGACGTCGACCGGGACACCGAGGCGCTCGCGGAAGGTCTGCTTCAGCACGTCGCCGGCGACCGCCGAACCCCCCATGCCGCAGAACACGACGGATGTGACGCCGTCGAGGTCGGGGAGGC
>Ga0214473_10003924_pt1 | contig 17950 bp, 12 predicted proteins | sample RVTome_7_FD_203509 | JGI IMG/M metagenome (GOLD analysis project Ga0214473, IMG submission 203509) | Soil microbial communities from uranium-contaminated site in the Upper Colorado River Basin, Wyoming, United States - RVT98D197 | ecosystem: Environmental > Terrestrial > Soil > Contaminated >... | reverse complement strand
GGCTGTAGCCGCGCACAGCGGAGTGGACGCAGTCCACGAAGCTGCGCGGGTACAGACCTGTCGACGGGTCCGCAGGACCCTAGTCCACGTAAGCCAGGATCAGGTCAAATGGAGAGCGGTCTAGGCGTGGTCGTCGAGGAACCTCTGCAAGCTCTCGTTCACCTTCTCCAGGTTGGGCGTGATCAGCGAGACGATGAACTGCTCCACCTTCGGCTTGAGACCCCCGGCGAGCAAGCGCGGAACGCCCGGGATCTTCGCGAGATCGATCTGCAGATCTCCTTCGAGGACGACTTTCGTGCTTCCGTCTTCGACCTCCTCGAAGGAGTTCGTGCCCGCGCATCGAACCTGCTCCGTGAAGACACGCGTGGCGAGGCGCCAGCGCACCTGGTGATCGGCGTCCCGCCATTGCGCGTAGTCGTCCCAGCGGAGCATCTCGGGTTTGATGAACGGTCGGGCGTAGACCGGGACTTCGCGGTCGGCGATCCACACGTTGTGCAGCTCGAGCACGCCGTCTCCCTGCTTGCGTGATTCGACCACGATCTCCTTCACGTCCGGGATGTACTCGGCGATCTCCGGCAGGCGGTCGCGATAGGCGTCGTACACGGCCTGGCGCGGATGCCCGATGAGCGACTCGCTGTGGATGCGCATGGCCTACCCTAGCAAACGCCCTCAGCCGATCCACCAATCGAAGAGCAGGCTCACGCCGAGCAGGGGCAAAACTAGACCCAGGGCGGAGCCGGCCAGGTAGTCGCGATATCGGATGCCCGTCATGGCCAGCGCGTAGTTGAGGGGCGGGGAGAGCCAGAACACCGCACGCAGGACGGCGACGGTGAGGACCGGGCGGCTGTCGAGGCGGACGAGCATGCGGCGAACGAGCTTGGAACGCATGGTCGTGAGCGCCTTGCCACCCACGGCCCTGACGACGAAGAAGCTCACCGAAATCGAGACGAGGGAGGAGACCATGCACACCGCGAAGCCGATGACCTTTCCCCAGAGCAGGATCGCCGCGCCGACGAACACCATGCCGGGCACGTGCACGAGCTCGCCCACGGAGAAGACGGCGACGAAGAGGAGCATGCCGAAGGGGCCAGACTTGGCAACGAGGGCACGAACCGCATCCGGATCGAGGCGATCGACGATGCCCGTGAGCTTGCCGGCGATGAGCAGGCCGACGAACAGCGCGACCACGAGAAGGGGCCGATATCGGGCGAGGCCCCGGTCGGGCGGGGCTTCATCGTTCATCGACGGCCGGCGCGGGATCGTGCAGGGGCGTCGTCGGCGAGGCTGACGCGGGTCCCTGCCGCAGCGCGAGCAGAGAAACGACGACTGCTGTGATGACCACGACGAGGACGGCGATGACGCCCACGGCGATGCGCTTGCGCTTGCCTGCAGACGCGAACTGCTCCTCGGCCTCGTCGAGACTGTGGTCGAGGACGGCTCGCTCGACCGGGTCGAGCCTCGCCTGGGACTCGTCGCCGCGCAGGGGCGTGCGGTCCAGAACGGGGCCCGCTGCGATCTCCTCCTGAAAGAGCCGCTGTAGGAGCACGGCCAGATCCACGTCGCGCACGATGTACTTGCGCTCCGCGAGGAAACGGCTGAGGGCGGCCTGCAGCTCGTCGGCCGTGCCGTAGCGGGCTTCGCGGCTCTTGGCGAGCGCCCTGCGAACGACGCGTTCGAGCTCGACGGGGAGCTCGGGATAGAAGTCGCGGATCGACGGGACGCGCTCTTCGAGGACGATCGCGGCGACGGTCTCGTACTCGCTGCTGCGGCTGAAGAGGGCGCGCCCCGTGAGCGCTTCGAAGAGGCACACGCCGAGGGAGAAGACGTCGCTTCGGGCGTCGACCTCCATGCCCTGGTATTGCTCGGGCGACATGTACCCGAACTTGCCCTTGAGCTCGCCAGCCTGGGTGAGCTTCAGCTGGGTGGCTGCCTTGGCGATGCCGAAGTCGAGGAGCTTCACCTGGCCGTCGTAGCTGACCATGATGTTCTCGGGCGTCACGTCGCGGTGGACGATGCCCAGGGGCTTGCCCTCCTCGTCGGTCGCCGCATGCGCGTGATGGAGCGCCCCGGCAACGTCGATGGCGATCTTGATGGCGATCTCGATGGGCAGGGCGCCCTTGGCGAAAGCGCGTTCCATGACGTCCGAGAGGGACACGCCGTCGACCCACTCCATCGCGAGGTAGAACGACCCGTCGTGCTCGCCGAATTCGTAGATCGGACAGATGCTCGGTTGGCGCAGCCGCATGCTCAGGCGGGCTTCCTGGATGAACATGTCGATCAGGCGCTGCTCGCCGGTCATGTGGGACAGCAGGCGCTTGACCACCAGCAGGCGGCTCGCCGCTTGGGGCCCGGCCTCTCGGGCGAGGTAGATCTCGGCCATCCCGCCGACCGCGATGCGGCCCAGCAGATCGAACCGGCCGATCCTGCCGATCGGAGTGAGCCTGTGAAGCGCCGCAGGGGTGGACACGGAACCGGGGATTGTAGCAGGGACGCGCCGCCCCCCAAACGCTCGTGCTACGGGGCCGCGGGCGCGGGAGAACGCGTTGTCCGGATGCGTTGACCCGCGAGGACGGTGCCTGCATCGCTAGAGGCACCGTCGGGCCAGGTGATGCGGACCCGGGCGGACGGGTGACCCGCGAGGCCGAAGTGAGCCAGGGGCTCGCGCCCCGAATAGGCGCCCGTGCTCCCCATCGAAATGCGACGCCACTGGGTGCCGCCAGCGGTGGTGATCTCCACGAGGGCGCCGAGGGCGTCCGGATTGCCGCCGGGCTGTCTGACCTGCACTTCCAGCCAGCCGCCTCCGGTGCACCGGCCCATCATGATCGACACGGGTCCCATGAGGCTCGTGAACACGAGGTCGAGTGCGCCGTCGTGGTTCAGATCCACCGGCAGCACCGTCCTCCAGTTCCAGGACGGCGGCGCCCCGGCGAGCAGCCCACCGCGCTCGACGAACGCGCCGTCCTCGCGCAGGAAGACGAGCGGCGGCAACCGCACCAGTGAAGCCCCGAGGTCCTCCTCCCGAAGGCTCGTGTCCCACCACCAGTACGGAAGCAGGTAGCTCCACGCGACCATGAGGTCCTGGTCTCCGTCGTGATCGAGGTCCTCGAGCTCGACCGACCAGGCCGCCGGGGATCCGATCGGCAGGGTGAGACCCTCGAAGATCGGCATGATGGTCTCCTCCGCGTAGCTCGACGCCCCGGTCGCGAGGGAGAAGACGCGCAGTCGCCGGAGATCCGCGACCGCGAGCAAGCGCCCACCGTCCGCATCCACGTCGCCGAAGGCGATGCCCATCCCGGCCATTCCGATGTTGAGCCCGATGCTCACGGAGTCCTCGGGCATGGCTTCCACAGATCCGCGCCCAGCGTTGACGAAGAAACGGTTCGGCACGATGTACGACCCCGCGTCGTTGACCAGGAAGAAGTCGAGGTCACCGTCGCGGTCGAGGTCGTGCCAGCCTCCCGCCATGGCCAAACCCGAGCGGTCCTCGGCCGTGCCGAGCCGATCGGAGACGTCCTCGAAGTCGAAGCCGCCGAGTCCGTGGAGCAGCACGTCGACCGCGCCGCAGGGCCACCCGTCGACGGCGCGGAAACAGTCCGGACCGACGCCGACATACACGTCGACGAAACCGTCCCCGTCGAAGTCGCTCCAGCTCAGGAACGTGGGCCGCTCGTCGGGCTCGGGGACGAACAGCGGCGCTCGCCGCTCGAACGCGCCCCCTCCGAGGTTCCGGAAGGGATGGACGCCGTCCCAGGCCGTGAACACCAGATCGCGTAGCCCATCGGCGTCGAGATCGACGGCATAGACCGAGACCGAGTGCGCGAGACCCTCGATGCCGCTGTCTCCCCTCCGCGAGAAGGAGCCCGCGCCGTCGTTGAGGAACACGGCCGGGCTCCCGTGTACCGCCGTGAAGACGAAGTCCGGGGAGTCGTCACCGGTCAGGTCGGCGACCACAGCACCACCGCCCACGTGGTGATCGCGCTTTGCCGGAACCGGCACGGTCGTCCAGGGCGCGAAGAAGTCCACGCCCAGCGCCAGCGTCGATTCCGTGAAGGCGAGCGTCTCCGACGTTGCACCGCAATCCGTCACGGGAAGCAACTCGACGGTGACCGGCACGACGACCCCCGCGTCCCCCGGTCCCATCCCCCCATCCTCCGCCGCTCCGACGTCCTCGCGCTCGCCTGCGTCGCGCGCGCCCGCGTCCGCCACCATGCCGGCATCCATCCCACCGGCGTCCGCGGCGCCGGCATCCGTGCGTCCGGCATCGACCGCGGCCCCGCCCGGCTCTCCGCAGGCGCCGATCGCCGCCGCGAAGAGGAGCACCGCACCCAACGCGTGACCACGGCCCGTCACGCCTCTCATTCTTGCACGATCGTCGTCGTGCGTCCCTCGGGCACCGCGCCCACCTCCTGCAGCCCCCCTCCGGGCCAGCGCACCGTCACGTGGTAGGGGCCACCGCACGCGCCCGTGCCGATGCGCTGGATCCGCTCCTGCGACGAGTTGAAACCGGAGCACTGGTGCACGTGGCGGAAGACCTCCCAGCTCGATGCGCCGGCCGGCCCGTCCGAGACGCGGACGACGGCTCCCACCGCGTCGCGGTTGTCGCGCGTGCCTCGCAGATCGATGCGGACCCAGTGGCCCGTATCGAGACCGTCGTTGCGAAGGAGCTGGTTCGGCTCGTCGGCGCCGTGGCCTCCGTTGCCGACGAACAGATCCACGTCCCCGTCGCCGTCGTAGTCGAAGAACGCCATCCCGTGCGTGCGGTAGGGATAGGGCGGGAAGGGTGGATCGAGCCCGTCGTCCGGCGCCGGCAGATCGATCACCGCGCTCCGGTCGATCCATCGGAGCCCGGACGGACCCGGAGCGAAGGAGCCGAGCGCGTTGCGTTCGCCGCCCGCCGTGGACCCGTTGCCGAACACGACCTCCAGGAAGCCGTCGAGGTCCATGTCCGAGGTCTGTAGGCCCATCGTGCGGATCGCGTGGCTCGGGTCGTCGGGATCGTTGAGACCCGTGCCCGTCGTGGCGTCCACGAACCATCCGGCGCCGTCGTTCAGGTACAGACCATGCTCCTCCTCTTGGACGACCGGCATGCCGTCCGGGCCCGTCGTGATCGTGGAGTGGCCGCTGACGAGCAGATCCAGATGCCCGTCGCCGTTGAAGTCTTCGGAGAGGACGCCCCAGGCGGCGAGGGGCTCGGCGAGCATCTCGTCGGTGACGTCCTCGAAGGTCCCATCGCCACGATTGTGAAACAGGCTGTTGGGCTGGGCGTAGCGCGGGATGTAGAGGTCGGGGAAGCCGTCCTCGTCGTAGTCGAGCCAGGCCGCCTGCCGCGGGTTGCCCGGAGCCGCCACACCCGCAGCTTCGGCCACTTCGGTGAAGGTGCCGTCCCCTTCGTTGCGGTACAGCTGATCGGGGGCGTCGACGAGCAGGCCACTGGTTTCGTCCAGCCCAGCGAGGCACGGAACGAACAGGTCGAGATCTCCGTCCGCGTCGTAGTCAGCCCAGGCACCGCCGACGCTCTCGGTGGGCGGGCCGGCCACGCCCGCCTCCGCGGTCACGTCCGTGAAGACCGGCAGGCTCGTCATCGGATCGGCGCCGTCGTTGCGGAAGAGGGCGTTGGGGCACTCGTCCGTGTAGCCGCCGCAGGCGACGAACAGATCGGGGTCGCCGTCCGAGTCGTAGTCGCCTAGGGCCCCACCCCAGTCGAAGCCCGTCGTGGGCGGCGCGGGATGCTCGATGAACGTGCCGTCGCCCTGATTGACGTACAGCATTGGCCGATCGCGCCAGTTGGTGACGTAGATGTCCGTGTCCCCGTCGAGATCGAAGTCGTCGGCGGCCACGCCGCGCACCTGCCGCAGCCTGTCCTGTAGGCCCAGGGCCAGCCCCTGGTCCGTCACCGACAGCCACGGCCCGTCGTCGCCATGGGGCACGCAGGCGGCCGCACCGCCGTCCGCACCCGCGTCCTGAGCCCCCGCGTCGCTGGGTGCCGCGTCCATTGCCGCCGCATCGCCGGGGCCCGCATCTCGCGCACCCGTCGTCGAGTCGCCGCAAGCGGCGGTCAACACAGCCGCGAGGAGTAGCTCCGCGAAGATCGCAACCCTGGGTGTACGGGGCGCGTCGATCATGGACAGCATTGTCGCACTCCCTCGGCTTAACAAAAAACGGGCCCGGTCACTGGGACCGGGCCCGCGGTCGGTGCGAGAGGATGGTCTTCAGGGGCTGACGACCAGGCTCCAGCTGTTGAGCGTGCCCACATCGCGGCCCGCGCGGTCGAGGACGGTGAGCGTCCACGCGCCGCCGAGGTCGCCCGTGGGGGCGGGGGAGAGGGGGAAGCTGCGCACGATGTCGTCGGCGCTGCTGCCCGCGCGGTTGTGGAGCGTCCACGTGGTCCCGGAGGGCGCCTGGAGCTTCACCATGAGATCACCGATGTAGGTGTGCGTGATGTTGATCGACGCCTGCGCGGTCCCCGTCGTGCCCGCGGGCACGCTGGCCGTGCTGGTGATCCCGGTGGTGTTGTTGTCCGGGATCGCGATGCCGCCCGCACCCGGGAAGGTGCCGGCCGTGCTGCCACCGCCGCCGCCACCGCCACCGCCCTCGCCGCCGACGACGATGAGCTTCCAGCGGTTGAGCGTTCCCGTATCCTGGCCGGCGAGGTCACGCACGATGAGGCGCCACTCGCCTTGGGCGTCCGCGTTCTCGAACCCCGCCACCGTGAGCGTGGTCCTGAGGTTGTCGGCACTGCCGCCCTCGCGGTTGTGGATGACGCGCTCGACGCCGCCGTGGGCCAGCGCGACCTGCAAATCGCCGCGGTAGCTGTGCGTGATGTCGAGCTCCACCTGCAGCCCGCGGATGCTCTGGGCGTCGGGAACGTTGACCGTGCTGACGATCCCGGTCGGGTTGTTGTCGGGAATGGCCAGAGCCGGGCTGACCTCGTACTCGTTCTCACCGCCAGGCGTGGGCGGCGTGACGGCTTCGCGCGACATCTGGACGAGCATGCGGACCTTGGCCAGATCGAGGTTCGACACCGTGCTGCGGGTCAGCATGCGGGGGTTCCAGAGGAAGTCGGGGTGATTGCTGCGCGAGCCGCCGACGTACTCGCCGCCGATGACGAGCCCGGCCTGGTCCACCTCGAGGATGTACGTGTAGCGGTCGGTCCGCTCGTGACGGCTGGTGTCCGCCGGTGTCGTCGAGGCGCTCGCCTCCGTGATGTAGGTGAGCGTGGCGTTGACCTCGTAGAGCTTGGCCGCGTCCGGATTGTAAGCGTAGGTGTCTCCGGTCGTGCTGAGCAGCTCGTTCGCGCGCGCCACCGAGATCTCGTCCTGCTTCGTGATGCTGAAGGCGACGACGGGCTGGTTCCACACCTGGTAGTCGTAGGTGCGGTCCTCGGCGAAGGGCCGGTGCATGAGGCCGAGGTAGTTGGTCATGATCACGTGGAGCGCGCCGGCGTTGGTGTCGCGGCACTCAACGTCCACGGCGCGACCCGTCGCGTCGCGCTCGACACTGGTCTCGCCGTTGCCGACGTTGCAGCGCCCGCCGATCATGGCCGCCGGCGTACGGTTGTGGGCCGCGATGAGCAGCGCCTCGAGGTCGCCGACATGGAAGTCGACGCCATTATAGGTCACCGTGCGCATCGGCCGAGGCTCGTTGATGGCCGCCGGCACCCACGCGTGGCACAGGCCCCACCAGGTCTCGACGGGCCACTCGTCCGGGCGCCCGTCCGCGTCGGCGCGCGACGCCTGCCGGTCCCGCTGGTTGCCCATGTTGCTGCTCACGTGGCGCGCGAGCGGTCCGAGCTGCTGATAGTACGCGTCATCCCACTCGGTCGGCCGGGAGCGGCTGAAGGGCCGCAGGGCCATGAAATCCGCCGACGGCGTCCAGCCGTTGAACGCCGTGTCGTACTTCTCCGCCGGCGAGAGCTCGCCGTTGTGCCAGCGGTGGTTGATGCTGTCTTCGTAGGTCGGCCAGTAGGTCGACGGCCACGCGTCGTGCTCGGTGCGACCCTCCTGGGGAAGGTCCGCCAGGCGGTAGTTGAGCTCGCCCTCGAAGAGGCTCGGGTCGTTCTCGTGGTTCCAGCGGTCCTCTTTGCCGCCCGAGGCCGCGCCGGTTTCGCCCTTGCCGAGGTCGTCGGAGATCTGCGCAGCGCACCCCGATAGGGCGAGGCCGGTCACGAGGAGTCCTGTTGCGATTCTGTCGATGAGGCTGTTCATGGTGTTTCCCTGGGGACGGGGTGTTTTCGGGCGCGGTGATGCACGGGACGTGCCGACGGATGTGGCGACGGATTTCGTCGTGATCACGAGCCTGTGATAAACCTCCATGGGGTCTCGACGGGGGTTCGGTCCGCGATCGCGGCCGATCCGGTGGCCAGGAGCATGGCCGGTGGCCAGGCGGGTCGCCCCCAGCCGAGCGCGCGCGGTTCAGTCCCTATCGTGGGGGATCACGGTGAGGCTGCGGACGCCGGGCAGGGCTTCGAGCCGCGGCGCGAGCTCGCGGGCGGTCGCCACCAGCGCGATCACGAGGTCCGTGGGCGAGAGGCGAGCGCGCAGGGCCGCGATGGATTGCGCCCGCGTGACCGCGCGCACGCTGCGCGGGTAGTCGCGGTAGTAGCCGGGCGGCAGCTCGTACAGCTCCTCGTCCAGCCGGGGCTCGAGGCGCTTGCCAGCGGTTTCGAGGTCGAAGCAGTGGCTGTTGACCATGTAGCGACGCGCGAAGCGGTGCTCCGCCGCGGACGGGCCTGTTCCAACGAGACCCTCGAGGAGCTCGAGCTCGAGCGCGATGCAATCGGCGGCCTGCTCTGCGGACGGAAACGTCCACATGTACCAGGCGTCGCGCTGGCGATCGCTGCCGAAGAGGCTGTAGGCGCCGTAGCTCCAGCCGCGCTTCTCCCGGACCTCCTGCATGAGCCGCGCGGTGAAGGTGCCGCCGAAGGCCGTGTTCGCGACGAGCAGGGGGAAGTACTCCGGGTCCCCGGCGCGCGTGCCCAACGTGCCGATGTAGATCTGCGTCTGCGTGCGCTCCGGCTTGTCGATGAGCACGACGTGTCGCCCGCGACGGACCCGCGCGCGACCGATGCGCTCCCGGGGCGCCCGTCCGCCGCCCAAGCCCGACAGGTGCGCGTCCACGAGGCGCCTCAGCTCGTCGGCGCTGACGTCCCCCGCCACGCCGAGGACCGCGTTCGAGTCCCGCAGATGCCGCTCGAGGTAGGCCGCGACGTGGGAGCGATCGATCGCCCGGATCGTGCGGACTGTGCCCATGACGGGCCGGCCGTAGGCATGGCCGTCGAACAGTGTCCGACGGAAGGCGCGGGCCGCGAGCACCCTGTCGTTGTCCCTGATGGCGACGAGGTCGGCGAGGGTTTCGCGCCGGACCTGCGCGAGGTCGGACTTGCGCAGGGCCGGCCGACGCAGGAGCGAGGCGATCAGCTCCACGAAGGCGCCCAAGTTGCGCCGGATCACGGTTCCGTGGATGCGCACCCAGCTCGTGCTGATCTCGATGGACAGGCGCGCGCCGAGCCGGCTGATGGCCTCCTCCACCTCGGGACCACGGAGCTCTCGCGTGCCCATTCGCACGAGGCGCCACCCGAGGCGAGTCACCCCTTCGAGCCCCTTCGGGTCGTGCACGCTGCCCGTGCGCAAAGCGAGGTCGATATCGACGATGGGCAGCTCGTGGGCTTCCTCGAGCAGCACGAGCATGCCGTGGTCCGTGCGAAAACGGCGCTCGCCCGGCTTCACCGCTTCCTCCGTTTCGCGCCGGTGCCGTGTGGCGCCACACTGATCGTCGTCCGCCCGGATCGCGCGAAGTATCGCCGCGCCACGTCCCGCACACGTTGCGGGGTCACGGCGCGCGTGGCCTCCATGTGCCTGAAGACCGCCCCGGGATCGTCGAGGACCGTCGCGTGAAAGCCGATCTGATCGGCCTTGCCGCCGGCCGTCTCGAGGGACGACAGGAAGCCGAGCTCGAGTCGGCTTCGCACCTTCTCGAGCTCCGTTTCCTCGACGGGCTCGGTCCCGAGGCGCGCGAGCTCTTGCTCGACGATCCGGAGGATGTCTCGGGCCCGGAACCCTTCGCGGGCATTGACCCACACGTCGCACAGGCCCGGGTCACGGAAGGGCGTGATCGAAGTGTGCACCTCCGTCGCCATCTCCCCCTCGCTCACCAGGCGCACGTAGAGCCGCGAGCTCCGCCCGCCCGTGAGCATGTCGGCGACCATGACGAGCGCGAAGTAGTCGGGCGAGCCGAACGGTGGACCGTGAAAGCCGAGCGCGAGCTTCTCCGTGTCGGTCGGCTTCTCGAGGCGCAGGCTGCGCTCGCTGCGCTGCGCTGGCTCGACGATGCGTTTCTCTCGGGGGAGCTTCGAAGGCCGCATGGGACCGTAGTGCTCTTGCAGTAGACCGAGCAGATCGGCCTCGTCGACGCGTCCGACGACGACGATCGTCGCGTTGTTGGGCGCGTAGTACGTTCGGTAGAAAGCGAGGCAGTCGTCCACCGTGAACCCGCGGATGTCGCGCATGGAGCCGATGGTGGGCCACCGGTAGGGGTGCTTCTTGAACGCCAGCCGGTAGAGCTGCTCGCTGACCGCGCCCTCCACGTCGTCCTCGACGCGGAAGCGGCGCTCGTTGGCGACCACTTCCTTCTCCGAGGCCACCTGGGGCTCCTGGAGCACCAAGTTCACCATGCGATCGGACTCGAGAGAAACCGCGAGCTCGAGGCTGGTCGCGGGCAGGTTGTCGAAGTAGCTCGTCCAGTCCGTCCAGGTCGCGGCGTTTGTGTCGCCGCCCGCCGCCTCGACGGCGCGGTCGAGGGCGCCCGGGCCGCGGTTGTGCGTCTCCTTGAACATCAGGTGCTCGAAGAGGTGGGCGAGCCCGGTCTTGCCCGGCCTCTCGTGGCGCGAGCCGACGCGAAACCAGGTGTGGTAGCTGACGACCGGCACGGCGGGGTCGGGCAGGATCAGGACGTCGAGCCCGTTACCCAAGCGCCAGCGCGAGATCCGCAGGTGCGGGCCGAAGGGAATGGCCGCGACGTGTTGAACCCTTGCGTGGGGCCGGCGGACGTGGGAGTTGAGGCGGCGGGCCAGGTCCTCGGGCGCGGGGGGGCTCATGGAGACGCGGACTGTGCGGGCACCCCCCCGATGCGTCAAGGGACAGCTCCCGCGCGGCCGGAGATGCAGCGAATTCCCAGACTCGACGGCAATTGGCCACCGTGTCGAGTCGCGTTTCCGGTGCCGGGGGTGCTTCCGGCGAGAGCGGAATGGTAAAGTGTCCTGGGAAGTGGTCGTTTGGTGAGCAGGCCCGCGTGGACCCGTCAATGAATCACGCTGACCCGAAGAGGGCGGCGCCGCTCGCGCTGCTTCTCGCGGCGCTGGCCTTTCTTGCGACTCCGGGCTGCGCGGACGAGGGCGAGCTGCACGTCACGCCCGCATCCATGCATGTGGGGCAGTGGGAGAGCCAGGTCTTCGTGCTCACGGGGTTGTCTCCGGGCGAGTACTTCCTGATCGAAGACGGCAGGCTCGTGGCTGCGACCGATCTGTGGGTGACGATCGGCCCAGCCCCGGTGACGATCGAGTCGGTCCGAGGCGAGGGCGTCACGGTGCGGCTCCCCTACGCGATCGACGTGGGCGATCACGCCGTCGTGCTCCACGCCCGAGGCCAGGATCATCTCGCGGTGAACCGGGTGCGCGTCTTCGATGGCCCGCCCATGGACGCCGCGACCGACGGTCGAGTCAGCATGGACTCCGGGCTCGATGGAGGACCGATCGACGCGGGTCTCGACGCGATGGAGGTCTTGGACGCCGGCTTCGACGCGAGGGAGGTCTTGGACGCCGGCCTCGACGGCGGGCCCGTGGACGCTGGCTTCGACGCCGGCCCGGCGGACGCGGGCTTCGACGCGGGCCCGATCGACGCGGGTCTCGACGCGATGGAGGTCCTGGACACCGGCTTCGACGCGCCCGAGCTCACGGACGCGGGTTTCGATGCTGGCTTCGACGGAGGGGACGCGGGCTTCATTTGTTTGTCGGGTGTGACCTGCCCAGGGTGCGGCGTGGGCGGCTGCTGCACAGCGGCATGCACACCGATTGACTGTGCACCCCAGTGCAGCAGCGGCTGCATGTGCGGCGTGGACTGCACCGCCGCCACCACGAGGAGGTGTGACCCGCGTGTGGTCGGGACCTCCTCGATGGAGGTCGACTGCACGGCCGGCTCCTGGTGCAGGGCCACTTGCGACCACACGTCTACGTGCGACGTGGACTGCACCGGAGCCGCGTCCTGCGACGTGCGCTGCGAGGGCTCGGCGCGCTGCCTCGTCCGCTGCGCCGGTGCGACGTCGTGCGCCATCACCGATTGCGAGTCAGGCTTGGTGACCGCGTGCCCGGGCGACATCGTGGTGTGCGGCCGGCGCTGTCCATGACCGCGGCGCTCCGGCCGGGCCTCGGCCCCTGCGTGCTCGCCTGCATCGCGACGGGACACGCGCTCGTCGCCTCGGCCCAAGTCGCGCACGTGGCCGGACCTCCGGGCAACGGCTTCGAGCGCAACGTGATCGTCGCTCTGTCGCTGGCCGACGGCTCCTGCGCGCCGATCGAGGCCGTCGCGGTCAGCGTCGAGGGCGGAACGGCCGAGCCGCGCGACATCATCGGCCGCTGCGCCCGCTGGATGCACGTGGAGGGCGGGGGCAACCCGACGACCTTCACGTTGCGCCACGGCGAGGTGAGCGTCTCCGCTCCGGTCGATCTCGGCTGCGAAGACCCGCTCGCGCTCGAGGTGACCCGTACGGGAGGCGACGTCGCGGTGGACGCGGCCGAGTGGACCGAGTTGCACGCGACGGGGGCGACCAGCAGCACGGCGCTCGAGCGCGCAGGGCCGCAACTGATCGCCCCAGCCCCCACGGGGCTCGCGGTCGTCGTGGCCCACAGAGGCGGCTGCATCGCCGTCGCCCCCACTGGGCGCGCAACCGGGCCGACGTCGCTCGTCGTACCCGCAGCGCCCGTCGACGTGTCTGGCGTGGCTGTCCCGGCCGCCGTCGTCGCACTGGCGGACGAGCGGGGCCATGCGACGCGCCGCGTGCCCAATGAGATCCTGGCCGAGGGCGGCGCGATCGAGCGGTTCGAGTGGAACGCGGACGAGCTCGGCATCGCCTGGATCGCGCCGGACCCCGGCGCCGACCGGATCGTCATGGAGGTCGTATCGCGGAACCATGATCCCGTGCGGCTCGAAATCCCGGTGCGGAGCGAGTGGCCCCTGACTGCGCGGATCGAGTCGCCCGATTCCGTCGCGCGACACCGCCCCTTCGACGTCACCGCGGCGGTGGCGGACCCGAGGGGCCGCCCCATGCGGGGGGCCGTGCTGACCTGTGGCGGTGAGGCGACTGAGCTCGGGCCGGCAAACGCTGGAACCTGCGCGCGCCTCGACGCTCCCGGCACGGTCACGGTCGGCCTGCGGGTCGGCGACATCGTCATCCCGCTCGACTCGCGCACCGTGGAAGTCGTCGAGGGTCCACCCAGTGCCGATGCGGGTCCGCCGGACGCCACGACACCGCTGGCGGAGCCCACGGAGATCGCGTTGACCTTCAGCCTCGGGGGCGGAATCGACGGCTGGGGTGTACCGAACCTCGGAGCCGGCCTCGGCCTCGTGCTGGGTCACGTCGGCAGCCTCGCCCTCGGCGCGGAGCTGCGGTACACGGCAGGCATCGTGAACGCCGCGGACACACAGGACCCGGCGAGCGAGCTCACGGGGCTGCGCTACGGGTTCGATGCGCTCGGGACGTGCAACTTCACGGTGCTCGGCGGCAAGGTGCCCCTCGTCGCTCACTTCGGCGTCGGGCCCACCGTCACATGGGACGCTCTCGCGGTGGACGGCCAGGGCTCGTCCGGGGCCGCGATAGGCTTCGCGGGCCTCTTGGCCATCGGATCGGAGGCGAGGCTCGGCGCGCTCACCCTCGGAGCCCGCCTGGGCATGCGGGCGAGCGTGGGCTCCTCGCGGCGTTGGGACGCCCATCCGCTCCGCTTCTTCCTCGAGGTCAACGGTGCCGTCCCGCTGTGAGGCAATGCGGGTTGCGCTCATGCTCGCGCTCCTGGCTGCCGCCAGCTGTGGAGACGACGAAGCACCGACGACCCGCATATCCGAGCCAGAAGCAGCCGATTCCATCGCGGTGCTCATCGCCGTCCGCGGCGACGTGCGCTGGTCCCGGGCGGGCAGCAGGACGTGGGAGTCGGCCAGCACGGGCCAGCCCCTCTCGGCGGCGGACGCCGTCCAAACGATGGAGAGCGGGCGGGCCACCGTGCGCTTCGCGCGCACGGGCGCCCTCGCTGAGCTGAGCCCCGGGACCGTCCTGCGCGTGCCCCACCAGGCCGCCGCGGTCACCCGCTTGACCCACCTCTCCGGCGTCATGCGCGCGCGCTTCGAGCCCTCGGCTGCGGGCGAGCGAATGGAGGTGCAGCTCCCGCCGGGCACGCTCGTCATGGAGCGGCCCGAGGGGAGCGGGAGCGCCGCCGAGTTCGAGGCCCACGTCCAGATCGATGGCGATCAGACCGAGGTCTCCATGACCCAGGGCAACGGCGTCGTGGAACCGACTCGGGGTGCGCCGGTGGCGGTGGGGCCGAACGAGTTCGTGAGGCTTCGCGCGAACGGCGATGTGGTCGATCAGGGTCGGAGCGGCCCGCCGATCGTGCTCGTGTCGCCGGGCGACGCGGAGGTGGTCGAGACGCGCGCGCCAGTCAGGTTCTCTTGGGAGCCCATCGCCCAGGCCGACGTCTATCGGTTCCGCGCCGAGGGCGCGGACGGTGCCATGATCGAGCGAGAGACCCCCGACGGGGAGCTGACGATCGACTTCGGGGCGTCGGGAGGGTGGCGGTGGCAGGTCCGCGGGGCACGGGGCGAGCACGCCATGGCCGCTTCTCCCTGGCGGACCCTCGAGGTGCTCGTCGATGTCACCGCCCCCGAGCTCCGGCTCACCTCGCCGACGTCGGGGTCGCGGGTCACCGGCTCCACGGTTCGGGTCGTCGGACGCACGGAGCCGCTCGCGCGTCTTCAGATCAACGGTCGGGAGAGCTCCGTTCGCCGTGATGGCAGCTTCTCGGTTGACATTCCCGCCAGGCGAGGCGTGATGAACCTCGTGCTCCGCGCGACCGACCGGGTCGGGAACACGCGGGTCGTGACCTCTGTGGTGCTGGTGCGATGAGCCGGCGAGTCCCCATCTTCATACGCATGCTTGGCGCCGTGCTCCTGGCCGGCGTCTTCACCTCGGCGACGAGCACCTTCTTCGCGTCGATCATCGTCGCCGACCGGCAGGAGGCCCTCCTCGTGGAGGAGACCGTCCGGGCCACGGATCGACTCCGGTCCGCCGTCGCCGCGAACATCGCCCTCGGACGGGCCGAGCTCACCGCCGTGGCTTTCGCGGCGGAGCGGGGGACGATGCTGGAGATCCCGGAGCTGATGAGCGGGCAGCTCCTGGCGCTCCGCTGTTTGCGAGACGGCGTCGAGGTGCTGAGCGCCGGCGTGGACTCTCGGGCGAGCCGGCTGCTGGCCCAGGAGACCGCACCCGCGGCGGGCGAGCTGCGCCTCGTGGGAAACCAGCAGGTGCTGCTCACCGTTCAAGTCGGGAGGATCGAGGCCCGCGGGCTCCTGCAGGCCTTTCCCCCGGAGCCGCCGCCTGCGGGCTGGACTTCGGAGCTGATCGCCGGCACACCGACGGGGCTCGAACGGGCCGTGGACGATGACGCCCTCGCGGGCGGGACGATCGCTCAGCAGAGGGGAGACACCTCCCTCGCCCGGGCACCGGTCGAGGGCGGGCTCTGGGTCGAGGTGAGGGCTCCCCTCGGGCCGGCGCGGGCGGAGGCGTTCGCCGTGACGCGCGAAGTGGCGCTCTGGTCCCTGATCGCCGTGTTCCCTCTCATCGCGCTCGCGCTGCTCCTGTCGCGGGCTCTCACGACTCCGCTGCGCAGGCTCGCCGCGGCCGTGCGCGTGGGCAAGCTCGGATCGCTCGCCCTGCCTCGGCTCCCGGCCGACGAGGTCGGGGACCTCGGCGACGCGATCGAGCGGATGAGCACGGGTCTCGCCAGGGACGCGGAGCTCATGAGAGCGACGGCCCTCTTCGACCAGGCGGCGGCGACCGGCGGGGGGCGCGAGCACGTCCTGTCGCTGCTCGACTCGAGCCTGCACGACCAGGTGCCGGAGCTCCGGTGGTGGGTCCTGCCGGTACGTGACGGAGCCATGGCAGATCCGCCGCCGAATCTCCCGTGCCGGGCGGAAGTGGAAGAGCTGCTCGCGATCCGCGTGGCCCTCCCCACCGAGGAGCCCACCACGGAAGAGGGCATCCGAGCCATCGAGCTGGGCGCCGAGACGACGGTCCTGTTGCTGAGCATCGGAGGCGGGGTCCGCGCGGTCGTGCTCGGCCGCGGGCCGCTCGACGATCTCACCGCGGGCAAAGCGGAGCTGCTCGGTCGCGCCGCGTCCAGTGCCCTTCGCCAGATGGACCTGACGAGAGCCGCGCTCGACAACGAGAAGCTCGCCGCGCTCGGCAAGCTGGCCGCGAGCGTCGCGCACGAGATCAACAACCCCCTGGCCTACGTGATGGCAAACCTCTTCATGATCGAGGAGGCTGCGAGCGGGGAGACGAGGGAGCTCGCCGCCGAGGCGCGGGAAGGCGCACAGCGGATCAAGCGGATCGTCCAGGACCTGTCGTCCCTGTCGCGCCGGTCGCCGGACGCGCCCCGCCGGCGGCACGACCTGCGGCGCGTGGCGGCGACCGCCGCCAAGGTGGCGCGCACGCGGCACCCGGAGGTCTCGGTCACGGTCGAGACCGCGAGCGAGGTGACAACGAGCTGCGAGCCCGGACGCATGGAGCAAGTCCTGACCAATCTGATCGCCAATGCCGTGGACGCCGCGGCGTCGGCGAAAGCGCCGGCGGTGCGGGTCAAGGTTCACACCGAGGGCAACCGCGCGATCGTCGACGTGACGGACAACGGGGCGGGCATCGACGGCTCGGTCCTCTACCGATTGTTCCAGCCCTTCGTCTCGACGAAGGGGGACCAGGGCACTGGCCTTGGGCTGCACCTCTGCCGCAACTTCGCACAGGCGCACGGCGGAGACGTGACCGTCGCGAAGACGGGCCCGGCGGGAACCACGATGCGGCTCACCCTTCCGCTCGTGAAGGGCATGCGGGCCTCGGCCTCGAGCGAGGAGCTGGAATCCGACCTGCGCCAGGAGCGCGCCTCGGTGCTGGTCGTCGACGACGAGGCGCCGCTCGTGAGGGCGCTGACCCGGTGGATCGGGCGCTATGCCGATGCGGTGGGGGCGACCAGCCCGGAAGAGGGGCTCGATCGAATGCGGGAGCGCCGGTTCGACGTGGTCCTGTGCGACTACCACATGCCCAACATGACGGGGGCCGACCTGGGGAAGAAGGCCGTCGCCGCGGGGCTCATCGACGCGAAGCGATTCATCATCATCACGGGGTCGATCACCGAGCCGGTCGGCGGCTATCGCGTCCTCTACAAACCCCTCGAGCCCAAGCTCGTGGCCGAGGTGATTCGCGAAGTCGCCTTCCCGAATCAACCGGACTGAGGCACGGCGGGACCGGCCTGGACGCCCCGCAGATGCCGGGGCTGACGGCCCCCCAAGTGGCCAATCGAGTGGCCTCCCCGCGGGTTACGGGCGCGGAGAAAACGTCGTGATTTCGCGACGCCAAGGCGAAGCGGACTCGGCACGTCCGTTGCGATTGAGGCCGGTCATGGAACGCAAGACGACCCTCTCGATGACCCTGTGCCTCGGACTCTCCATGTGCGCCGCGGGCTGCGCGCCGCTGGGACCGGACGGCGAGACCCCGTCGGTCGAGGACGACCTCGTGGCCGCCACGCCGGGCGGCAAGACCGATACGGGGTACCTCTCGACGCTCGCGACCGAGCTCGAGGGCGTCTTCGCCTCCGAGCTCGTCGTGGACGTCCGCGCGAGAACCCCGGAGGAGCGGCAGG
>Ga0214473_10003923_pt1 | contig 17951 bp, 17 predicted proteins | sample RVTome_7_FD_203509 | JGI IMG/M metagenome (GOLD analysis project Ga0214473, IMG submission 203509) | Soil microbial communities from uranium-contaminated site in the Upper Colorado River Basin, Wyoming, United States - RVT98D197 | ecosystem: Environmental > Terrestrial > Soil > Contaminated >... | reverse complement strand
CGTAGTCGAAATTGCGGATCTCGATCACCGGCCAGTAATTCGGATTGGCGGAGAACGTGGCCGCGGTGGGAAAGAGCGTGGCCACCTGACCAACCGTGGAGATGATGATGTCCGGCGGGATCAGCTCATCGTTGAGGATGCCGTCCCAGTCGATGTTGATGGCCTCGGCCATCTCCTCCTCGGTGCCCATCTCCAGGATGCCCGGCTCCCCTTCCGGAACGGAGGCGCCGCCGTTCTGGTCATACTGGCCGTTGGGCACCGCCACGCCACCCAGAGGCGCCTCTTCGCCGCACTTATCCTCACCTGATAGCGTGCCCGAGCCACCGTTCTTGGACAGCCCGCCCAGGCTGGTCCAGCCGGACTTCACGTCCAGCGCCATGGAGTTCCAGAAGCCGATGTGCGCCACCGTGTGCTCACCGCCCCCCACGCGAGCCATCTGGCCGCGCGCAGTCCGGCCGGTGGAACGGATCACGAAGAGCGGGGGGTCGTCGCCCACCTGGGGGCGCAGCTGCCGCGCCTCGATCTGGGCCGTGCCTCCCGGCAGATTCAGGGTGGCCGTCTCCAACGCGGGCGGAGGCACGGCGGTGAGGCCGAGCGATTCCCGATCCGACATGTAGCGGTCGAGACCGGTCTGGGCGAGCGCCAGCGCGTCCACCTGGTTGCTCTGGTCGAACTGCACCTGCTGCTCGTTGGTGACGCGCACGAAGGCCGCGGTAATACCGGCCGTCAGTACGCCGATCACCAGGATGGCCATGGGCAGTGCGAAGCCCTCGCGCTGAGCCCGCAGCAGGCCAGAACGGAACGCTGGTCGGTGGGTCATGGAGTGCTCCATCAGTCGATCCGGTTCTTGAAGAAGACGGCCGTGGTGGTGTACTGCTTCTCGCGGTCGCCCGGGGCCCCGAACTCGCTCGAGCTGGTGAGCACGAGCTCGAGGCCGGTGATCATATCATACGAGGCGGGCACGGCATCCTGCGCCGTGGCGCCGTCATTCACGAAAAAGCGGAAACGCGCCGTGTTGTCGAAGGGCGCCACCACTTCCTCGTACGTGAACCCGCCATAGTCATAGCGGAAGAGGGCGCGGCCGCCGGGTACGCTCGGGGACGCCCCGAACCAGTAGATGACGTGATGCGTCAGGAAGATCGGCGCACCGATGGGCGCGGCCGCCGCGCCGGGCGTGAGCGTGACGTAGCGCCCGCCGGGCGGCGCCGTGACGCTCTCGCCGGCGCAGGCCGCGGCCGTGACCGCCGTGCGGCCCACACCCCAGTCCTGATAGGTGTAGTTGCCGTCCTCGTCGCGCCAGGCGTACCCGGTGATCCCGGAGGTGGCGTACATGACCGAATCCATGGGCATCAGCGCCACCGTGGTGCTGCCCGAGGAGGTGGCGCAGACCACGCCGATGGCAAAGGGAGCGCGGATCCCAATCATATTGCTCCACGCGTACCACATGCCCCCGGTCTGCTCGAGCATGCGCATCTCGGAGAGCATCATGTTCAGCGCACCCCGGGAGACGGCGCGGGCGTTGGACATCCCCTCCTGGCGGTTGAAGAATTGCTGCTGCTTGACCAGGAGGTTGGTCAGGGCCGTGCCCACGACCGCGGTCACCACCAGGGTCACGAGCAGCTCCACCAGCGAGAAGCCTCGACGATTGCGTGGTCTCATGTGCTCAACGGGTTCGAGGTTGTCATCCGCACCCGCTCGAACATGACGCTGTCCGGCTCCATGCCCGGCCGGCTCGGCGTCACCATGATCTTGAGGGTGGTCACCCCCGCGGACTCGGTGCGCGTCACGCACGCCTCGTGCGGGAAGTTGCCGGTACTTACCGTGGTGCATCCGGCACGACCCGCGATGGCATCGTAGGGCAGCGCCATGAAGCGGTTCATGTGCTGGATGAGCGCAGCCTGCCGGTACGCGTCATCCGTGACGTGGCGCGCCCGTTCGGCCGTGGTGAACGTCAGCGCGGCCAGGGAGGTGAGCACGATGGCCAGGATGGTCATGGCCAGGATCACCTCCACGAGGCCGATGCCTGCGCGCGCGGCGCCCCCGGGCGGTGATCCCGCGGAGCGTTGATCAGTCGCGATGTGTTGATCGGTAGCGACGTGTTGATCGGTCGCGGTGCGTTGGTGGCTCATGGTACACTCACCCGTATGTGGCCCACGCGCGACATCTGCACGCGGCGCGTATAATCCCCCACCACCACATCGATCCGCAGGATGCCGGACGCCATGCCGTTGGGATAGATGTGCAGCTCGGAGACGTTGGTGGTCATGGAGTTCACGCTGAGATCCTCGCTGCCCGTGGCAAAGGAGCGTCGCACGATCACCTCGCCGGCCCGATCCGCGATCAGGTAGCGCTCGTCGGCCGCCGTGACGGTCATGACCAGCGGGCGCTTCTCCCGCGCCGCGATGGAGAACGCGGTCTGCAGATCGGAGGAAATCATGGTGGCGGCCCGCGACACCCGCGTCTGCGCCAGCATGTTGGAGGTAGCCGGGATGGTGATGGCGCTCACGATGCCGAGCACCACTACCACGGTGAGCAGCTCCAGGAGGGTGAACCCCCCCCGGGCGCCTCTACCTGCACCGGGTCGTTGGTGTTGGCCGTTCATGTTCGCCCTGGTTCGTTATGGGGTGGGCGCGCCGCAATGGGGGCGCACCGGATGTGCTGCAACTGGCATGGTCTACTACCAGTTCCATGCCCGACGGCAATTCGTTGACAGCACTAAGTTTATGGGTTTGCGCCGGGCAACGGAAGGAAAATTTTTAGCGGACCCGGGAACTCTTTGCGGGGCGGAGGCGGTCCCGCGCGCACACGGGGCGGAGGCGCCCAGGAGGTACGTACCGCCGCGCGCGGCCCCACCGCGAGCGATCAGAAAGAGGGCAGCCACCAGCGTCCCGGTGGACGGAAAGCGCGTGCATCGATGGCGGAACGGCGCACCGTACGTGCCAGCACGCACGCGTCCCGGACCACGCGGCCTCCCACATCGGCGCGCGCCCCCGCCACGCGGACGGCGCCAAGCACGAGGCCGCCCTCCTCCACGGTGAGGCTGCCCAGCACGATAATGATGCCGTGCAGTTCCACGCCGCTCCGTACGACCAGGTCGCCGGCCACGACCAGCAGAGCCGCGCCAGCGCCCTGCACCAGTTCCAGGTTGCCGGCTGCGTGGACCACGGGCACGTAGCCGGCGCAGGGATGGGCGGGATCGAGCGGCGCACCCCAGTTGCCGGGGGCCGCCGTGCTGCACGCAGCCCCGTCCGCCATGGGCGCGAGCGCAAGCGCCCCTTCCTCGAAGCGGTCGGCCACAGCCTTCAGGGCGCCGGTGCCCAGCGGCCCGAGGCCGGCGGCCAGGAGGGCGGCGTGGATTCCGGCATCGGCCTCCACTCCACCCTGCACCGTGGCCCCGCTCGCCAGTTGCACCTGGCCAGCCTCACCCAGGCGGATGGCCGGAAACGGCCCGCCCCCACCGGCCGCGTCCACGGCCGAGCCGTCCAGCCCGCAGGGTTCCGCCGGCGGTGCTGCCGCGTCGAGCACGGCACTCCCGCCGAGCACCACCTGGCCATCGGCGGTGAGCGCCGCGGTCAGCCCCGCCCACAGATCCGGCGCCGGCGCCGTGGCCAGCAGCAGCGAGGCCCGCCCGGTGGCAAGCGGGTTGAGCGCCGGTCCGACCACGGCCTCACCCGTGACGCGCCAGCGCGCGGCCGAAAGCCGTTCCGCCACCGCGTCCCAGCGGACGCCGCCCGCACCCGTGCCCGCGGCCCAGGGGAGCGCGGCGCGCCCGCCCGGCGGCAGGGGGCCGAGCACCTCCGGCCGCCAGCCGGCCAGCGCCGCGCGCGCCGCCCCCTCCGCGCCCAGGCGGGCACGGAGGGTAGCGGCCTCCACGCGGCCGAGCATGGCCTCCTGCGTGGTCACCGCCAGCGTACCCGCCAGCGCCAGCGCCAGCAGGAGGAGCGCCAGCAGCACGGCCACCAGCACCACGCCGGGTCGGGCGGCCGCGGCGGTGGGTCGGCGCGCCGCGGCCGAAGCGGTCACGGGGGCGCGCGTCATGGCGCAGCGCATCACGACACACCGCCGTTCGGCAGCGCCATCCTGAGGTCCAGCGGCACCCGCGTCCCCGTGCCGGGCAACAGCACGTCCAGGTGGGCGGTGAGGGCCTCCGGTACGCCGGGCGCCAGCAGGTCAGCCGGGCCGGCGGCCGGCGCGCCGAAGCCGCTCGCGGCACCCAGCAGCTCACGGGTGAGCGGCTGACGGCCGCCCTGACCCCGGCGGTAGCGCAACGCACCGTCCGCCAGGTGGTAGCTGCCGGTCTCGAATACCATGAGCAGATCCCCCGGCTGCACGGGGCCGGGCGGCGTGAAGCGGAAGACCTCTTCCTCGGCGGATGCGCAGGCGTGCACACCCTTGCCCACCGCGCCGGGGGACCACGCCACCTCACTGCCGGCGCGGAGCAGCAGGACGCTGTCCTTGCTCAGGTCGGGCGCCCGACTGCCGCGATAGCGCACCAGGACCGACCCCGCGCCCACGGCGCACGCCACGCCCACGCCGCGGAAGGCCCGGATGCCCAGCGAATCGGCGCTGGCGCCGCGGATGTCGCGGCCGGGGTCCATGCCCCGCAGCTCGCCGAGCAGGACCACGGCGGCCGTGCGCTCCACCTCCGCCGCGGCGGCCCGGGCATTCACCCGGGTGCCCAGGCGGAGCTGCGCCCGCAGGAGCGCGGCCAGCGTGGCGCCCACCAGCGCCGCGATGAGGAGCGCGGCCAGGAGATCCACCAGGGCAGACCCGGCGCGCGCGGGCGCGCGGGGACGGACGCGCGCGGTCCTCACCACCCTTCCTCCAGCCGCGGCGGCGGCGGCGCCAGCAGCGTCTCGAACACATGCAACGAAGCGCCCGGGCGCCCCACCTCCAGGCGCAGACGCGTGCCCCGGCCCGCCGGCGAGAGCGTCCACCGCGCCACCAGGGCGTCTACCGCGCGGATCCCCGGTGCCGGCTCGGGCACGAGCGCCAGGGAGTCCGCCACGCGCACCGCCAGCCGGGCCGCCCGCCGCTCGTCCTCGGCCTCCCCCAGGTGGCGGGCCGCCACGGCCGCCACCCCGGTCACCGCCAGGATGCCGGCCGAAAGCACGGTGAGCGCCACCAGCGCCTCCACCACCCCGAAGCCGCCGCGCGCGCTCACCACGAGCGCACCCGGCCGTAAAGGGAGATCGTGAGACGGGCCTCGGCCGCGCCGCGGCGGAAGCGCAGCGTGCGGGCCGCGGCCCGGCCGATCCCCAGCACGTCCCAGCGCAGCTCCACCCGGTCGGTGGCCTTGCCATCCGTGGCCACCAGCACGCCGAACTCCGCCGCCAGGTCATGCTCGGGCGCGACGACGCGGCCGCGTGCGTCCACCAGTGTGACCCGCCCCTCCGGGATGGTGACGGCCAGGGTGGCGCCGCCGCGCGCGGCGGCCCCCAGCCGGGCGCGCGCGGCCATGGCGCCGAGCGCGTCCCGGGCGGCGCGGACGGCCACCTCGTCCATGGCGCGGCGTCCGAACGGCGCCGCGATCCCCACCAGCACGGCCAGCATGGCCAGCACCACGGTCAGCTCCAGCAGCGTGGTGCCGGGGCGCGGGGTTCGGAGGGCGGGGTGCGTGCACATGCCGCCCATGATGCGGCGGGCGGCGGGGCGTGGGAATGGCGTGATGGGCCGACTCGAGCGCGGGCCGTGGCGGCGGGACGTCGCTTACAGACTACTCCAGGCCGTACTCCCGGATCTTGTAGAGGAGCGCGCGCGAGGACAGCTCCAGCAGTTCGGCGGCGCGCGTCCGGTTGCCGCCCGTGCGCTCCAGCGCGGCCGCGATGAGGCGGCGCTCCAGGGCGGCCGCGTGCTTCTTGACCGAGAGTTCGTCATCGGGCAGGGCCGCCGTGTCGTGACCGGGCACCGGCGTGGCGATGTGGGGCGGCAGGTCGGCCGGACCCAGCTTCTCGGTGTCGGCCAGCACCATGCCACGCTCGATGGTGTTCTCCAGCTCGCGCACGTTGCCGGGCCAGGCGTAGTCGAGCATGAGGCGCATGGCCTCGGCCTCGATGCCGCGCATGTTCAGGCGGAGTTTGCGGTTGTACTGCTCCAGGAAATGCCTGGCCAGGACGGGAATCTCCTCGCGCCGCTGGCGCAGCGGGACCAGGTGGATGGGCACCACCGCAATGCGGTAGTAGAGATCCTGCCTGAAGTCCGCGGAGCGCATCTCCTCGTCCAGGTCGGCATTGGTGGCGGAGAGCAGGCGCACGTCCACGTCGCGCGACTTGGTGTCCCCCAGGCGCCGTACCTCACCCTCCTGCAGGACGCGCAGCAGCTTGACCTGGAGGGTGGCGGGCATCTCCCCGATCTCGTCCAGGAAGAGCGTGCCGCCGGAGGCCACTTCGAAGAGCCCCTGCTTGTCCCGATCCGCCCCGCTGAAGGCGCCGCGCACGTAGCCGAAGAGCTCCGACTCCAGGAGGTTCTCGGGGATGGCCCCGCAGTTCACGGGCACGAAGGCGGCGTCGGCGCGGTTGCTCTCGTTGTGGATGAGGCGCGCTATCAGCTCCTTGCCCGTCCCGCTCTCGCCGGTGATGAGCACGGGGGAGGGATGGCGGGCCACCTTGCTGGCCACCTCGAGCGCCTTGGTCATGGCGGGGGAGCGCGCGATGATCTCACGGTAGCGGTGCTCCACCGCCACCTCCTCGCGCAGCCGTGTGACCTCCTGGCGCAGCGTCTCGCGCTCCTCGGCCTTCTTCAGCGCCAGCAGCAGCTGGTCGGGCGAGAACGGCTTGGCTATGTAGTCGTAGGCGCCCTTCTTCATGGCCTGGATGGCGGTGTCCATGCCGCCGTAGGCGGTCATCACCATGACCAGCGCTTCCCCGCCCTCCTCCCGGTAGCGCGTGACGAACTCGAGCCCGTCCATGCGCGGCATGCGCACGTCACAGAGGATGAGGTCTGGGCGGAGTTCGAGGGCGCGTGCCAGACCCTCCTGGCCGTCGTTGGCGGTGTGCGCCTGGTAGCCCTCCTCCGAGAGGATGAGGGAAACCGTCTGACGGAGCCCCGGCTCGTCGTCGATGATCAGGATGCTGAGCACCTCAGCCCTCGCTTCCTGGCGGCTGCGCGAGCACGGCGGCGGGGAAGACGAGCACGAACGCCGTACCCTCACCCACCACGCTCTCCGCGCGGATGGTCCCGCCCATGTTCTCCACGATGCGGGCGCACACGGCCAGCCCCAGGCCGGTGCCCTTGCCCGGCTCCTTGGTGGTCACGAACGGCTCGAAGATCTGCTCCAGGAGTTCGGCTTCCATGCCGGGTCCGTTGTCCCGCACGATCACCTCCACCACCTGCCCCGTATCGGCGCGCGGGTCCTTTACGCGGCGCTGCACGGCCGCGGCCAGCCGGCGGCGATGGGAGTAGTCGATGCCCGGCGGATCGTCCTTGCGGCGCGCGGGGCGATGCTGCGGCGCATGGTAGGCCCGGGTGCTGGTGGTGACTTCCACGTGCCGCTCGGCGGTATCCTCCAGGGCGTCGGCCGCGTTCACGAAGAGGTTCACGAACACCTGCTGCAGCTGATAGGGGTCGCCGGCCACGGGAGGCAGCGTGTCCGCGAAGTTACGCTCCACCTCGAGCAGGGCAAAGCGACCCTGCGTGCTCACCAGCTCCAGCGTGTCCGCCAGCACCGCGTTCACGTCCAGCCTCTGTTCGCGCGTCTCGCGCGTTTCGCGCGGTCGGGCATAGTCCAGCAGGCCGTGCACGATGCGGTCGATGCGCCGGGCCTCGCGCTCGGCCGCCGCGAGCAGCTCCGCCTGGCGGCCGTCGGCGTCGCGCCCCAGCAGCCCGATGTAGCCCAGGATGGCGCCCAATGGATTGCCCACCTCGTGGGCGATCCCCGCCGACAGCCGGCCCACGGAGGCCAGCTTCTCGGAGCGCACCATGGCGTCGCGCGCCTCGGTCAGCATGCGGTTGGTATCGTCCAGCGAGCGGATGTTGGCGGCCAGTTCGCGCTGATCGGACAGCAGCCGCTCCGCCATGCGGTTCACGGCCGTGCCCAGGCGCTCCATCTCCAGGGTCTCCCCGGGCGGCACACGGCGCTCGTGCTCCCCGGCGGCGATGGCCTCCACAGCGCCGATCATGCCGTCCAGCGGTTCCCACAGGCGGCGGCGCAGGAGGAGGCTGCCGAACACCGCGAACACCATCACGTCCGCCGCCAGCAGCACCACCACGTAGAGCGTCCACGCCTCGCCGCTGGCCAGGCGGGGGAGCATGAAGGTGATCCCCCCGGCCGCCACCAGCAGCGCGCCGGCAAAGACCAGCGCGAAAGCGGTGACCAGCTCCCGGCGCAGCGTGGGGAGGCGCCTCACGGCGTCACTGGCAGGCAATGACTCCGGCGGCCGTGGCGGGTGCGGCGTCCGCGGGGTCGGCGTTCCCCATGTAGATGCCGCAGTTCACGCCGCTGAGCGAGACGTGTGCGGCCTGCGCGGCGTAGCCGCCGGGCCCGGCGCTGGTCACGGTAGCCGTGACCCCCGGGCTGGTGGAATAGTTGGTCAGCTCTGCCGCGGCGGCCGCGTACGTCTGATTGATGCCGTGGTAGGCTTCCTGGTGCGTGGTCAGGTTGCGCAGGTCGTTCTGCATCACGGAGCGATAGCTGCGGTCCTTGGCCGCCCAGAAGCGGTTCACGCCCACGGCCGCCAGGATGCCGATGATGACGAGCACCATCAGGAGTTCGATCAGGGTGAAGCCGTTGCGCCGCGTGGTCCGCGTCATCACAGGTCCCGGGGACAGGGGGCATGAAATCGGGGGTGGTGGCCGAACACCACCACCCCCGAAAAGGCGTTGCTAGCTGAGTCCGTGTCTACCCCTCGGTGCAAGCGATCACGCCGGAGGTGGTCGCGGGATCCTCAGCGGGTGAGTCACCCGTGAACACGGCGCACGTCTGTGCGGCCACCAGCGCGGCGTGGCTGGCCGTGGCGGCCCACCCCGTCTGGCCGGCGTCCGTGATGGTGATGGTCACGCCCTGTGAGGGCTCGAAGTCCAGGCCCGCGCCCAGTTCGGCCTGCGCCGCGTAGAAGAAGTTGTTGGTCGGGGTGCCGAAGTAGAGCTCCTGCTGCGAAACCAGGTTGCGCAGGTCGGAGGTCATGGCCTGGAAGTAGGCCTTCTCGCGCGTCTTGCCGAACTTCGGGATGGCGATGGCGGCCAGGATGCCGATGATCACGATCACGATGAGCAGCTCGATGAGGGTAAAACCCTTCTGTTGCTTGAGCATCTTTGCTCCTTGCGTGGATGAGTGTGGATCCGGAGACATCTCCGTTGGGAAATTGCCACCCATGCATAAGGCAAGGGACGTTCCCATCCGGGCCAGACCAGGCATGATGCGCGTAAGCCGTTGCGCCGCATGGATTTTCGGTTATCGAGCCGGCCATGCCGGCAGCCACGAAGATGCGTCAGGACGTGGCATTTTGCAAGCCTGTTGCAGGATCCGGCACCGCCCCCCCCCCGAGCAGACTCCAGCCACCCACCGGATCCACACATGGCCCGGGGGGCCTTTCCGGGCTCCCAACTGGGGCGTAGCAGCCCTGCCTGACGGCCGCGGCCACGGCTTCCAGGTTGGCGCCCGCCGCGGGCTCCCCCGCTGACGCCACGGCCTGGTTCAGCGCGGCCAACGCGGCCTCCGCGTGCCCGGCACGGGCCAGCGCGCGCGCCTCGAAGGCGGCGTAGAGCCAGCCCTCACCGCCCGGCAGCGGCCGCACCAGCCGCCAGGCGGCCGCGGCCCGTCCCCATTGCCCGAGCCCCTCATACGTACGGGCGCGGAACAGGTTGTAGGTCAGCGCGTCCGTGCCCTGGAGGCGCCAGCTGCGCTCCAGCGCGGCGAGCGCCTCCTCCCAGCGCTCGGCGCCCACGTAGGCAAAGGCCAGCAGCGTCCACGGGCGCCCCACGTAGGGGTGCTGCTCGGCCGCGCCGCGCAGATGGCGGATGGCCTCCTCGAAGTTGCCCTGGCGCGTGTGGAAGAGGCCCACATCCGAGCGCATCTGGGAATCGTGCGGCCAGAGCGCCAGGGCCAGCTGGAAGTGCCCTCCGGCGCGGTCCACGAAGCCCCGCCGCTCCATCTCCCACGCCATCATCCACTGGGCGCGGTAGGACTCCGGGTGCTCGTGCGCCAGGGTCAGGGCCACGTCCATGGTGCTGTTCCACGCGGGGTTGCGCCGCACGGTGCGGACGGCCAGCAGCACCAGCGCCACGGCCAGCGCGGCCGCCGCCCAGCGCCGGCCCATCCGGACCCGCCCCCGCGCCACCGCCTCCCAGCCGAAGGCCACCAGGAAGGAAACGGCCAGCACCGGCAGGTAGAGCGTGCGCTCCGCCAGCAGCACCCCGATGGGAAAGAAGAGGTTGGAGACCGTGAGCACGGTGAGGAGGAACCACGCCGCGGGCAGCCCCACGCGGGGGCGCCACGGCGTCAACGCCGCCAGCGTCACGGCCAGCGCCAGGAGCAGGGCGCCCAGGGCGGCCATCGGCGTCCACGTGAGCGTGGGCAGGATCACGCCGGGGCCGTAGTCCACCACCAGGTCCGCGGGGAAGAAGAGCAGGCGGACATACTCCGGCCAGGCCCGGAAGGCGCTGAGCAGGCGCGGTCCCGTCTCGTGCAGGTAGGGCAGCGCGGGCGCCGCATCCACGCCGGTGAGATTGCCCAGCACGCTCACCCGCGCCACCAGATAGAAGCCCACCAGCAGCGCCATGAGGAGGAGGGGGGCGGCCATGGCGCGCGCGTACGCGGCCACCGAACGCCGCTCGGGACGCACCCGCCCGTCGGCCACGTCCACCAGCACCAGCAGCGCAGGCAGGGTGACGGCGCTCTCCTTGGCCAGCAGACCCACGCCGTAGAGCGCAAGCACCGCCAGCCGTCGGCCCCAGCCCATGCCCGGCGCCGGGCGTCCGAGGTGGATCAGCAACGCCCCGAGGACGGCGCCCGCCGCGATGATCTCCGCCTGCCCCACCACGTTGGCCACCGCCTCCACGTGCACCGGATGGACGGCGAATACCAGCGCGCCCAGGCCCGCCGCCAGCGGGGCGGCGAAACGACGCAGCAGCAGCAGCGCCAGCACGGCCACGCCGGCGTGCATGAGCGCGCTGACCAGGTGGAAGAACCACGGCGCGTTGCCGGCCAGCGCCCACTGCACCGCGTAGGCAAAGATCGGCACGGGGCGCCACAGCCCCAGCTCGGACCCCATGCTCGGCCAGTACGGCGTGGTCCAGATGGAGCGCTGATCGGCCAGGTCGTGCACGCGCGTGTTCTGCAGGATGATGAACACGTCATCGTAGGCAAAGCCGTTGGCCACGGCGTTGGCATAGACCGCCACGGCCACCAGCGCCACCATCCACCAGGGAACGCCCACGCGGCGCAGGCGCGCGCGCACGTCCGCCAGCGTCATCGTTCCCCGCCGGTCCCGGTATCGGGCGGCGCCGCCGGGGCAGCCGCGTCGAGTTGGCGGCGCATGTCCAGCAGCAGCGAGTCGGCGGGTGCCAGGCCCAGCCCCGCGGCCACCGCGCGCTCCGCGGCGGCGCTGTCCGCCAGCGCCAGCGCCATGGCGGCCACCACCCGGTGGCCGTCCACCAGCTCCGGCCATTGCTCCGTGGCGTGCTCGGCCAGCTGGCGAGCGTAGGCCAGGCGCCCGTGCCGCGCGGCGTAGCCGGCCGCCTCGATCACGAGCCCGGAGCGGTGTGGCCAGAGCGAGATGGCGGCGCCGTACTCGGTGAGCGCCAGCTCCACGTGCCCCTCCGCGCGCACGGTGCGGGCAATGTTCCAGTGCGCGCGGAAGCTGTCCGGACGCTCGTTCACCATGGCCGCGAAGAGCGTGGCGTTGGAGGACCACACGGGCACGTGCGTAACCGTGCGGAGGGCCAGCAGGGTGATGGCCAGGGCGAACGCCACCGCCCCGGCGCGCCGCGCCCGGTCGGGCAGCCGCAGCAGCAGCGCCGCCGCCCCCGCCCCGCCGAGCGAGAGTGCCAGGGAGGGCAGGTAGAGCGTGCGCTCCGCCACCACCACGCCGATGGGCACCAGGAAATTGGTCACCGGCAGCCCCACAACCGGCACCCAGAGCAGCGCGAGCGCAGTGCGCCCGCGTCCGCGCGCCAGGGCGTAGAGCCCCCCGCCCAGCAGGATGCCCACGATGATCGCCCCGGCCGCCACGAGCGGGGTCACCGTGCGCGCGGGGTCGATGACGTGCGGGCCATAGTCCGCCAGCAGGGTGCGCGGCCAGATGAACAGCCGCGCCCAGTGCGGCCAGGCCTGCAGGGCGGTCAGGATGCGCTCCAGGGCGCCGCTGGTCACCTCGAGCGCGGGGTCCACACGCGTGGGCGCCAGCCCGTCGAGCACGGCGGCGCGCGCCGCCAGATAGGCGCCCAGCACCACGGTCTGCGCGGTAAAGGCCGTCCAGGTGCGGCGCAGATACGCCAGGGTATGGCGCAGCCGCCACCGCCCGGCCGCCGCGTCCAGCAGCACGAGCGCGGCCGGCAGCATGACGGCGCCCTCCTTGGCCAGCAGCGCCAGCAGGTAGAGCGCGGGCACGAGGAGCAGGCGCGCCGGCCGCTCCAGCCGCGGCGCGCCGCGGCCAACCACCCGCCGCACGGGCGGGGGCGTATCCGCGGGCGGCGGCTCGCCCGTCCGGAGCCAGAGCAGCGCCGCGCAGAGGAAGAGGAGGGCGGCCAGCACCTCCGCCCGGCCCACCACGTTGGCTACCGCCTCCACGTGCACCGGGTGCACGGCAAAGACCAGCGCCCCGAGCAGCGCCGGCAGCGGCCGGAAGAGCATGGCCAGCAGGAGGAAGACCAGGGCACACACCGCGCCGTGGCCCAGCACGTTCACCAGGTGGAACCAGGCCGGGTTGTCCGGGGCCAGCACCCAGTCGCGGGCAAAGCTGAGGGTGGTGAGGGGGCGCCAGAGTCCCAGGATGTCCTCACCCGGCCAGTAGCCGCCCGTGAGGATGCCGCCCAGATCGAAGGCGCGCACGCGCGGATCGCCCACCACGATGGCCCGGTCATCGTACACGAAGCCGTTGGACAGTGAGGCGGCAAAGACCACCATGCCCGCCAGCGCCGCCACCAGGGCGCCCCAGGCGCGCGGCACGGCGGCGTCCGCGCGGGATGGCGCGGCGGGGCCGATGCCGGGGGCGGCAGGCGCGATCACGGCCGTGCCTCGCGTGGCGCGCTCACGGAGTCCCGCCCGCCAGATGCCGGCGACGCCACAGCTCGAAGACGAGCAGCGTCCAGAGCGGCTTGCGCAGGTCCGCGCGCCGGGCCGCGTGGTCGTCCAGCATGCGCGCGACCACGGCGGGCTCGAAGAGGCCGGCCGCCCGGAGCGCGTCGGGCGCCAGCGTATCGCGCACGAGCTCCCGGAGCGGCCCGTTCAGCCAGGCTGCCACGGGCATCCCGAACCCCTTCTTGGGCCGCGCCAGGATGGCCGGCGGGAGGAGGTCCGCCACGGCGTCGCGCAGCATGCGCTTGCCCGTGAGCCGCCGCATCCGGTAGCGGTCGGGAACGCCGAACGCCAGCTCGACCACCGGCGGCGCCAGCAGCGGCGCGCGCACCTCCAGCGCCACCCGCATGCTGGCGCGGTCCACCTTGGCCAGGATGTCGTCCGGCAGGTACGTGGTGGCGTCCAGATGGGTAGCGCGGGCCAGCGGCGAGGCCCCTTCGCTCTCCCGCCAGCGCCGCTGGAACGCCGCGAAGGCGTGGGCGCCGCCTCCTGCGGCCGCCAGCGTCTCCGGGGTGAGCAGCGCTGCCTGCGCCTCCGGGGTGAAGGAGGCCATCCAGCGGGCATGGTCCCCGGGCGGCGGCGCCCCCGCGCCGGCCAGAAACGTGAGCGCCTTGAAGGGCAGCGCGAAATTGGTGTGCGCCACCGGCAGCGCCGCCGCCGCCCGGCGCGCGCCGGCGAGCAGCGGGCCCGGCACATGCCGGAAGAGGGGCGCCAATCTGCGCGCCTGGTGCATGGGGTAGCCCGCGAAGAGCTCGTCCCCACCGTCCCCGCCCAGCGCCACGGTGACCCGCTCGCGCGCGAAGCGGGCCAGCAGCGCGGTGGGCAGAATGGAGGCGTCGCCAAGGGGCTCGTCCAGCATCTCCGGCAGTTCCGGCACCAGCGCCGGCAGCTCCGCTCCCTCCAGGATGCGCTCGTGATGGCGGCTGCCGATGTGCGCCGCCACGGCGCGCGCGTGCGCGCTCTCGTCGAAGGAGCGCTCCCGGAAACCGATGCTGAAGGTGTCCACGGCGCCCGCGCGCGCCGCCAGCGCCGCCACGGTGCTGGAATCGATGCCGCCCGACAGGAAGACACCGAGCGGTACGTCCGCCACCAGGCGCGAGCGGACCGCACCTTCCAGGCGGGTGCGCAGCTCGCGCACGGCCTCCGGATAAGGGAGGACCTGTGCCGACGTGCGCGCATCCAGGCGCCACCAGTGCTCGATGCGCGCCTGGCCGTCCTCCAGGACCAGCGCGCTGCCCGGCTCCAGCTTGGCCACGCCAGCCACGATGCAGCCGGGCGAGGGCACATACTCGTGCGCCAGATAGGCCGACAACGCGGTGGCATCCAGGGTGCGCGGCACGGCGGGGTGGGCGAGCACGGCGCTGAGCTCGGAGGCAAAGATCACCATGCCATCCGCCACGGCATGGTAGAGCGGCTTCTCGCCCATGCGGTCGCGCGCCAGGACCAGCCGGCGCGCCGCGCCGTCCCAGAGCGCCAGGGCGAACATGCCGTCCAGGCGCTCCAGACAGCCCAGCCCCCAGGCATCGTAGGCGTGGGCAGCCACTTCGGAGTCGGACCCGGTGCGGAAGCGGTGCCCGTGGTCCTCCAGTTCGGCGGCCAGCGCGCGGTAGTTGTAGATCTCGCCGTTGACCACCGCCATGGTCTCCGGGCGCGCGCCCGCGAGTGGCTGATGGCCGCCCGCCAGGTCGATGACCGAGAGCCGGCGATGGCCGAGCACCACACCGGGCGCCGTGAACGAGCCCTCGTCGTCCGGGCCGCGGTGCGCCACGCAGCGCAGCATGGCGGCCAGGGGGGCGGGGTCCAGCGTGCGGCGGGGATCCAGCGCCGCGTAGCCGCTTATACCGCACACGCGCGCGCCTCACTCCCCGGTGCCGGCCGGGGCGGCCGCCGCACCGTCGGCCACGGGCAGCCGGCCGAAGCCGCGCCAGGAATTGGCGTTGTGATGCTCGATGGCCACGCCCTCCAGGCCGGCCCGCTCGAACCACGCGGCGAAGTCCTCCCGGCGGATGTAGAAGGCCACCGGCGCCACCAGGTGATCGAACACGATGGAGCGCTGCTCCCGATACGGGAAGTCGGCTATGTAGGTGAGGTAGGGCGCATACGGCAGTGCGGCGTTCAGCCGCGTGCCGCGGGAGGGCCGGTAGAGCAGCCGGGTACCGAGCCAGAGCGGCAGCGTGAGCAGCCCCGCCAGCGCGTCCAGCACGCCGTAGGGTAGGTGCGAGGTGACGTGCTCCCGCACCGGCGAGACGCCGTGCACGATCCAGCCGTTGCCCTCCCGCCCGTACACCCAGGCGGAGATGGCGCCGCCGGGCACCAGTCTGCCCACCAGCGCCCGGAAGCCGCGCTCCGGGTCCGGCAGGTGGTGCAGCACGCCGATGGAGAAGGCGAAGTCGAAGACCCGCGCCACGGGCGGGCGGTTGAGGTCCGCCTGCACCACGTGGGCGTTCTCCAGGTGGCGGGTATTGGCGAAGGCCGCATCCACTGCATGGCTCAGGTCCATGGCCACGACGTGGTTCGCGCCGAAGCCGGCGGCCAATGCCGTGTGCCTGCCCTTGCCGCAGCCACCTTCCAGCACGGTGCGACCCTGGAACATCTCGGGCGTGACGGGTCGCAGCCAGTCCAGGAACTGCTGCCGGTAGCGCGCCGCCAGCTCGGCGTAGCGGGTCCATTCGTAGCCGAACGCCTCGGCGGTGCGGCGCTCCTCCAGGCCGACCTCCCCCGGCTCCTCCACGAAGCGCGGCACCCCCTGCCTGATGGGAAACGCGCGCGCGCAGCCGGCGCAGGTCAGCGTGCCGGTCATCACGTGCTCGTCCTGGTTGACGGCGGCCGCCAGCTCCAGCTGGCCGCCGCATACCGGACAGGCCAGCAGGCCGAGCGCGCGCTCCCTCATGTCCCATCCTCCGCGTTCCACAGCGCGTAGGTCCGTTTGTCCTGCGACTCGTAGTACGTGCGCACCGTGAGCTCGGCCACCAGCCCCAGCAGGATGGAGAGGAAGCCCACCAGGGCAAACATCACCGAGACCAGGGGGAGCGGCGTCTGGATGAACGTCTTGGGATCAGCCGCCAGGTACTTGAAGTAGATCATCCAGGCAAAGGCCACCACGCTCAGCACCAGCGAGAGCACGCCGAACCCCCCGAACACGTAGATGGGCTTGGTGGCATAGGAGGACAGGAACTTCACCACGATGAGGTCGAGCACCACCTTCAGCGTGCGTTCCATGCCGTAGTTGGACACACCACGCGTGCGCGGGTGGTGGGTGACGGGCAGCTCGGTCACGCGCGCGCCCTGCCAGCTGGCGTAGATGGGCACGAAGCGGTGCATCTCGCCGTACAGGCGCACGCCCGCCAGAACGCTGCGGCGGTAGGCCTTGAGCGAGCAACCATAGTCGTGCAGCCGGACGCCCGAGATCCAGGACACGAGGCGGTTGGCCACCACGGACGGCACGCGCCGGTGCAAGGGATCCTGCCGATCCACACGCCAGCCGCTCACCACGTCGTAGCCCTCATCCAGGCGCGCCAGCAGGCGGGGAATGTCCCGCGGATCGTTCTGCAGATCACCGTCCATGGGCACGATGATGCGGCCGCGCGCGTGGTCGATCCCCGCGGACAGCGCGGCGGTCTGCCCGAAGTTGCGCCGCAGACGTAGCAGCCGCACGCGCTCGTCGCTCCCGGCCAGGGCGCCGAGCACGGCCCAGCTGTCATCCGTGCTGCCGTCGTCCACGAAGATGAACTCGGCCTCGCCGCCCAGCACGTCCGCCAGCTGTCGGTGCAGCTCCGGCAGATTGCCCGCCTCATTGTAGACGGGCACCACGACCGAGATGTCGAGCGGCATGTCCACCTCCTCCCCGGGTCTCATGGGCGGGCCGGCGGCCGCAGCCGCGCCACGTAGCGCACGGGCGCCATGCGGAACGGCACGGAGCGCACCCGCGCCACGCGCGCGTGACCCGCGCACACCTGTCTGAGCAGGCGCAGATCGAAGGCGTGCAGGTGCCACTCGTTGCCCTCCCCCGCCAGGCGGCGCAGCGGCCCGCGCAGCAGCCAGAGACGGCTGAGCACGCGCTTCGTCCGGTCGATGAGGCCCTCGTTGGGAATGGAAACCACCACGCGCGCGCCGGGCGCGGCCACGCGCATGAGCTCCGCCACTACCGCGCCGGGATCGGGGACGTGCTCCAGCACCTCGGTGCACAGCACCACGTCGAAGCTGCCGCTGGCGAACGGCAGCCGATCCGCCGACGCGCGCGCCAGCCGCGCCCCGGGCACCCGCCGCGCGCTGCGCTCCAGCATGACGCTCGACAGGTCGATCCCCCAGCGCTCCTGGTCGGGGTAGCGCATGAGCACATGGCCGCCTCCGCAGCCCACCTCCAGCAGGCGCTCCCCCGGCGCCGCCGCGGCCAGCGCATCCAGAGCGCGCAGCCGCCGGGCCTCCACCCAGCGTACCAGGGGGTGCGCATCGGCGTAGTAGGCGTCGATGTCGTAGCGCGCCACCATGGCATCGTTCCAGGCGGTCAGATCCTCGGCCGGGCGGGGCGGCGCAGGCTCGTTCATGGCAACCGATACAGGAAGAGGGTGCGCGCGATGACGGCCTCCGGGGCCAAGCGGGCAAAACGGTCGATCAGCGGGCCCTCCAGGTACACCGGATGGAGAAGCGTCGCGGACACCACGGCCCACGCGGGCGGCGGCGCCGTGGCATCGGCCCCGGGCGGTCCATCCAGCTGAAAGAA
>Ga0214473_10003922_pt1 | contig 17955 bp, 18 predicted proteins | sample RVTome_7_FD_203509 | JGI IMG/M metagenome (GOLD analysis project Ga0214473, IMG submission 203509) | Soil microbial communities from uranium-contaminated site in the Upper Colorado River Basin, Wyoming, United States - RVT98D197 | ecosystem: Environmental > Terrestrial > Soil > Contaminated >... | reverse complement strand
CCCGGTTCCGGATTCGGTCTTTAATGACTCTCTGCGCTGGCTGGGAATTAAAGTCGGCTCAGACCCGGAGATTTCTCCCAGGAGTCAATTGAGTTCAGTAGGCTACAGCTACGTTTCTTCCCAGTGGACTTCCGCCGGAGCAAATCTTTTCCGATTGAATGGTAACGTCGGCATCGGGACCTCAAACCCAAGTGCGAAGTTAGACGTTGGTGGCACCCTGTTAGTCAATCCTACCAATCAATTCGTGGGGGTCAACCGTTCCGCACCGGTCACAGGAGCGGAATATTTTGGCGTATACGCCCCAACCGGAAATGGCTTCTACGGAGGGATGTATATTTCCACTGGCGCTTACGACGGCTGGCCGTTTTACGGATACAAGACTCTTAACAGAACTGCCTGGACTTCTCTGGACGGGCAGACCGGTGATTGGAAGCTGCACTTGGGAAATTCCGACGTGCTGACTGTCCTAAGTGACGGTAAGATTGGCATCGGAACGACTGCCCCGGCTAGCAAACTGGATATCAATGCCCAAGACGGACTGAGAATCTTTGGGTTTGAGCCTTTCTTGACGCTGACTGATGCGAATGCCGGATATGCGCGGGGAGTAATCCAAAGCGCGACTGGAGACCTCAGGCTCCTCACCGAGAGTTCCCTTTCCGGCGGGAGTGAATACTTGTTTATTAAGAGTGGAACAGGTAATGTGGGAATTGGCACGGCAACTCCAAGTGCGAGGCTTGACGTGGCTGGAGATTTGAAAGTCAGCGGAGATATCATCGGCTCCACACCCTGGACCTCCTTCCCATTCGCCGCCGGGTTTGGAAACTCTGGTGGTGTAACCCAGAATGCCCAATATCGCAAGATTGGAGATATAGTTTATCTTAGAGGTTTTGTCCACAAGCTTGATAATTCAAACATTGGCTTCGAACTACTCGGAACACTACCGGTGGGGTTCCGACCGCCTGCCTCAAACTTAATTTTTGAGGTCTGGCCCTCCAACGGCATTACTATAAATTCAGATGGTACTGTCAACGCAGGGAATCCTGGCTGGCCCGATGAATCCTTGAATGGAGTCTTTTTCTCCACCAGCCCCTGAGGAGCCTTCCGTTTGAGTTCCCTCTCCTCTTTCTCTCCCCTCCCCTAGAGGGGAGGGTGAGGGAGGGGTCAGTCTAAAAAAGGTAGGCGGGGATCTCTTCCCCGCCTCTTCTTTTATGCTGTCATTGCGAGCCCCGCCATCGGCTCTGAGGTCCTCGACTCTAATACTCGGACTCGAAGAGCTCAGGCTCGAAGAGAGCGAAGTCGAGGGGCGTGGCAATCTGTTTTTCTTATCTACTTCCTCTCCCCCAACTGATGGTCCAGATAAAGAAGGGCCGGTGAACTATCCCCTATCATTTTAAGCTGCTCCACAATCAAAAGAGCCTGCTTCTCCTCTTCCACCTGCTCATTGACAAACCAGTTCAGCATCACCTGGGTGGGATAGTCATTCTCCTTGACCGCCAAATCATACAGCCGGTGAATCATATTGCTCACAGTCTTCTCATGCTCATAGGCTTTCTGGAAAACATCCAATGGGGATTTATAATTAGAGCTGGGCTGCTGAATAGCACTTAAAGCGACAGTCCCCTGCCGGTCATACACGAAGTCGAAGATTTTAAGACCGTGCCCCCGTTCTTCATCGCTCTGCAGCTTCATCCAGTGGGCGCAGCCGGACAGATTGTTCCCTTCAAAGTACCCCTGCATGGCCAGATAGAGATAAGAAGAATATAATTCGGCATTGATCTGCTTATTAAGCGCATCCTGTACTTTCTTATTTAACATGTGAGTCATTCTCCTTTTCTATTGGTAAGTAAACCAAAGTAACATCTTTCTACGCAGCAGGCAAGGGAATCGTTGATTTTTTTGGGCGATTGCATTCAATCTGGGAAATTGTCAACTAAAAGATTAACAAGGGCTTAGCCTCATTGGAATTGAGCTTTTGTAGCGTCCGAGCTTCGCCTCGGACGTTGTTCCTTAACGCACGGCGTAGGCGGGGATCATTCCCCGCCTCCTTTCATTCCAGCCGAGGAATGGATCCTCGGCTACGGCGATGCCGAACTAAGCAATCTGTTTTCCCGCACCGCATCCATTATAAGAGAAAAATCCTCCAATTCGTAGGCGGAGTTATCTATCAGCTTCTCTGATTATCATTGCTAGCAGCGCGAGGCAATCCACAAGTTATTGTACTGCATCTCTGGGATTGCTCAGTTTACAAGGAATTCAAAATCTCTTCTGGAGTTGTTAAAGCAAATAGTCCTGTGTCCTCCTTTATAGAGCTTTTGACTCGTTTGAAATCGCTATCAAAACTTGCTATATATTCACAACCTAAGTGCTTGGCAAAAAGAATATGGAATACATCACTACTATCTAGCTGTAAATATGAGTAAGCACTGATTTCCCTTTCACTCTCTTCAACGGAGAGGTTAAAGTTTTTGATGTCAGCCAAATATAGCCCTCGTAACGCATGTGCAATTCCAAAAGTCAGATTTGGCCAAGTAGTGCCTACTAACCAATTAAGCGAATCAACGCCTGATTGCTGGTTGCTTACAATGTTTTTTGAATCCTGCTTACACTGTTCCAAAGTTTCTTCTAGCAAGTCTGCCACATCCTTTTCTGACTTGTTCTTCAAAAATGATACACCAGCGACCTCTGACAATAATTGTTTAAAGCTACTCTGAGCAAACCATTTGGTCAGCTCCATCAGTGATAGCGGCGTAATGACCGGAGTTAATTTGGTTTTGTTATACTGCAACTTTTCTCGTATTTTTATAACTTTGTCGAGTCGTCTGAACCAATTTTCCTTGCGGAGAACGCCTCGCAAGACTCTAAAGTGCGGCGGCTCATTTCTCTGCATTATAAGATCGGGCTCGTCGACGGGATTGTTCATACTTTCAGTAAGCCAATATTCTATCAACACCGAGGAATCAAAGTAAACTGCCGGCAGGAATTTACTTTCAAGTTTGCCGCTGTCTGTCAGCAAAGCGAACATAGTATTGTAGCCGGGGGTTTTCTTACCCCGCCCCTCTCACACATACACCTTCAACAAATCCAATATCCTATTCAGCTCATTATCACTGGCAAAGCTGATTTCAATCTTCCCCCTTCTTTTCCCCTTCTTTATTTTCACACTGGTCCCGAAAAACTGCTTCAGCTTCAGCTCCACCTGGGTTAAGGCGGTTGGGGCTTTGTCCGGCGTTTTGATGGTTAGTCTTCTTCTCTGTTTGCCATATACTAATTCATTAGTCTGCCTAACTGTCAGGTCCTGGCTGACAACTTGGCTGGCTATTTGTTCTTGAAAATCTGGCACTTTTACTGTCAAAATGGCACGAGCATGTCCTTCTGTCAATTTTCCATCTTTTACCCAATCTCTCACTTTATCGGGTAAGTTCAATAACCGCAATGTATTAGCTACAACTGAGCGGTCCTGGGCTAATTTATGGGCGACTTCATCCTGTGTAAGATTACACTCCTCCATCAGAGTTTTCATGCCGTTAGCCTTATCAATCGGGTTGAGATCCTCTCTCTGCAAGTTCTCAATCAGGTTCATTTCAATTATGGCCTCTTTGGAGAGTTTCTCGGCTAAGAGGGCCGGTATTCTCTCTAATCCGGCTAATTTGGCTGCCCGCCATCTTCTCTCTCCGGCGACTAACTCGTAATGGTCTTCTTTCTGCCGGACCACTACCGGCTGGATCATCCCTCTCTCTTTGATGGAGTGGGCTAATTCAGCTAATTTGAAACCGTCAAATTCGGTTCTGGGCTGGTAGGGATTAGGTTCGACCAGCGCAACCTCAATCAGCGCGAAGCTCGGCTGGCTCTCCTCCCCGCTCGCTGATGAAATCAAGGCTTCCAGTCCTCTCCCCAGTCTCTTTTCCATTGAGTATCTCCTTGGCTAAGTTTAGATAGTTTTCTGCTCCCTGTGATGAAACGTCGTACAAAATAATCGGCTTGCCGAATGAGGGGGCCTCGGACAGCCGGACGTTTCTGTGAATTACGGTCTGATATACTTTTTCTCCGAAGAATTTTCTGGCTTCTTCTGCCACCTGCTTGGCTAAGTTTAACCTGGCGTCATACATAGTTAAGAGCACCCCTTCGATTTCCAATCTGGGATTAAGGTGTCGTTTGACCAATTTATAAGTCTCCATCAGCTGGGATAACCCTTCTAAGGCATAGTACTCGCATTGGATGGGGATCAGCACTGAATCAGCTGCAGATAAAGAGTTCAGCGTGAGCAAGGAGAGTGAAGGGGGTGAATCGATGAAGATGTAAGAATAGTTCTCCTTGACCGACTGCAGCGCTATGGAGAGCCTCTTTTCCCGGTGGTCTAAGTTGAGTAGCTCCACTTCAGCGCCGACCAGGTTGGGGTTAGATGGAATCAGGTCCAGATTATCCACCGTGGTCTTAAGGATGACCTCCGAGGTAGGGTAATAGTTAATCAAAAGCTCATAGATGGATTTTTCAATCTTATGCTTGTCGAATCCTATTCCTGATGTGGTATTGGCCTGAGGATCAATGTCAACCAGCAGGATTCTTTTATCAGCGATAGCTAAGGCAGCGGCCAGGTTGATAGCTGTAGTAGTCTTGCCAACCCCGCCTTTTTGATTGGCGATGGCTATTATCTTCCCCAAAATCCCCTCGAGTTTTGGTCCATCATCTCTTGAGTGGCCAATCTATGCTGAGATGAATCGAAATGCAAGAGAAATTTTCATTTTTGTCAAAAAAATCAGGTCTTTTGGCTCGTCTTATTTTGAGTTACGATTTGCAACTGTTTGAAATTCAATCTGATATAAGAAATGTTTCACGTGCAACAATTTTGGGTTAAAAGGGCAAAGAATTCTCTTGACAAGGATTTGTCCAAATGAGTTATTATACTGACCTGTAACTTAATCGGCTATTTGAATTACAGAAAGGAGGTCTTATGAAGTGGACATCTGTAGTGAACCCCATTTGTCAAGACATCTTTAGGTTGCTTTTTCTGTGCGGTTTTGGGCCTCAAACTCAGCCGGACTTCGATAGCTGGAAGCTATGAGCTTGAATCACTTCATCGACAGGCTGGAGAAGGACGCCCGGACCAAGATAAACCTAAAGCAGAAGCTCAATGGTTGGAAGACTCCCCAGATTAAGTCCTGCTTTGAGCCGGTTGTCATGGCTCAGAAGGAGCTGGAAGGAACTTTCCTGGAGAATTTTCGAAAATACCAGGTCGGTCTTATGAATACCAACATCTGCACCGTGTCCGCCGCGGCGGATTGGGGCATAAGGACGTGAAAACAACGATGATATACACCCACGTGCTGAACAAAGGAGGCCGGGGCGTTAAGAGCTCGGTGGACAACTTGTAAGAAAGGACGATGGGTGTTATACGGAAACCATATAAGACGCCGGAATTCGACTCAAATGGTCATTATGCTTTGGCAGGAAAGAATTTATGCTGAATTACGGTTTGCGTGTTATACAGAAGCGAGAACCGAAAACGGGTTTATCAAGAAACCATATAATCAATAGTTATGCCGACGGCGAGAGGCACTTACCCAGCGCGACTCAGACGCCATACGGGTCGTGCACGCGATGCGGTCAGGTAGGGCCGCTAGTCCCCCCGTCGCAACTGAGTCCGAAAGGAGGAACTCATGGCAGAGCAACAGGTGATCATCGTGAAGAAAGAGAAGTCTATGGGCTTGGCGTACGTCCTTCTTATCTTCCTCGGTCAGCTTGGCATTCACCGCTTCTATCTCGGAAGGGCAGGAACGGGCGTGGCACAGCTGCTACTCGGCCTCGTAGGCTGGGCGACAGTCTGGATCCTCATCGGCTTCGTTCCATTAGCCATTCTATGGATCTGGGTCTTCATCGATCTCTTCCTAACTGCCGGCATGGTCAGGGCGGCCAATGCAGAACTACACAGGGCGGCCTAACAACAGCGTGAACCTGACGGCGGGGCGCACAACGGCTTTCACCGGCTGGTGTCCATGCTCGCCCGCCGCGGGTTATGCTGGGCATTATGCAGAAACAAGACCCCAAAACGGGTTTATCGAGAAACCATATAACCAATAGTTAGGCGGACACGCCGAAAAGAAACGCGTATGGAGGAACGAGTCTTCAAAGGCTATAACGGTGACCTCATAATCCGCGACTCTGGAGTTACTATAACGCGTGGCGCAAAGGGGTTCCTGCTCCAAGGCCTGTCCCTTCGTGGCGACAAGGTGATTCCTTGGGACAGCATCGTTGCCGTGCAGTACAAGAAGGCGTCGATCTTGGGGGGTGTAGGCTATCTCCAACTCAGCCTTCGGGGCGGATCTGAGGCCAAAGGAGGGCTAATCCAAGCCACGCAAGACGAGAACACCTTGACGTGGTCGAACTTCCGTGCGTCCACAAAGAATGAGGAGTTCGCTGAAGCGCGAGATCTTGTCTTGGCACGTATTGCGCCAAGCCGAGACCTGAAGAAATGTCCAGCGTGTGCAGAAGACGTGAAAAGTGCAGCAACGATTTGTCGGTTCTGCGGCCACAAGTTCACGAGCGGCTGATGTAGCAGCGCATTGAACTTCACGCCGACCCCGGCATCGGACAGCGAGAGCCGCGTCGGCCGCATCTGTTGCCAGTTTTGGGCTTGGTGCCTCGACGCATAGCTGAGGAAAGAGTAAGCCGTGGCGAGGCCCGCTTTAGCGACTCGGACGCTACGAAAAAGAAATTCTATTTTTTCTTTTCCTGCATTTTCAACCAATCCGACATCCCTTGCAGATTATTGGTCAGCTCCCACCAGCCATTCTTGAAGGCGGCGTAATCCGGACCGGACATGGCGGCGGCGTAGCGGACTGAATTGGCATAAAAAAGCCACTGGACCACCCATTTCTGCTCGATGGCTTCGTCAAAAGGATTGGAGGGGTCGGCCCATTTTTTATCCCAGGCTTTCTGCACCAGTTTGGTCGCAGCCAGAGTCATCTGATTGGTCTCTACAATGGTAGAATCTAACTTTTCAAAATGGCCATTTACCCAGCTGGAAGAGTGGCAAGACTGGCAAACCCGGCGCATTTTGTCCTGATGAGTTTTCTGCTCCTCTATACTGAGCAAATGTTCAGTAGCCGGTTCTCCGCTGAAGGTAGTCGGTAATGGCAAGCCGTCTTGGTTTTTAATCAAATAAGTCTCCGGAGATTTGGGCTGAGGGTGGGCATATATCAGGCCGAAGATTCGCACCCACAGGCGGTCGCCGAAATCGTGAGTCCGTTCCGCAATTACTTCTCCATCGGGTGAGACGATTAAGCTGTTGTGGCAGGTGGCGCAGGTCGGGGCTCTGAAATCCACTCCCACCTTCCAGGGGACCGCCTCCCAGTTCCAATCTTTCTCCTTGGAGGCAAAGATGTTGCCATGCTTGCTCTCCATATAGACATTGTAAGCCGGCACATCCGGCTCTAAATGGCACTGAGAGCAGGTATAAGGCTTCCTGGCAATCTCAATCGAGAAGCTGTGCCGGGGATGACAGGCGGTGCAGGCACCTCTACTCCCGTCCGGATTGATTCTGCCAACCCCCTGATTGGGCCAGTCCGTCAGAACCGGCACCTGAATTTCACCTACATCAGTTTGCACGGTCCGCATCCCTTTAACAGTGACTTCGGTCCCGTGACAGCCGTAGCAGGTCTCATTCTTGGCAAAGTGAGAAGAATTCATCTGCATAATTCTGGAATCCTTGACTTCTTTGACGCTGGTAGCAGTTTCAACTAAAGTATGGAAGATTGAGTTCTTTCTTAAGTTGTCCAAAGCGAAGGCCTTCTTGGAGTTAGTGTACTGTTCGTACTCGGTGACATGACAGGTTTTGCAGTCGTTGGGTGAGACTATCACGTTAATCTTATAGCCGAAGTGTTCGAAGTTGTCTTTATGCAAATCCGGATGCTGTCCATGGCATTCATAGCAGCCGACTGCGACAGATTCAAAGTTAGCTGGGAAATTCTCGGCAGTCACTCGGCGCTCTAATTTGGGTTTTTCCAGAGCCTGCTTTGGGGTGGTCTTAGAATGCCGGCTGGATAGCCAGTCCTGAACCAGGCCGGGATTGAGGGTGGAATGGCAATCTATACAAGCCTGAGTTTCTTCAGAGATAGGAACTAATGGAGATTGGTTTTGGGAAAGGCTGAGGTGGGTGAAGATTAGTAACGAGAAAACCATGAATAAGGGGAAAGCGATTAGAAGAATTCTTCTCATATTTTTCTCTTTTTATTTCTGGAAAAGAATTATAGGGGAGATAAAGGGGATGTCAATTGAAATTGATTGAGGAGAAAAGATTATGGGAAGATCAGGACTGACCCCTCCCTATCCTTTCAGGGTGAGACTTCAGGGTGAACCCTCCTCTTCGAGGGGAGGAGAAACAAGAGGCGGGGAAGGGATCCCCGCCTAAGGAAAGGGCTGTTACTGCGGGCGCGGTGTGGCAGTCTTGTGTTATGTGGCGGAGCCAATTCAAGGGGATTGCCACGTCGTCCCTCGACTCCGCTCGGGACTCCTCGCAATGACAGTTGGTACCAGTCGGCATAGCCGTAGCCGAGGATCCGTTCCTCGGCTAGAGAAAAGATAGGGCGGGTCGCCGAAGGCGAACCTCGCTTGCAGCGGGAATGATCCCGCCCCTACGAATTGGAAAACAGTAATATTCTTCGGAGGCGAGCCCGCCAGTGACGAGGTTTCCTTAGGGCGACTCGGACGCTACGAAAGAAGGGAAAAAGGACTTTACAAGTTAGTTCGGGGAATTAAATTGGGTGGATGTGTGGGTTTGGTTGCTATCATTTGCCTGATTAGAACTCAGAGATATTTCAGATAGGAGCAGGGTTACAATGCCAGATTATAAAGAGTTGACCAAAGAAACTACTCAGATTTTAACTGACTTAATCAAAATCAATACCGTCAATCTGCCGGGAAATGAGATTGAGGCGGTTAAATACGTGGCTAAACTTTTAGATAAAGAGCAAATACCCTATGAAATAGTCGAATCCGAGCCGGGGAGGGCCAGCATCATCGCCAGGCTGACGGGGAATGGCTCTAAAAAGCCGGTGATGATGATGGCGCATCTGGATGTCGTCGGCGTTGAACCGGAAAAGTGGAAATTTAACCCCTTTTTGGCAACCCTCAAGGACGATTACATCTACGGCAGAGGAGCGATTGACGACAAAGGAATGGCGGCCTGTGAGCTTTTGGTAATGCTGGAGATGAAACGCAAGAATGTAACTCTTAAGAGAGATTTGATTTTGACTCTGTGCGCAGATGAGGAGGCGGGAGGAAGTAAAGGAATTGAGTTTCTGGTTAATAAACATTTAGATAAAATTAAGGCAGAATTCGTCATCAATGAGGGGGGTCGTATCATTGTCAACGAGCAGACCAAGAAAGTTGGTTTCGTGGGAATTCAGAATACGGAAAAGGTGCCGGTCAATATAAAGTTGGTTGCCAAAGGGACTCCGGGGCATGCTTCAGTGCCTCTGCCTGACAACTGCATTTTCAAACTCGCTAAAGCTCAGGCCAGACTGGCAGATTGGCAGCCTCCGGTTAAGCTAAATGAAACTACTCGAGCTTTCTTTCAGGGACTGAGCCGCTCCGCGTCTTTTCCGGAGAGTTTTTATTTGGAAAACTTGGAGCATCCGGAATTAGGAGCCTTCTGCGCGGCCCAGCTTACCAAGAAGGAACCTATCTTAGGCTCCACCATGCGGAATTCGGTTTCTCCCACTATCTTGAAATCCGGAATCAGAAGCAACGTGATTCCTTCTGAAGCAGAAGTGAACTTGAACGTGCGCCTTCTGCCGGAAGAGAAATTAGAAGATTTTATCCAGCAGCTCAGAGAAGTTATCAACGATAACGGCATCGAGATTGTCTATAATAAACCCGAACATCCGGATTCCCCCACTTCTCCGGTTGAAAGCGAGCTATTCAGAGCCATGGCCAAAGTGGGTAAAGAGCTCTGGCCGGAAGCAGTGACCGTCCCCTTTATGTCCACCGGAGCTACCGATGCCGCTTACTTACGGGCTAAAGGGATTCCTACTTACGGGATTTTGCCCTTTCCCTTAAACGAAGATGACTTAGCCCGTATGCATGGACATAATGAAAGGCTTGCTTTGAAGGACTTAGAAGATGGGTTAAAGTTTATGTTTCAGACCGTCGTAGAATTAAATAAGTAGAGGAGCAGAGATGGCCGTGGCGCAAAATCAGGTTACAACCGTCCAAAAGAACAAGAGCAAATTAGATAAAGAGACCTTACTGAAAGCTTATCAAGGCATGGCTCTGTCCCGGGCCATAGATAAAAGGGAGAAAATCCTCAAGGCTCAGGCTAAAATTTATTTCCAGATGTCCGGCTCCGGGCACGAAGGAATTTTAACTGCGGCAGGAATGCTACTTAAACCCGGGTACGACTGGATCATCGGCTACTACCGGGATAAGGCCCTGGCGGTCAGCTGGGGTGTCACTGCCTACGAATGTTTCTTAGACGGCATGGCCGCCGAGAACTCCTACACCGGAGGAAGGCAGATGCCTTATCACTGGTCTAAGAAAGAGAGGCATATTTTGCCTTTCTCCTCTCCGGTGGGCTCACAATTTTTAAGAGCGGTGGGAACAGCCATGGCCGGACGCTTCTATGAAGAGATTAGTTCCATTCCAGAGCGGGAAAAGTTTTACCAAAAAGACGAAGTGGTTTTAATCTGCGGCGGAGAAGGGGCAACTTCAGAGGGAGAATTCTGGGAAGCGTTAAACCGAACCGCCATTCCCTTAGGCAAAAGTTTGCTGCCGGTAATCTTTTTAATCGAGGACAACCAGTATGCCATCTCGGTGCCGGTGCAGGCTCAGACAGCCGGCGGCAACATCTCCAAACTCTTGAGGGGCTTTGAGCCTTTGATGATGGTTAAAGAAGTGGATGGATGTGACTTCATCCAGTCCTACTCGGTAATGCAGGAAGTGGTCGCTCACGTCCGTAAAGAGAGAAAGCCGGCCTTAGTGCACGCCCATGTTATTCGGATGGATCCTCACTCGGAATCGGACCGGCAGGAAGATTACCGCACCCAGGCAGAATTAGAAGAAGACCGGAAAAGAGACCCGATTCTAAAGTTAGAAAGTTTCTTGGTAGAAGAAAATATTTTCTCTCAAAAGGAATTAAATGACCTTAAGAATAAGATCGAGCAGGAGGTCTCCGATGCTGCAGATAGAGCCTTAGAGCATAAAAAACCGGCCCCAAAGACCATCACCAATTACGTTTATTCCCCGGACATCGACCCCACTTCTGATAAATTCTCCACTGAACCTAAATTCGAAGGGGAGCCGTTAGCCATGGGGGGGATGATCAACCGCACCTTAGCGGATGAGATGGCGCGCAATCCCAAAATGGTTGTTTCAGGCCAAGACGTGGCCGACTGCACCAAAGAGGAGCAGATTGACAAAGTCCCGGGCAAAGGAGGGGTGTTCAAGGTCACCAAAGGGCTGCAGAGAAAATTCGGCTCTTTGCGAGTTTTCAATTCTTCCTTAGCAGAAGCAACCATCGTCGGCGTGGGAGTAGGCTTAGGCTACCGGGGAATAAAATATGTGGGAGAAATTCAGTTCATCGACTATATCTGGCCGGCCATGAATCAGATTCACGATGAATTGGCTTTGACCCGCTGGAAAACCAATAATGAATTCACCTGTCCGATTGTAATTCGCACTACATATGGCGGATATTTAGGGGGCGGCTCAATCTATCACTCCATGTCCAGAGAGTCCATTTTTGCACACATACCAGGTTTGCGGGTGGTCATCCCCTCCACCGCCTTAGATGCTTGCGGACTCTTGCGCACCGCCATCAGATGCGATGACCCGGTTCTCTTTCTGGAACAGAAAAAACTTTACTTCGCAGTAGAGAATCGCTCACCTTATCCGGGACCGGATTTCATGGTACCTTTCGGGAAGGCGAGTATTCGCCGTCCAGGCAAGGATGTCTCCATCATTACCTTCGGAATCATGGCCAACAAGTCAGTCCAGGCGGCAGAGAAGTTGCTCAAAGATGGAATCAATGTTGAAGTGATTGACCTCCGCAGCTTAAATCCGGTGGACTGGGAGACCATTTTCGCTTCTGTCAAAAAGACCGGCAAAGTCGTGATCGCTCATGAAGACACGCGCTTCTGCGGATACGGGGGGGAGATAGCGGCGGAGATTACGGAGAAATGTTTTGATTATTTAGATGCGCCGATTGTGCGAGTGACGGCGGAGGAGACTTTTGTGCCATATAGTCCTACTATGGAAGAGGAGGTGCTGCCGCAGACGGAGGATATTATGGAGGGGGTTAAAAAAGTAGTGGATTATTGATATTTCTTAGAATTTAATCAAATTCGTCTTGCACTAAACAGTTGCGAATCCTCTTTTTCACCTGCAAGTCGGCCTAAGCGGCATAATCTATTGTGTTTCATGAGATTCCACGAACTTCATTTGACGGTTTAGGTCCCTCCATAGCTACCGGCCTGTTTAAAGTGGCTTCTCTCTATCTCTTTCTGTGTGCTTGGGAAAGATTAGAAAAAGTGAAACATTACGCTTGACTTATCGTAAGCGTAATATATCTTAAAGATATATGACCGCATACAGAAAGAACAAGACGGAATTCGCACTATTGGGACTACTCAGCCTGAGACCTATGTCTGGTTATGACATGAGATCTTTTATGTCCAAGAGCATTGGCTTTTTCTGGCAGGAGAGCTATGGACAAATTTATCCCACACTGAGAGCCTTACTTAACGAACACTTGGTCACCAGAAAAGGAGAGAAAAAGAAAAAAAGAAGAAATCGATTCATCTACACCATAACAAGGAGTGGTAAGGCGAGGCTCATCGAGTGGCTCTCTCAACCATCAGATAACGAGCCGGTACGCTTAGAATTCCTTTTAAAAATTTTCTTTGGGGCTAATGCAAGCCCATCCCTGCAGACAGCACAACTCGAACTATATCAGGAGAGCCAGAAGAATCGCCTCAAGTCTTTGCAAGGGGTAAAGAAAGGAATATTAAGGGAATACGAGAATGACCACAACTATCGGTACTGGCTCTCGACTCTAAGGTACGGAATCCTTATAACCCGGGCCCGCATTCAGTGGTGCAAAGAGACCACAACAAGGCTTGGAGATAATACATAAACTTCTTCAAATGCCCAATAATAAATCAAACTCAAAGGAGGCACGGAATGATAGGTAATTCGAGAATTGAAAAAGGTGGCCCTGTTGACATTCAGACTTGGAGAATGGTCGCTAAAGGAACCACACTAATCCCTTGTATAGTCTACCCGCTTTTGATCTTTGTCCCGATGCGGTCAAGACAACTCACTGCTCCTTTGGGTGTCAGCTTTGGTCCAGACTTAGCCATAGCCAGTATCAGACTCGAACATTTCCTCTATCAAAACAAGAGGGCAGTCTCCATCGCAACAAGAGGTGATCTATGAATAATCAAAGCTATTCACTGGAAAGGAAATGGGTGGAAGTAGGGATAATCGCTGGCTTCATTGCCAGTCTCACCTATCCGATAATGGTATTCGTTCCTCTGCCACGAATGCTGACAATCACATTAGGCGCTGCCTTTGGTCCTTCTCTGGCTATTGCCAGCATAGGCCTTTATTATTTTCTGAAATCTGAACGGGAGACAGTTGCAATTCAGATTGGTGCCATCGCAAATGTGGTTGCCGGTGCACTAGTGACCGCAATGATCATTGTCCAGCTTGCAATACGATGGCCGCAACTCGACCATGTTGCAGAATTCGGAAAGGACGAATCCATTCAAAGAATCATCTACTGGACGTGGTATGTCGTGCTCGGCCTCGATGTGTCATTTGATGTCTTTATAGCCATTGGCACATTCTGTTTCGCCCTGCGGATGTTGAAACATCCCCGTTTCGGAGGGGCGTTTGGGATAATTGGAATACTTATCGCCGTTGGGTTTCTGCTGGGACTGAATTTCTACACGTTTCCTTATCCACCGAGGGACGCTGGTTTCACGGTATGGGACCCCGGACCACCAACAGCATTATGGTATCTTGCAGTGACTATCCAACTTTGGCGATCGCTGAAATGGTTGAGGGAAAATACTCGAACAGCTTAGGTTGCAAAATTATGTCTTTTAGTTGTGCCAGGAACAGCACCTGACGAAAGTCTTAGTCATCATAGGGTCGTCTTGGGCGACCAAGAAATCTCGCCTTATGCGACCGTGCCTTGCCCAGCTTAGAAGGAGAAGGTTCTTTGTCTTATATGGCTCTGAGCAGTAGCAATAACCCCAGCACCACCTTTCGATTAGACTCAAGATTTGCAACAATCCCCCCGGCCTACAAAGAACTAACTCCTCCCTTACCCTCCCTTCAGGGTGAACCCTTCAGGATGAACCCCTAAAAGGAGAGGGAATGAATTGTAAGGGAATTACTATATAGCCTGGTTCGACTTCGCTCACCATGAATTACTCCTGGCAATGACTGGCATAGCAATCTGCGTAGCATGATTAAATCAAAGGAGAAAAGATGAAAATCGGAGTCTTGGGAAGCGGAGAGGTGGGGCAGGTTTTAGGGGCGGGATTTGCAAAGTTGGGGCATCAGGTCAAAATGGGGTCGCGTGATCCCAAACAGGAAAAAGTTCAAGCCTGGGTGAGAAAAACCGGAGCAAAGGCCTCAGCCGGAACTTTTGCCGAGGCGGCCAGCTTCGGTGAAGTATTGGTCTTAGCAACTTTGGGAGCCGGAACTGAAAATGCTATTAAGTTAGCCGGACCGAAGAATTTTGCCGGCAAAGTAGTCATGGATACTACCAATCCTTTGGATTTCTCCAAAGGGGTGCCGCCTACTCTTTCGGTCGGTTATACTTCTTCCCTGGGAGAAGAGATTCAGAAATGGCTGCCAGAGGCCAATGTGGTCAAGGCTTTCAACCTGGTGGGGAATGCCCACATGGTCAATCCGCAATTCCCGAGTGGACCGCCGGATATGTTTATCTGCGGGAATGATGAAAAAGCCAAGGAAAAAGTCACCACGATTTTGAAAGATTTCGGCTGGCCGGTGATTGATATCGGAGGGATGGAAGGGGCCAGATATTTGGAGCCTTTAGCTATGGTGTGGATTTTATATGGTTTCAAGACCAACACTTGGAATCATGCTTTTAAGTTGTTGAGGAAGTAGAAAATGACTCGGCCTTGCCCTCTCCTCTCTTAGGGGAGGGTTCAGCATAGTTCACCCTGAAGAGGTGTAGAGAGGTAAGTTTCAGTTGCTAGTTGATATTGCCGCTTAATTTGCTAGCCGAGGAAATGATCCTCGGCTACGGCAAGGCCGAACGATTCAAGCAGTTTGTCAAAATTAAAAGCCAGAATCCGGTCCTTTTAGATTCTGGCTTGTTTCTCACCCACCGTCAGGCAGGCAAGAGTCATCGGCTAAGCGGTCTTCAGAATGGTTTCATAATTGGTGAAAAGCATTAGAGATGGGATAAACAGAAAAGATGATGAGGGTTAAGTCCTGGTTCTGGCTGTAAATCCAGACGTTGTTATTCTCCATTTAGCCTCTTTACCTGACTGATTTAATCGAACATGGCTCTATCAGTAATGAGACTTAATCTTAATATACAATTGACCAATGTCAAGTGGAAAAATTGTCTTGTGAAAAAAGTAGCCAGGATAGCTAACAACCTATATTTTTAGGCGGGTTTTTCCCTCGTGCCGGTTCTACACTTTCCGAGTGAACGCAGGCCAAAATACAAAAACTTTGGTTAGCTTAAAACGGTGTAAACCATCCTACAAACAGCAAATGCCGCTTGGTAGTGCATTCCACGGCCCCCCCGGCTTGTTAAAGATGAAGTTTACCGCCCGGATTACGTCACTCAATGCCACTGTGCCGCTCCCATCCCAGTCGCCCCGGCAGAGGAGGCTAGACAGCCAGCAGAGTGGAGTTGGAGAACAGCCCGGCTTATTGAAGAGGTAGTTAACTATGGAAATCACATCACCGAGTGCGTAAGTCCCGCTGGCATTAGCGTCGCCGGGTTTGGCAACACAGGCAGAGTACTTTATGGTGGCATAATCAGTAGCGGTACCGCTGCCAAAACTAGTACCGGTAACATAGACATTCTCATTAGCATCCACGGCTATCGCACTGGGGGCGTCGTAGTCATTCAGGGGTCCGTTGTAATACTTGACCCAGGCAGTATCGCCGTTGGGCATATACTTGACGGTTGCATAGTCCTGAGAACTGGCATTCGTGTTTTCATAGCCGGTTACAAAGACATTACCACTTTGATCCACACCTAGGGCAGTTGCAACGTCGAGGAAATTAGTGGGCCCGTTGTAGCGCCTGACCCAGAGGGTATCTCCATTGGGTGCATACTTGATAGTACCGTAATCGACATCAGTAAAGCCTCCACTGCCTTGAATCCCACCGGTCACATATGCATTGCCACTGCTGTCTACCGCAAGGGCGCTGGCCCCATCACCACCGCTACCCGAACCATCGTATCTTTTTACCCAGAGAGTATCTCCCAGAGAATTATACTTAATAGTGGCGTAATCAGAGGAAGTCCCACTGCCTTCACTTCCACCAGTAACGTACACATTCCCGCTGTCATCTACCGAAAGGGCAGTAGGCCCATCAAAACCATTCCCGGGCCCATTGTAGCGTCTAACCCAAAGGGTATCGCCATTCGGAGCGTACTTTATGGTGACATAATCGTGGTTAGGAACCTGAAACTCATCGGTGTAACCGGTCACATAAACATTGAAGCTGTCGTCCACAGCTATGGCGGTGCCCGCGTCACTAACACTGTCCAGACCATTGTATAGCCTCGTCCAGAGCACAGCACCACCGGGTGAATACTTTTTGGTAACAATGTCCACGCCGGTAGTGCCAGTTTCGCCAATACCGGTCGCATAGACATTGCCGCCGGTGTCCACAGTCACAGCATAGGCCGCCATGTTGGAGCCACCAGAGCGGCTGACCCAAGCAGTAGTCCCATTGCGCCTATATTTAATGGTGACAAAAAAAGCAAAAAAGTTATCGCCCCCGGCTACGTAAACATTGCCACTGTCGTCCACCGCCACATCATAGGCAGCGTCATTGACATTCCCCGGTCCATTGTAGCGTCTAACCCAGGCGGTGTCCCCATTGGGTTTATACTTGATGGTAGCAAAATCATCACTGTCGACAAATGGAGAGTTGGCACTCACACCGGTCACATACACGTAACCGCTGTCATCTACTACAAGGGCTTTAGCCTGTTCACCAGCATTCCCAGGGCCGTCGTAGCGACTGACCCAGGCTGTGCCAACCTGGGCAAGAGCTTCCACTGCCAACGCAAGCAAACTGATAAAAAGAATCAATCTCACTCCACGCATAAAAACCTCCTCACTTAGAAAATTATAGATTTTTAGGTTATCGCTTCAACTAGGATAATAATTAGGCTCTTGACCAAAAGATAAGGCGGGAGCGCTCTTTGTCAAGCTGATTCTTTGATCGTAAAAAAGTTAACTAAGAAAGCGGATGATTGAGTGGAACTCTTATGAACTGTATTCAGCTCTTATGAATTGTGTCACAAAATACAATCACTTCATTCAAACGAGCTGATAATACTTAGACAAAAAATTCCGTATGGCTTCCGCTAGCTCATCTCGGGCTCGATTGGGAGTCCGAGTTCAAGCGGATGGTCCAGCTTACGTTAATAGGGAAGTAGAAGTACTATCCGGCAGGCGCCATCTTCTTCAAAGCCGAATTGGCCGGTACGAATAGAAGTACAAAGATAATATCCAGAACCGCAAAGGGAATGTAGATAGAAGGAATGGTGTCGAAAATCAGATGGCCAATAGCAACTATAAAGAAAGCTAACTTCATCAAGATTCCCAAAAGGATTATCTGGCGATTCTGCACCGGATTTTTATAGACCAGGTAGAATCCGATCCCGAAGATGAAGAGATATAAGGCGGAAAGCTGGATGTAGCCGGAATGATTGGGGAGCTCGATTCC
>Ga0214473_10003921_pt1 | contig 17955 bp, 13 predicted proteins | sample RVTome_7_FD_203509 | JGI IMG/M metagenome (GOLD analysis project Ga0214473, IMG submission 203509) | Soil microbial communities from uranium-contaminated site in the Upper Colorado River Basin, Wyoming, United States - RVT98D197 | ecosystem: Environmental > Terrestrial > Soil > Contaminated >... | reverse complement strand
TATTCCAGTATTCCAATATTGATGAATTCGTAAAAAGTCTCAAATGGGCATTTTGTCATTCTGAGCGAAGCGAAGAATCTAATCATATCAGCACAGTTCAGATCCTTCACTTCGTTCAGGATGACAAATCAGGACTTTTTACGAGGCCATCAATATTCCACTATTCCAGGTTTTTGTCACCCCTTTATTCCAATATTCCACTATTCCAGGGATTGAACATTCCAACATTTCATTATTCCGAAATTCGGTTGAGTTATGACTGGCGATTCTTTTTACTATGATGTGATTATTGCTGGCTTCGGAGGACAAGGGGTCATGGTCATCGGAAACCTGCTGGCCCATGCTGCGATGAACGAAGGAAGACACGTGACTTACCTCCCTACCTACGGAGTTGAGATGAGGGGAGGAACGGCTAACTGCACCGTTGTGATCTCTTCCCGCGCGATCGGATCTCCTGTTGTGGGAAGGCCTTGTTCCTCCATCGTGATGAATTTGCCCTCCCTCATTAAATATGAGAACCTTATCTTGCCCGGAGGGCTCCTACTGATCAATTCTTCTCTCATCAACCCCCGGGAGACTTCCCGGAAAGACATCGAGATTCTTCCCATTCCCGCCAATGAGATTGCTATTGGCAACGGAAACCCACGGCTTGCCAATATGGTCGTTCTGGGGGCTTTTGTCGAAAAGATGCACATGGTTCAGATGACCTCTTTCTTCGACTCTTTCGAAAAGATATTGGATGAACGCTACCACCCTCTCATTCCAGCCAATATCAAGGCCATCGAGATCGGAGCCGAATTTGTTCGAAATTCTTCCACCCCATCCCCCTCCGAACCTCCCCCTTGAAAGGGGAGGAGATAAGAAAGTCGCTTCCCTATAATTCCCTCCCCTTCAAGGGGAGGGCAAGGGAGGGGATGGGGTAAACGAAAGGAAGGAAGAGTAAAGCTACGATATCGGAAGCTAAGGCTTGCGGCTGCCAGTCTGTATTTGCAGACGGGGGGTACCTATGGAAGAAGAAAAGGACAATCAGGAAATCCGTGTCGGAGAAAGAATCAAGGCTTTGAGGGAGCAAAAGGGGCTTTCCCTGAAAGACGTGGCCGATTCTTCCGGATTTTCAACCGCCCTTCTCTCTCAGGTGGAGAACCATCTCGTCTCCCCTTCTCTAGGAACCATGATCAAACTGGCAAAGGCGTTGGGCGTGAAAGTGGGTGACTTCTTGGGAGAGACCTCAGGCGAACCCTACGCGATAGTGAGAAAAGATGAACGGAAGACGGTTTCCCGATTCGCATCTAAAGACGGTGTGAAATACGGTTACTCCTATGAGTCCCTGGGCTTTGAGAAAAAAAATCGGAACATGGAACCCTTCATCGTGACCCTGGAGCCCGCCACGATAAAAACCTCCAAGACCTCTGTTCACGAAGGGGAAGAATTCATTTTCGTCCTGGAAGGCCAGATGGAAGTCATCTTCGGAAATCATACAGACATCCTTTATCCAGGGGATTCCATTTACTACGATTCGACCATCCCTCACCGTGTTCAGTGCCACCAGGAGAAGATAACAAAGATACTTGCTGTGCTCTATTCACCCAGCACCAAGGAATGATCCGGAAGCACCAAATTCCAAGCACCAAATTCCAAATAATATCCAAACTCCAATTTCGAATGACCTAAATGACATGAAGTCGTAAGAATTAAAGGACAAAAAAGATGGCAAATGAAGACTTCTTGCGAAACCGCCAAAGGCAACTAGTTCGAATTTTGGTCATTGGAATTTGGACTTTATTTGGAATTTGTGATTTGGGATTTGGAATTTGAGCAGGACAACCATGAGAAAACATTGCTTTTTTACACTGATCGCTCTGCTGATCTTGCTGCCTAGACTCGGTCTCGCTCAGCCGGCTCTCAAGGTGGGAAGTCTCATCCCTTTCGATGGCCGATGGGGAGATTCAGGCAGAGAATGTGCGAAAGGGATGGTCGATGCCGGGAAATGGCTCAACCAACACGGTGGGGTCTTCGGGAGGAAGCTGGAGATCATCCTGGTTGACGATACTTCTCAACCCGCTGAGACCATGGCGGCCTATCGGAAACTGAATGAAGCAGACCGCATCCTGATCCTGTATATCTATTCGATGGAAACATCCCTTGCCCTTCTCCCCCACATCCATTACGACCGGATCCCTGCTTTTATCGGTTCTCTGCCATCCCCGCTGGCCAGCCCCGGCAAATATCCGTATCTTTTTTCTATTACTCCAACTCCTCTCGATTCAGCAAAGATTGCAATGAAATTCATCTCGGAAAATTCTGGCATCAAAGTGAGGAGGCCCAAGATTCTCTTTGTCGGTTCCTCAGACTATCTTGGCAAACATTTTCTCGAAGAAATCAAAGAATATGCCAGGACCCTGGGGCTTGATACAGGATCAGGAATTCATCTTTCAGGTCCGTTCGACCCCGGACCCGCACTTTCAGCGATAAGCGCCTACAGCCCCGATTTCGTCTACGTGAGTCTTACCCCCAAGGAGACTTTTTCGTTAATTCAAAAAGCCCAAGAAAAAGACGTCAAAACAAGATGGATTTGCAGCCCGAAGGCTTTTGATGAAAACCTTGCACCTTTCAACGGAATCCTGGGGGTTCAGCCCCTTTCCCCTTTCGGCGAAAATGTGCCCGGAATGACCGGAATCAAAGAAGCTCACCAGAAGTGGCATCCCTATGATTCGCATACCCTTTCTTATGTCGAGGGCTGGACCAATGTCCTGGTAATGGCGGAAGCCCTGGGAAGATCGCTTCCGGAACAAAAGCTCTCTCGCGCAAGGCTGAAAGACTCGCTGGAGAGCCTCAAAGATTTTGTTCTCGGGGGACTTGCCCCGCCGCTCACCTTCACCGCTAAAGACCATCGCCCGAGTGTAGAATCAAGGATCTTCATCACCAAAGATGGGAAACTTGTACGACACACAAGCTTTATCTCTGTAGGAAGATAAGGATTGATTACGTAGATTTCCAAAAACGATTACAGCGATTTTTCTCTATTTTGAATCCATTTCTAATCGGGGTAATCGTTCCATAATCCGTGTAATCAGAGATTTCTGGAGTTTTTCAGAAATCTATCAATTATCTTGACAAAAATAGTAAATAATTGATATGAAAAGAGGTCACTCTTTAGGGTCGGGGTAAATCCTTTTGCGGAGGTGGAATTTATGAAAAAAGAAAAGTTTCTGGCACGAGTAGGAGTTTTCTGTCTTGTTCTTGGCTTATTGGGTGTTCCTTTCTGGGGAAACAAAGCCGAAGGTGCGGACAAACCGATTGTGATTGGAGCTCCCCTTGCGACTTCCTTCCTCTACGGTTGGGATGCGGAAAAGGCGATGAAGTTGGCCGCAGAGGAGATCAACGCCAAAGGCGGGGTTGCCGTCGGAAAAGAGAAGAGGCCCTTCAAAGTGGAGGTCATCGATACCCGGGACCTTGAACCCGGCGTTCCGGTCAGTGATGCCCTGCTGGTCGTGGAGAAACTCATCCTCGAAAAAGAGGCTGACTTCATCGTGGGCGGTCCTGTCCGCTCCGAAGCGGCCCTCGCGGCAATGGATCTGCTCTCCAAATACAAGAAAGTTTCCATCTTAACGACAGGGGTTTTGACTCCAGCGTATCATGCTCGAGTAGAGAAGGAATATGATAAATTCAAGTACTGTTTCAGAATCTCTGGCCATGTAGGCTGGTTGGTGACAGGAGAATTCATTCCCTGCCTCATGGATATTAAAGCCAAATATGGCCTCAATAAACTTTTTATTATGGTCCAGGATGTGGCCCATGCCCGTGCAACAGGCGACCTTACCGCCAAGTTGGCCGGAGAAAAAGGCTGGGAGATTCTGGGCAAGGAGATCTACCCAACCGGAACCACGGATTACTCCGTTGGATTGCTCAAGGCAAGGAAGGACAATGCTCAAGTGATCCTGATTGTCATGGATATGCCGGAAAGCTCCATTCTCCTGAAGCAGTGGTATGACATGAAGATCCCTGCCCTTCCCTTCGGGACGATCATCGCGGCAGCGGAACAACCCGGCTTCTGGAAGGCGACGGAAGGCAAGGGAGAATACTGCATGGCCAGCGTGGTCAACGCGGGGAATGCCCCGTCCAAGGCCACTCCATTGACGATGCCCTTCGTCGAAGCTTATCAGAAAAAATACGGATTAGAGCCCGAAGGCTACGGGACTTCATCCAGTTACCAGGCCGTCTATGTCTTGAAGGACGCGATTGAACGGGCCGGCTCTCTTAATTCAGATGCGGTCGTTGCCGCCCTTGAGAAAACCGATCTGATGGGGGTTTATGGAAGGATTAGATTTAACCCCAAGAATCACCAGGTGATCCCCAGTGTGGATCCGAACGAAGGCGCAGTGGGTACGATTTTTCAGTGGCAAGCCGGGAAGAGAATCGTTGTCTTTCCGCCGAAGATTGCCGTAGGAGAGATTAAGCTTCCTCCCTGGATGAAAAAATAGCAGCGGAACTCAATGGTCAATTTTCAATGATCAATTAGCAATTATCAATGAGAATGCAAGGCGACCATCGATGATTGCTCAGCGCATTTCCTTTGACTTTTAATGACCATTGCTCATTGCACATTGGTCTTTTACTATGGAAATATTGATTTACGGAGTCATCAACAGTTTTGCTCTGGCCCTGATGGCAATCGGGTTCACCCTCGTCTACGGGATCAGCAGGCTGCCGAATTTTGCCCACGGTGCCCTTTACGTGGTGACGGGATTCCTCGTCTGGGCCTTCTTAAACGTCCTGAAAATCAATTATGTCCTGGCCATTCCCCTGGCGCTTCTGATCATGGCCCTGGCAGGGGCTTTCATCTACCGGTTCTTGCTCATCCGGGTGAGAGGAATGGCAACTTCCGAAATCATCGGGTCCTATGCAATGGGATTGGCCATACTGGAAGGTCTGCGATGGGGGGGGTTCAAAGGAATGACCTATACCCTTCCCGCATTCATCCCGGGAAGTGTTGAGATTGGAGGCATACCGGTCGATTTTCAGCGCCTGGTTGTCGTAGGAGTTGGAATCGTCGTGATCGTCTTCCTGTGGATCTTCACACACTATAACAAGGTCGGTCTCGCATTGAGAGGAATGGCTCAGGACGAACACGCCGCCATGATGTTGGGAATTGACTCCGACTGGATGGGCGTTATTGCCATGTCCCTCGGCTCAATGCTGGCTGGACTGTCTGCGATCGTCCTGCTTCCTCTCGGCAATATCGTCGTCGAAGCGGGATATAATGTGCTCATCCTTTCCATCGCCGTGTGCATCGTCGGCGGCTTGGGAAGCTGGGTGGGAGCGATTCTGGCAGCTTTTATGATCGGATTCCTTCAGATCATCACCGTCAAGTACATTCAATCCCATTTCCACATGGTGGTCGCCCTTCTGGCCATCATCATTACTCTGATCGTTCGGCCATCGGGGCTCTTCGGAAAGCAGAAGGAATTGGAAGAACGGGTCTAAATCGTCAATGGGCAATGATCAATTAGCAATGATCAATGAAAAAGAGAAGAGATCAATGTTCAATGGTCAATGGTCAATGACCAATGGTCAATTATCAGTAAATGAGGAATAAATTCTTTTGATTTCTCATTGAGTTTTTCTTGGGTTTTATTGCCAATTGGCCATTGATAATTGCTAATTGACCATTGATGTTTTCGGGTTTCATTGCCAATTGACCATTGATTATTGGTCATTGAACATTGAATTCTTGGATTGCTCATTGATCATGGACAATTGATCATTTTGAGGTGGGGTAAAACCTTCATGACGGATAGTGAGTTGACGAGAGGAGAGAGGCGGAAGGAGCGACTGGATCGAGGTATAAAGGTTCGAACCGAGGGGATCTACGCGATTGCCTCATGGCAGGAGGCGAGCTACCTTCTCCTCCCGCGGTTAGTCTTAATCGTTGGTCTTCTCATCCTTCCCTTCGTCATGCCTTCTCTCTATTGGAATAGGGTGACCTCCATCGTCTGTATCTACGTCCTACTCTCTTTGGGCTTCGATTTTCTCGCCCATTTCGTAGGGCTGGTCTCTTTGGGAGGTGCTTTCTTCATCGGTACGGGTGGCTACATCGCGGCCATTCTCAACACATCCCTGGGATTATCACCGATCTTCACCCTCCCCCTGGCCACCATCGGAGGGGGCCTGATCTGCACCCTCCTTCTGCTTCCGTGCCTTCCGCTGAGGGGGGTCTACTTCGCCATCGTAACCCTCATGTATCCACTGGTTCTGGCAAGGATCATCGAAGCTTTAAATATCTTCGGCGGGACAGATGGAATTTTGGGAGTAGCCGGTTTTTCCAGCAGATGGGTCGAACAGTATCTGATCATCCTCATCGTCATTATCGCCCTTTTTGGATTGAGAAGACTGGTCAACGAAGACATCGGTCTGGTCTTTCGTGGAGTGAAGGACAACGACCAGGCTGTCAGGGCCTCGGGATTAAGCGTCACTTTTTATAAAGCCATAGCCGTGTTCATCGCATCCGCCCTCGGTTCTCTCGGAGGCGCCTATCTTGCTCATATCTACATGTGGTCAGGGATATCCCAATTTGCCCTTGATTTTTCGATCATTCCCATCGCAGCAACGGTGATCGGCGGAGGAGGAACCCTTGTCGGCCCTTTGCTGGGCTGTTTTATCCTTGTTCCTATCTCCGAATTATTGAGGGCTTTCGGCACCCTCAGGATCGTTTTCTATGCCGTGATCCTGATGCTGTTCATCATGTACAGAAGCGAAGGGATCATGGTCTATGCACAGCGGAAATATCACCAATTTGAACGATGGGTGAAGGTATGAGCGAAGAGCCTATACTCCAGGTGATCGACGTTTCCAAGTCCTTCGGGGGTGTCCAGGCCCTGCTGGACCTCAGTTTCAACGTTCGGAAAGGTGAGGTATTTGGAATTATCGGCCCTAATGGATCGGGGAAGACAACGCTCATTAATTGCATCACAGGGTTCGTAAGGATGGATTCTGGCAGAGTCATCTACCAGGGGAAAGACATCAGCAACCACCCGGCTCATAAGATTGCAGATCTCGGGGTTACAAGAACTTTCCAGATCATGAGGCCCTATTATAGCCTGCCCGCCTTCAAGAACCTGATCATCCCCCTCTTCTCTCCGAGGGCCAGGAGAACGGGTGGATGGAGGGGCGGAGGCAAACTCGGAGATCGAGATACGGTGAGCATCGATATTCTGGAAGAGATCGGTTTTGAACGAGATTCCTTCGTCCCTTACAAGCTCGCTTCAAGCCTTCCCACCGGCTATCTCAAACGCCTCGAACTTGCGCGATGCCTCGCCCTGAGGCCCGATATCATCCTGTGTGACGAAGTCTTCTCAGGCCTGAGCATGAGTGAAATCGCCAGCATGGTTCCCCTCATCGAGAAGTTACAGATGGACGGTATCACTCTGATTATGGTCGAGCATCGCCTGCGGGAGCTTTTCCGGGTTGCCAACCGGGTGATGGTCTTGAATTTTGGGGAAAAGCTGAGCGAAGGGATTCCGGAAGAGGTCATGCAGGATGAGAAAGTGAAAGAAGCTTACCTGGGATCGGAGAAGGTGTTGGATTATACGTTTGAAGCCTGATAAAAGATCAATGGTCAATGACCAATCGAAAAGATCAATGTTCAATGACCAATGATCAATGGCCAATTGGAAATAAAACCCAAGAAAAACTCAATGAGAAATCAAAAGAATTTATTCATCATTTACTGATAATTGACCATTGGTCATTGAACATTGATCTCTTCTCTTTTTCATTGATCATTGCTAATTGATCATTGACCATTGAGAATTGAGATCCTAACGAAGATGGAACCTGAACGCACCTTTACCCGGTTCGAACAGATGTGTGAGAAGTATCCTGACCGGACAGCCATCGTCTATCTGGGTCAAAGTTTCTCCTATTCCAAACTGCAGGACCTCATCAATCGGTTTGCCTCCGCTCTCGACCGAATGGGCGTGGGTAAAGGCGATAAGGTCATGATCTATATTTCAAACTCGGTCCAGTGGGTGATTACATTCTTCGGAATTCAGAAGATCGGAGCCACCGCCGTACCCGTCCCTCCCATCTATACCTCCTTCGAGATCGAATACATGATCAATGATTCCGGAGCGGAAACGATCGTCTGTCTGGACACGAATTTCGGGTATGTAAAGGAAATTCTCTCTAAAACCTGCTTGAAACGGGTCATCGTCACGAACCTCGCCGATCTGCTTTCCCCCTGGAAGCGTGCTATCGGTACTCTCTTTAACAAGATCCCCAAGGGAACCGTTAAAAAAGAAGAAAATGTATATTTCTTGAGAAATCTCATCAACCAGCCGCCGAAGAAGATAGAGGTGGAGATCGACCCATGGAAGGATCTTTCCTACATCCTCTATACAGGGGGCACAACCGGTTTTCCCAAAGGCGTGCCGGGAAACCATATGGGTATGGTCTCCTATGTCAGGGACATCATGGAAGATGTGGTGAGCGGGTATCTCAGAGAAGGAGACGATATTTATATTGCCATTAACCCCCTTTTCCATATCATGGCCCTCGGATTCTTTGTTGCCGTCGGTCTCAATAATGGAAATACGACGGTTATCATGCCGGTGCCACAGGTCGATTCCATCTTGCACGCCATCCAAAAGTATAAGGTCAGATGGCTCCTCGGTGTCCCCGCCCTGTATCGCATGATGCTGGAAAATGACCGGCTAGGTCAATATGACCTGAAGTCTTTGAAGTACTGCTATTGCGGAGGCGACGTCCTTCCGATTGAGGTTTTCAGGCGGTGGAAGGAACATCTGGGGGTATCCATCCATCAAGTCTACGGTTCAACAGAAGCCGGTCATATCACTTATACCCGATTGGATAAGGAACCGGATATCACGTCGATCGGATTACCATTAAAATCAAGACGGTGTAAAGTCGTGGACCCGGAAACTCTGGGGCCTGTGCCTGCGGGTGAGATAGGAGAACTGGTGGTAACCTCGGAATATACGGTCAAGAGCTACTGGAAGAAGCCGGAGGAGACCCGGCGGTCCTACGTTGAAATAGACGGAGAGACCTACTACCGGATGGGAGACTTCGTCCGCCAGGACGAAAAAGGTGAGATTCGCTACGTCGAAAGGTCTGCGGACATCATAAAGCACAAAGCTTACCGGGTCTCGGCTTCGGAGATTGAAGCGGTCCTGCAAGACCATCCAACCGTCATTGGCGCCTGTGTGGTAGGGGTTCCCGATCCGAAGGTGGGCGAACGAATTAAAGCAATGGTCGTCCTGAAGGAAGATGCCCGGGGTGTGGATGCCTCCGAATTGATCAAATGGTGCCGGGAGAGGCTTGCTCCCTACAAAGTCCCTCAATATATTGAGTTCAGGGATATGCTGCCCAAGTCGAAAGTCGGAAAACTCCTGCGGCGGGAAATCAGAGAAGAAGAGCGAAGAAGAACAACCAAAGAGAAGAAATCTTAACCTTATCGTTGCATTGGACAGACCCGCCGAGAACACTTCCAACGCCTTGGAATACGGGTTTTATTGGAATTGGATGGGTAACGGAGCACTTCACCAAAAGTGGGGTCCAGCAAGGGCAACGGATAGTGGTGCTCCAGATTCAAAAGGTCCCGCTCCAAGGCTTTTTCCAGTGTTCCCGCCGGGTCTGTCATACTGATTTTTTTACAACAAGGAGGTTGAGGTTGGACAGGCTCGCCACGAACGGACCACGCCAGATCAAAATCACTTCATTAACCGTTCGCCCTGGGTCCTTCGATTCGCCGTTCGTCCTGAGCTTGTCGAAGGATGAATGGCTCACTCAGGACAAGCGCGTCGAAGGGGAACGGCGAATTAAGGCACTTCCTCTGTACTGCAGGACATCTTCCCAAAGCATGATTGACTTCAAGGGGTGGAATTTCATTGGGGCGAATATTCAAGAATGTTAAGCAGAAAAACTTATGCGCTGGCCCCGAATCATCATGGACATGAAAGGAGTGGCATATGGGTGGAGGGTTAGAAGGCATCAAGGTTATAGAAGTGGGCGGCGCAGTTGCAATGCCCCTTGTTGGGATGCTTATGGGCAGTTGGGGGGCAGAAGTCATTCATGTGGAGCCACCTCATATTGGTGACAATTGGCGCCAGGTTTTAGGACAAGGGATGGGTGGATGGGCAAAGCCCCACCCTATCAATTATTACTGGGAGCATGTAGATCGCAATAAGAAAAGCATTGCCATCAATCTCGGGTCAAGGGAGGGACAGTCGGTCCTTCATAGGCTTGTTGGCTCAGTTGACGTTTTCCTCAATAATTTAAGATCCTATGAAATAAATAAGTTTAATTTATCTTATCATATCCTTTCGAAAACTAATCCAAAATTGATATTTGCCAATGTTACAGGGTATGGGCAGAAGGGTCCTGAAAAGGATACTGGGGGATATGATTCGGTCGCATTCTGGGCAAGAAGTGGTGTTATGGAACTGATGCACGATATCGATAACGCACCCAATATATCAAGACCTGGCTACGGAGACAGCATTACCTCGCTAAGTCTTTTGGCAGGGATCATGACTGCTCTATTTGTCCGTCAAAGAACAGGAGTGGGTCAGGAAGTTGAGGTATCGCTTTACAATACTGCGACCTGGGTTCTGGGGTGTGATATCAGCGGTTGTCTAATAACCGGCGAAGATGCAGTGCGGCCGCAAAGGAAGAGTATGGGAAATCCCATAAGAAACGTATACGAAACCAAGGACAAAAGGTGGGTCATGCTGGGCATGACCAATGCGCAACATTATTGGCCAAATTTCTGCAAAACCATAGGTCGTCCGGAGCTTGAAAATGACGCCACATATGCCACCATGGAAGCACGGGATCAAAATGCATCCCATCTCGTTAAAATCATAGAAGAGATATTTGCCGGAAAGACGGCTTCAGAATGGGTGGAAATTCTCTCGGCTACTAATCTCATTTGGTCTGTTGCTGCTGCTCCTTTGGAGGTTACTCAAGATAGACAGGCCATCGAAAATGAATTCTTTGTTGATTGGGATCATCCCGTTTATGGCAAGATTAAAGTTCTCAATAACCCTGTAAAGCTATCTCTCACCAAGGCACAGATTCAGTCCAAAGCACCAGACTTGGGCGAACATACAGATGAAATAATGAAAGATTTAGGCTTTTCCGCAACGGAAATTGAAAATTTAAAGAACCTCGGAGCGGTTAAATAGAGTCTGTTTATAAATCCAATTTGCTTGTCATACCCGCCTCGTGTCAAAGCACGGGGTAAACTCCAGCGGGTATCCAGACGTCGTCCCGACCCCGTATCAAGTACGGGGTAAACTCCAGTCGGGAACCATCCAAAGACTGGGTCCCGGTTTTCACCGGGAACCCTGGATTCCCGTTTTCACGGGAATGACAAAAAAAGAAGATGACTGTATTTATGGACAGACACTAAATAGATGGGAGATCACCATGAAGACGGCTTTCGTTATTTTCGACCGGATGACAGCTTTGGACCTAATCGGCGTTTATGATCCGCTCACGCGTCTCAAGTCTATGAACTTCGTGCCGGAGTTCAATTGGCAGATCTGCGCCCTCACAGAGGAAGTTTCTGATGACAGAGGTCTCCGCTTCGCTCCCGATACCGTAGCCGAGTCGCTGGACGCGTATGATATCATCGTCGTTCCAGGTGGCTTTGGGACGCGTGCCCTTCAACATGACATGGCATTTACCCAATGGTTACGGTCGGCTGGCCCGGTGAAATTGAAAACGTCTGTCTGCACCGGGGCGCTTCTTTTGGGTTCGGCCGGCTTTCTGGCGGGAAAACGCGCCACAACGCATCCAAACGCCTTCGAGGAATTGAAGCCTTACTGCGCTGCCGTTGTCGTTGACCATCGTATCGTCGATGAAGGGGGAGTCGTAACGGCGCAAGGGGTCACATCGTCCATTGATCTGGGACTTCACCTTGTCGAGCGGATTGCAGGTCGCGAAGCGAGGGCCCGCATCGCCAAGCAGATGGATTACCCGTACAACGAACTTCCTCAATTAAAACACGCCGGGTGACCAGCCGCTGCGTCCCGCCCCTGAAATATTAAACAAAAATATTTGAAATTTCCCCGATAATCCCCTCCCCCTTCGATGGGGGAGGGTGCGGGTGGGGGTGGACCCTTCGACAAGCTCAGGACAGGCCTGTGGTGAGCCCGTCGAACCATCCCCCCTCCCCTTCGTCCCCTCCCACCGAAGGGAGGGGAGATTTTTGGGAGACATTTCAGAGAAAGTTTCCTTGGGTTATCTCATCTATCCTACGGGTTGCGACTGCAGCCCGTTCTTCGGCGGGGCGATCTTCCGATGGCGGATGACGCCGTAAAGCGTCGCCGGTACGACAATCACAGTCACCAATAAGGACACATTGCTGTTCGGGTGGAACATGATCACGAACGAAGCGAGGGCCAGCGCCGCGCGCATTATCATGTTCGAAGCCCGGTTAAGGGAGAACTTCCCGAAGATGGAGTAGGTGATGCCCCAGCAGGCGATCGCCACGAGCAGCATATCCCTGATCTGCAGCCATCCCGGGTTCACCACGAGGTTGAAGCGGGTGAAGATGGCAAAAGTCATGAGGGTGATGGGCAGACACAGTTTCAGCGCCTGATACATGGTCCGTACGAAAGACGCCTCCGCGATCCGTGCCGAGACCGCCGCTGCAAGGGAGGTCGGCGGCGACAGCTCGCCCCAGACCGCGAGCAAAAAGACAAAGAAATGAGCGATCCAGGGATCGACGCCAAGCTTGCGCATGGGGTCCACGGTGATGACCGCAAGGACGATATAGGTCGCCGTCGGCGGCAAGCCGGCGCCGACGAGCCAGCCGAACACCCAGGCCATCAGGACCAGCGCGATGATGTGGAACTCGCCGACGCGCAGGAGCATGCCCCCCATGCGGTTGATAAAGCCGGTCACGGTGAACAGGCCGACCATGATGCCGAGCGTCGCCAACATCAGCGTCAGATAGGAGGTCATCTCGGCGTGGGTCTCGATCATGACGCGAACGTTCGTAAAGAGAGACTCCTTTCCTGCCGTCAAGTCGTTCCGTACGAGCCTGAAGTAAAAAAAGGAGAGGATCAGGAGGCTGAACATGAAGGCCCCGGTATAGAGCCCCGCAAGCTGCTCGCCATACTTGAGCAGCCCCATCAGGATCGCGAGAAAGATGATCCCCAGGAAGAAGATCCCCGTCTTGATCTGGTCGTAAATCGGCACGGTCGTCGCCTCGATCGGCGTCGCGGGCATCAGGCTCACGCTCAAAAGATAAATGGATAGACCAAGTGTGGAGTAGTAGATGAAGGCGAGGGCAAAGCCGCGGAGCGCCACGCTCCAGTAAGGCACGCCGAGGAATTCCGCCATCACGAAACCGGCAACCGCCATTACCGGCGGCATGATGAGCCCGCCCATCGAAGCCGCGGTCTCCACGGCCGCGGCAAACTCCCCCGGCACGCCGTAGCGTTTCATCAGCGGAATCGTAAAAGCGCCGACCACCGTGGCATTGGCAGCGCCGCTGCCGCTGATCATGCCGACCGCAGACGAGGCGAGCACGGCCGTTTGAGGGATCGTCTGGCGCGACTTTCCGGCAATCCTCCGCATGAAACTGACCATCGCTCCCTGGGCATCGAAGCCGCGCGCCGCCGCCGCCAGGAGCAGAAACGCCCCGATCGTCGTCAGGGCGATCTGTGCATATTGCCCGTAAATGCCGGTGGAGAGCTCGACCGTGCTCGAGGTAATCACCCGGTAAAAGGAGGTCCCGGGATGCCAGAAAAAATCAATCGGGCTCAGATAACCCCACAGTGTGTAGACCACCAGAGCCACGTTCATCCAGAACAGCTCCGCGTGGGCGTTCCGTGACAGCTCCATCACCAGGAGGAAAACCAGCAAACCCATGATGAAGTCCTCCGTGGTATAGGAGCCCTGCCGGTAGATGGAGATCTCCTCATACTCCGTAAAAAAATGGTAGAAGGCATAAAGACAGATGCCGATGTAGATAACGACAACGATATGATTCGCGATCGGCGGCAGTCGCTTGTAAATATAACCGTTTTGGTGCATGTGCAGGATCTGCAACATGAGGGCGATCGGCAAAAGGTAGGCCACGAGCTCAGTCGCTCCGCCGTAACCGGTGTAGAAGTACCAGGCCAGCCAGGCGAACATGACGATCGATAAGAGAAAGATCAGGTTTTTGAGATTGATGGTACGCTTGATCCGATTACTTCGCATGGCTTAGTCCCTTTCGACCCAGGCACCCGCCGCTTACGGGCCGCACGTGTCCTGCGGAAGTGAATGCGAAATTGGCACAGGAGCCGGGAGGCGAACCGGCGCTGTCACAGCGGAGGTTTCTCGCCCCCGGCAACCCCCTTGCACGATCACCCATTCGACCGCGCGAAGCCCCACCTTTCAAGGTGGGGTGGAAGGCGCGGCTCAGGATGAACCTCAAGGAAGCCCCGGCCTTTAGGCCGGGGAGTCGAGAGGTTCACTTGCCGGCAACCTTCCACTTGTCGTTCCAGGCCTTGTGTTCCTTGAGGAACTTGGCTAGCCCCGTATGCACCGGAATGGTTGGATTGGCGTTGATGCCCTTTGCATGCATGCCGACGAAGTCGCGCCCCATGGGTTCGAAACCCGGATCGCCCTTTGCAAGCCAATCCCGCTTATCGTAGAACCATTTCAGCATTTTGTAGACGATCTCCTCGGGCATATCCGCGAGCATGTTGTAGCCGAACAGGAGCGGCACGCCCAGGATCGTCTTCACGCCGACATCCTTGCCGAACACTTTCGTTGCATCGATCTCCGTGGGGGCGAGGTTTGCCGCGGTCAGCTTCTTGACCTCCTCCGGACTGGGGTTGATGATCCTGATATCCAGACGCAGCTCAGTCTCACGCCAGTAGGATGCAAGCGACCGGCCGGCGGTCGTATAGGCGACAGCGCCGACGATAGTACCGGCCTGAAGCGCGTCAGCCTGGGCCGGCTCGCCGATCTGGACGTGTTTGAACTGGTAGCCGAGGGCCTTGAAGATGCGCATGAAATTGAGCCAGTTCATGAAACCGGCGGGGGTGAAGAATACGGGCTTGCCGCTGAAGTCACCCCAGGACTTGAACTGGGCTGCCTTCGGAGCATATACGGCCATGAACGACTCCATCGGGTACGCATACCAGGTGTGGACCATCTTCGACTTGGCGGGATTGTAATTCTTGAAGGCGCCCGTGCCGGCGTAGACCTCGGTCATTCCGACGTCGGCCGTGTAGCCGATCTCCGCATTGCCGTCCATTGTCGCCTTCATGGCGGCGGTCGTCGACGGATACGGATTGACCGTGACGGTGTATTCGCCTCCGAGCGCCTCCTCTAACACTCTGACCATCATGGCCGCGACCTTATAGCCATAAGAACCTGTGCTGGACGTGGCCCAGCGGATCGACTTGCGCTCCGCTGCATACGCCGGATCGATCACTGAAAAGGCGAAGACGGCGGCAAGCGCCGCTACCAATACAGAAACCCTGTAACCTGATCTTGTCTTTAACATCGTTTCCCTCCTTTGATGTGATTTAGTTGAACGGAGCACCCCACGTGACTCCGGTATAGCGCCTTATTGGTTCTCGGCGAAGGTTCATCGGCACAATGCCCCCGCTGCCGGACACTTCAGATCAGACAAACGGCGGGCTTGAACCGGTGATTCCGGATAGTTCTGCCAAGTTTTTCCCCGATCGCGACGCCAGACGTTAGAGATAGGTGGTAAGAGGTGGTTTTTTCTTTGAGGTAAATCTGTATCAGAAATCTCTTTGTCTGTCAATTAAAAATATATTAAAAATATATTAAAAAATACACACTACCGTCGAGTCTTGATATTCTCCATCCAATCTTGTATAGGAGGGATATCCGGGAGGAAAGCGCGTATGAAGATTCCGCGAGAAAGCCGGGGGATCGGCGCCTCTTTCATGCCAATCCTCGAAAGAGTGCCTGTCCTATCCTGTTACGCAAAAACCCATGGTTGGCATTACGTAATCAGTTGGCTGCACAGGTTCACGGGGATCGGACTCATCATTATATTGACGGTCCATCTGTTTAACCTCTCATCCTTGCAGACGCTCGACGTCTCCAATACCAAGATGGGAGTGATCGTCTCGCCGATTTTTCTTTTTCTCGCGTGGACCTCATCGCTGGCGGTGAGCTTTCACGCCCTGAACGGCTGTCGCCTCATTCTGTATGAATTATTCGGAAGGCGTAACGATGAGGAGATGATTCGTTGGATCTTCGGTCTGAGCGCTGCGTATGCCGCAATGGTCGGGCTTATGATGATGATGAAAAACCAGGGCGTGTCGGCCTTCTTTTTTTGGCTGATGGCGTTTTCCTTTGGTGCCATCGCTGCTTATGTCGTCGCATCCCGCATATGGAAAAAACGACACTCGGTTCTTTGGAAGCTCCAGAGGATCAGCGGGGCCTTCCTGTTCATTACCGTTCCGGCGTACCTTCTATTCTCGTACCTGAATCCGGGCGAAGCCGATGGGGGTCAGGAGGCTATCGCGCGAATGCAGAACGCCTTCACCCGTCTGGTCACTCTAACGCTGGCGACAGGGGCGCTTTATCATGCAGGGTATGGTCTCTTTTCGATCGCGGCCGACTATATCTCCTCGGGGGTAACGCGGGCCGCGATTACGGCGCTCATCGTTGTCGTCATCGCCGTGCTTGCGGTTTTGGCCTTCAGGCTTATCTTGTCCGTTTGACCGGGAGTGCACCCCGCAAGCCCGGCCCTGGGGAGACTGTGTCACAATTAGCCGTTTCCCCTTCGACAAGCCCGTCCCGAGTCCCGCGAAGCGCGGGATTGAACCATGAACGGAGTTGTGACACAGTCTCGTGGGTGGGGGGGTCACAAAGGGAAATCTCCATGGGGAAAAAGCTACAGATCCATTCTACGTTAGCCTGTGATGTTTTGATTATCGGGGCAGGAGGGGCCGGTTTACGCTGTGCGGCGCTCCTCCACGAACGGAGACCCGATCTTTTGATCTTCGCAGTAACCAAGGTGGCTCACCCGCAAAAATCCCACACCAGCACGGCCCAGGGAGGGATGGCCGCCGTTGACCCGAGGGACAAGGCGGATAAGTCGATCTATCATATTTTCGATACCTGGAAAGGGGGCGACTGTACCTCCGACCAGAACGTCGTCAAGAAGATCATCGACGGCGGTTGGGAGGAGGTCCAATGGCTGGAGCGAAAGGGGATACACTTCAGCCGGGATGAAGGGGGAAACATCAGTAAGCGGCAGTTTGGCGGCCACACCGTGGATTTCGGCAAAGGGGACGCCTTACGGGCCGTATTCGTGGCCGACCGTACAGGCAAAGGGATGATGGATACCGCCTGGGGGGAGGCGCTCAAGGGGGGCTCCCTCTTTATTAATTCGGCCGTCGTCACGGAACTCCTTTTCAACGAGGGCGGTTGCGTGGGCGCTGTCCTGTTCAAGGTCAAGGAAGGAGAGTTCGTCACCGTCCTGGCCAAGGCGACAGTCTTGGCCACGGGCGGCTCCGGGCAGGTGTTTCGGATTACGACAAACTGCCGCAACAACACGGGAGACGGGACGGCGGTGATTCTGCGGGCCGGTTTGCCGGTGATGGATCCGGAGGCTGTCCAGTTCCATCCTACGGGGATCGTCGGACCCGGCATCCTGGCCAGCGAGGCCCTGCGGAGCGAGGGGGGAATCTTGCGCAACAAAGAGATGGAACCGTTCATGGAGCGATATGCTCCCAAGATGAAAGACCTCGCGCCCCGCGATATCGTTGCCAGAGCTATCGAGATGGAGATCCGGGAGGGGAAGGGGATCATGAACCCCGACCATCAGATCGAGCATGTCTGGATCGATCTTCGCCACCTGCCCGACTATGTCCACGAGGTCAAGTTGAAGGAGGTGGCAAGCTTCTTCAAGACTTATGCCAATCTGGACTCGCGCACGCAGCT
>Ga0214473_10003920_pt1 | contig 17955 bp, 12 predicted proteins | sample RVTome_7_FD_203509 | JGI IMG/M metagenome (GOLD analysis project Ga0214473, IMG submission 203509) | Soil microbial communities from uranium-contaminated site in the Upper Colorado River Basin, Wyoming, United States - RVT98D197 | ecosystem: Environmental > Terrestrial > Soil > Contaminated >... | reverse complement strand
GCCCCGCTTGCGCCAGTGCCGTGGCAGCGGCTTCGCGCATCAGTTCGCGCACCCAGGCGGCGAAATCCGGGCTGGTCTTCGCTGTCTTTCGGAACTCGAACATCAGCTCCGGGGCGTCGTCTTTCGATAGCAGCCGGTAGAAGAGTCGGTCCGTGAGGCGGCATGCTCGCTCGGTGCCGGGAACACCAAGCTCCACCAATCGCCGATATCGCGACACGGTGCCGATATCGTCGAGGATCTTCCACCTGGCTGGATCGACGCCCAGGATGTTATCGCCCCAGGTACCGCTGGGCTTCTGCCTTCGAATGAGCTGAGCCACCTCTTTCTGCCCCACCACTTCGGCCAGCAGCGCCGCCCGGTCCTCAGGCGACGCCCCGTATGAAGGCAGTATCTCGTTGACTACCCGCCACTTAATGGCCGGGCAGGCATGCTCCCGCAACCATTTGATGGGAACCCGGTGTGCAGTGGGTAGGTCCAGTGGTGGCTCCCCTACGCGGTGGAAGTCCGTCAAACCGGCCGGGAACATATAGAGTTGCGCCTGGCGTGGCCAGAGGGGTTATCGCCCCGGGCGGAGCCGTTGTCCGGCGGGGCGGAACTCAGATCCCGGTAGCCATTTGGGGAATTCGCTACTCTCTGCCAGCGACCAGGCCAGCCTCGTGAGAACCCTGGCCGTTTGGATCAGTCCTCGATAGTCGAAATCCGGCCGCACCTGATCTCCGGGACGGTGGTTTCGCTGGTCGAGATAGGCGACCCATTGCTGGCCGCCCCATGAGGAGTCCTTTTCGACGTACCGGACGCCCGATCGCAGCAAGACCGCGGGAAGGCCCGCTCGCGCGAACGCCACCTGGTCCGACCGATAGAAATCTGCCACCTGCGGAAGCTGGGCTGGCACAACCTGCAGACTTTCCGCGCGCGCGGCCGCGGTCACCCAATCTCGCAGCTCGGACAGCTCGCCGCCCAGCGCCACGATATCCCGAGTCGGCCCCCACACGTTGGCACGATCCAAGTTCACAACCGCCACCGTTCGGTCCAGCGGCGCCGCCGGCTGGGCGATGTACGTCGCGGCCCCCAACCCGCCCGCCTCCGAAGCGGTGGTGGCGGCGAAGAGCACCGAGCGGCGCGGGGCTCTCGCGGCGCGCGTGAGCCCCGTGGCAGCGGCGAGCATCACCCCGAGGCCGGAAGCGTTGTCTACCGCGCCGTTGTAGATGGAATCCGCGCCCTGCGCGGGACGAATGCCCAGATGGTCGTAATGTGCTGTAAGCACGACGGCGTCGGCGCGGCCCGCCGAGTCCGCCCCCTCCAGCCGGGCGATGACGTTTGGCGAACGGAATCGCCGGACCCGAGAACGCAGGTCCACGGCTGCCCTCGCGCCCACGTCCAGCGGCCGGAAGTCGCGCAGGCGGGCGCGCCGGAGCAGGAGCGCGTAGTCCTTGCCGGTGGCTTCGACGATCCGGCGGGCCGCATCCGCGGTGATCCACGCGGCGAAGCGCAGGGACTGCGTGGGTGGGCGGTCGAGCAACAATCGCTCGCCGGACCAGGAGGCCTGGACCGCGGCCCACGGCAGAGGCGCCGCCTCTGGCGCGTGCACCAGCAGGACGCCAGCCGCGCCCATGCGGGCGGCTTGCTCCAGTTTGTGGGTCCAAAGCCCGTACGCCGTGAGGGCTTCGCCGCGGAAGAGTGCCGAATCGCCCGCGCCAGGCTCGTTCGGGAGCACCATCACGATGCGGCCGGTTTGTGCCGCTCCCTTGTAGTCGTCCCAATCCCACTCCGGCGCGGCAATGCCGTAGCCTGCGAATACGATTTCGGCGTCCAGAGTGGCCAGGGAGTCGGTACGCTCCGGCCACGCCACGATCTCCGTGCCCGGCTCGAGGACCAGGGTCTGTCGCTGCGCACCGACCACGACCGAGGCCTCGGTGGTCAGGCCCGCCAGCGAAACCCACTGGTAGAACGAGCCGTCCGGGGCCCCGGGTTTGAGCCCCAGGGCGGCGAATTGCGAAGCCAGGTAACGAGCGGCCAGATCGCCCCCCCGAGTGCCCGGGGCCCGGCCTTCCATCAAATCGTCGGCGAGCAGGCGGAGTGGCGCCTCGATCAGGTGCGGCGTGACGGCCGCAAGCCCCTGGGCCAGCGGATCGGGCGGAGCCGACTCCGACCGGACCCGTTGTGCCGCCCCCGGGAGGGGCGCTCCCACCAGGGCGACCACGATGATGCCAAGCGCGAGGCCAGTGCGGAGCCATGGCGCGTCGGCCACTAGCACCTGACCCGGTGAATAGGCCCGGGCTGGCCCAGCACCCCCTCGCTGGTGAGCACCAGCGTGCTGTCGTCCAGGAACGCCACGCCTTCGCCTTGAGGCTCCAGGACTCCCAGCCAGCAGGAGGGCCCGTCATCGGTGAGACGGCCGTCCTGCGCCCGGCGAAAGAAGAACAACTCCGTGTAGGTGCGAATCACCACGCGCTCGCCGCTGGGGGAGATGGCGGCTGCGGTGACCATGCGGCCCAGGGCCCGCTGCGGCACGATGGCAAGCCGTTCCAGCGGCACTGCCGTCGCGGTGTCGTGGTCCAACGCGCGGCGCGGGACCACGAAGCGCAGCATGGGACCATTGATCCCTTTCGTGACCAACTGGACCGCGCCGTCGGGCTCAACCCACAGGGCCTCGACGTCGTGCGCGCCATCCGGATACCTCACCCGCACGGCGCGGGCGCGGGCCGTGACGCGCGCCGGCTCGTCGTCGGTGGCCGGTCGCGGCGGCGTGACCGGCTCGGGCACAACGTAGACCGTGACGGTGCGGCGCCGCTCGCCGTTGTCGCCGGTGTCCGCGATGTACAGGCAATCGCGCGGCTGGTCCGGACACGGGCCCAGGTCGAGATCTTCCCAGTCATAATTGCTGGCCCCGGGGACCAGGTACCGGCCGAGGTCGTCCCCGGCGAGGTTGGTGGCAAACAGCATGGGCCCGTCGCCGGAGTCGTTGTGGGTCCACAACACACCGGCGTGCTTCCGGCTGACGGCGACCCCGGAGCTTTCGGTGATGGGCGGGGATCGCAAATCGCCGGTCCGCTCGACCAGCGAAGGCGTCCGCTGCTGAGCGAGGGCCGACTGGGTGAACCCCAGGAAGGCGACGAACGTAGGTAGCCGCATCGCCGTGCGCGTATAGTAGCGAGGCGCTTGCCCGACAGGGAGGCTTGGGCTTCATTTCAGTCCAACCTCCCATGATCGAGACCCTGCAGCAACGGCCGGTCGCGAAGCGCCCAGACGCGGTGCGCCTGTCAGGACGGACCCTGTTTCTGGTGGACGACGCGGAATTGGTCCGCCGGCAACTCGCGGGCGAGGACCAGTCCTGGCCCCTGGCCGCCGGCCTCCGGGACAACATCTCCACCGACGAGATCACCCCCGCGTACATCTGCTATTACTACGATGAGCGGCTGGGGGAATTCCCCTACCTCGGGCTCAAGGCGGGCGGCGACTTTCCGGTATCGCGTGGTTCCGTGAAGGCCGGGGGATTCGTCTGCTCCGTCTCCGGCAAGCGGCGGGGCAAGGGCTCCTCGCGGGAGCAGTCGCCGTACGCCGAGATGTGCGCCGGTATCCAGCTGGTGATCGCGGAGAGCATCGAGCGCATCTACGGGGAGAACTGTCAGAACCTGGGCATCCTCACCAGCACGGACTTCTCGCTGATCGACAAGGTGCGGCGGAGCGAGGAGATCCCGCTCTCGGTGTTCACGTCGGGCGAGGGCGATATCACGCGGGGTATCATCGAGCATGGCGGCCTGTTCCAATACAACGTCGCCAGGCTTCAGGGCAAGGTGGCGGTCCCGGCCGTGGCCACCCGCCCGCGGCCCATGACCCTGGCCGAGAAGATCCTCGCGCGGCATTGGGTGGGTGACCTCGCACGCAACGAGGTGGGCGTCCCGCACGTGCAGCCGGGGGATGAGGGGTTCGTCCGTACCGACATTCGGTTCAGCCACGAGTACGTGACGCCCATGGCGGCAATTTTCTGGGAGCAGTACGTGGGCAAGGAGGAGCGGATCGTGGATCCGGAGTCGGTGTTCCTGTTCCGCGATCACCTGACGTTCCTTGAGCTGGCCATGACGGACGAGCGCAAGGCCCAGGGGTTGCTCGACGTCGCGCTGGAGTTGAAGCAGAAGCAGGAGGACTTCGCGGCCCAGCAAGGTGTGCGGCTCTACGGCGAGCTGCCGCGGCGCTTGACCGGCCGCATGGGGCTCCCCGCGGGCTCCGAGGCGATCTGTCATTCGAAGATTCTCGAAGCGCACGCGCTACCCGGCCATTTGATCATCGGGAGCGACTCGCACACACCCCACGCCGGGGCGATCGGTAGCGTGGCGTTCGGTGTGGGGACGACGGCGATCTTCAACTCCTGGCTCACCAAGGACGTGCGGATCAAAGTGCCGCCCTCGGTCCTGGTGCGCATCAACGGCCAGAAGCCGCCCGGAGTTACGGCCAAGGACTTCATGCTCCAGGTGCTGCGGCACCCCTACGTCAAGGATGGTCACGCCATCGGCAAGCTGGTGGAATACGCCGGGGCGGCCGTGGAGGCCCTCTCGGTGGATGAGCGGGCGACCATGACCAACATGGCGGCCGAGGTGGGTGCGTTCACGGGGCTGGTGAAGCCCGACGAGCAGGTGGTCGAATACCTCGCGCGGGAGCGGGGCCTGCAGCCGGACCGGGTGCGACCGTTGTTTGAGGGGCTCTACTCGGACGCCGGGGCCGAGTGGGAGACGGTCATCGAGTTCGACGCCGCGCAGCTGCAGCCGATGGTGGCCCTCCCCGGCGACCCCGGGAACGGCGTGTTCATCAACGAGCTCGGTGGCCCGGTGAAGGTGCAAATCGCGTACGCCGGGTCGTGCACCGCCGGCAAGAAGTCGGACATGGACATGTACGCGGCGGTGTTTCGCGACGCCCTGGAGCAAGGGAAGCGGGTCCATCCAGACGTGCAGTGTTACGTCCAGTGCGGATCCCAGGAGGTGAAGCGCTACTGCGAGGAGAAGGGATACCTCGAGATCTTCCAGGCGGTGGGCGCGGTGTTCATCGAGCCGTCGTGTGGCGCGTGCATCAACGCGGGGCCGGGCGTTTCGTACGACCGCAACACGGTCACGATATCGGCCATCAACCGGAATTTCCCCGGCCGATCCGGACCGGGTCAGCTATACCTGGCCAGCCCGTACACCACCGCGGCGAGCGCCATTGCGGGGTACATCACAGCCTGGGAGCCGGGGCTAGTGGCAGCGAGATAAGGGCGGGAGGGGCGGGAGAGGCTGCAGGAGCCGGAACGGACGTCCGTTACTGGATTCGGCCCGAGAGTCCTGCCGCCTGCGGTGAGCCAACCGTGGGTGCGCCGCTCCGTCCCGGGCGCAAAGCCGCGGCGGGATACACGCCCCGCGCATTCCACAATACCCAGTCGGTCAACCCCAGCTCCTCCGTGGCGCGGATCTGCGCGCGGATTTCTTCCGGCGTATACCGCACGCGGAAAATGGAGAACGCCTGCAGGTAGGGACGGATCTTCGGCGCGCTCGCGAGGCGAGCGTTCTTCTTGAGGCCGTCTTCCAGCGCGCGACGGACGGTGGCATAGGGCGACGCGTTCGGGTGCTGGATGCCGTAAGCGCCGCGCCGGTAGTGGCTGGGGTAGATCATGGGCAACACCACGTCGGCCAGCGGGGCCAGATCTTCCCAGGCCTGGCCGATGCCGAGATCCCCGTCCGCGCTGGTCGTGAGGCCGAACAGATCCAGCGTGAACGGCACGCCAAGCTCGGCCGTACGCTCGCGCATTAGCGCGACGTTGCGACGGACGGCAGCCCGCTGGGACTCGCCGGCGCGCTTGCTGCGGAACACCGCGCGCTCCAACCGCCACCGCGGTTCGTCCGGAAAGCGCAGGTAGTCGAACTGGACCTCGGCAAAGCCCATGACCACGGCCTCCCGGGCCAGGTCGGCGGCGTAGATCCAGACGGAGTCCTGGTACGCATCCACCCAGGCGGCGCCCAGTTGGTCGTGCCACAGGCCGCCCTGCGTATCGTGAATGGCCCATTCCGGCTTGCGGCGCGCGAGGAGCGGGTCCTTGGCGACGACGATCCGGGCGACCGGATGAATGCCCCGCGCCTGGAGCTGCGCCAGCCGCTGCCGGGTGTCGGACAGGCGAATGCGGTCGTTGGCCCCGATTTCCACGGCGACGGGCACACTCGAGCGGTACGTGAGGTACCCGGTATCGTCCTTCACGTCGATCACGAAGGTGTTGATCTCCGTGCTGTCGGCGAGCCGAAGCAGGTCGGCGAACCGGCTGGAGCTGAAAACCCAGCCATTGAGGTAGAGGCCGCGTACCACGGCCGGTGGCTGTCCAACAGGAGGTGGTGGCAGATCCAAGGGCGAGGTCTGCAACCGGGGCATCAGCTCCCCCACGTAATCCGGCGGGGGCGCGCGGTGGTGGAGCAGGTTGGCCCAGCTCACTGGGGATGGGGGAAGCTGAACTGGGCCGCGGAGTGAGGCGATCTCGGTCGCGTAGTCCGGCCTCTCAATCGCTTGATATCGCAGGCTGGTGGGCAGGCGCTCTTGGGCTTTGAGGGGCACGGCCGCCGTGACGCCCCCCAGCAACACCCAGACCGGAACCGATGACAATCTCACCATGCGGCTTACGGAGACGCTGGGGGGCGGCCCCAGTCCTTGGGACCGCCCCCCGCGTTCAGCTCCTAACCTCCCTTACAGCCTCAGCTTACGGGCCGCCCAATATGATGTGGGTTAGGGGCTGGCCGCAAGTGCCAATTTCCTTAATCCTGGGGTGGCGTACCCTCTAGCAAGTTCAACTCCACCCGCCGGTTCTGGGCCCGGCCTTCCACAGTCCGGTTGTCCGACACCGGCTTATCAGGACCATAACCGCGGGCCACCAGCCGGTCTGGAGAAACGCCCTTCGAGACCAGGTACGCCCGCACTGCCATAGCTCGCCCCAAGGACAGGCGGAGGTTGGTGGCCCGGGTCCCCGTGGCGTCCGTGTGACCACCGATTTCGATCCGGACCGTGGGGTTGGCGACGAGTGACGCGGCGACCTCATCCAGCACCGTATAGGAGCTGGGCGTGAGGTCCGACCGACCGGTCCGGAAGTTGACTCCCTTGAGGATCAGCGGCTGCGCCTTGCCTTCCACCACTTGGAACAGCGGCCGCGCGGCTGCCTGCACCACCTCCTGGATGACCGGGCAGCCCACCGCGTCCACCCGCGTGCCGGCGGCCGTGTTCGGACACCGATCCTGCTGATCGAAGACCCCGTCGCGATCCGTGTCCTTGGGCACGGTGCAACCGCGGGCGTCCACGTCCGCGCCGGCCGGTGTATCGGGGCACTGATCGAGGCCGTCGAACACCTTATCCCGATCCTGATCGGTGGGGCACCCGGTGGTATCCACCGTGGCCCCCGCCGGCGTGTCGGCGCATTGATCGAGTCCATCGAACACGCCGTCCTTGTCGGCATCCAGCGGGCAGCCGTTGGGATCCACCGACGCACCCATCGGTGTATTGGCGCACAGATCCAGCCCGTCGAACACGGTGTCGCTGTCGGTGTCCACGGGGCAGCCCTTGGCGTCCACCACGGCGCCGCCCGGTGTCCCGGGACAGGCGTCCAATCCGTCGAACACTTTGTCAATATCCGTGTCCACCGGGCAGCCGGTGGGATCTACCGTTGCGCCAAGGGGTGTGTCGGGGCATCGGTCCGTCCGGTTGGCCACGCGGTCACGGTCGGCATCCCGAGGAGGCCCGCCGAACGCGAAGATCGAGAGGCCCACGTTCCCGCCGAAGTTGATGGGCTTGTCCGTGGCGGTGGGCAGGGACGACCCGTAGGAGACCCGCCCTTCCACTCGAAACGCCGCGCGCCCGCCCAACGACATCAGGCTGCCCAGCACCAAATGGGCGCCGTTGCTTTCGGTGGCGAGCGCTCCGCGGTAGAACAGCCGTTCGTAGCCGGCACCCAGATACAGGCCCATTGCGCGGCCGTGCACCAACATGGTGCCGCCCAAGCGACTGACCGTCACGTCGTTTCCCGCGGGCGTGATCTCGGTGACCGTGTAGTCACCGTTGGCCTCGAGCGAGATCAGACGGCTGACGTAATACCCCATGCGCCCGCCGGCCCCGGAGCGCCCGGAGAGACTAGTCGCCGTCGGGTCGTAGCGGGTGTAGGACCCGAACGCACCCAACTCCACCTGACGCGCCGCGGCCGTTTGCGCGCGGCCGGACAACGGAAGCGTAATTGACAATGCGAGCACGCCTGCGGCGTGCCGGGACAGGGCTCGAATATTCATAGTCTTCAATCTACATCCGACGGCCCTGCCTGCCACGGGTTTGGTCATGGTTTGGCGTCTCCTTCCATCAGTCTGGCTCCCTCGGCCAGGCGCTCGGCCAGGCGGGAGAGATCCGCGGCACCGCGCGTCAGGTCGGACACGACGCGCAGCTGCTCCGCCGCGGCGGTGGCGACGGCCGCGGCTTCATCGGCGGACGCCCCGGCGGCCGCGCGGGCCCGGGCGAGGAGTTGATTGGCCGCCTCGGCCGCCAGCAGATTCTCCGCCGGCAGCCGGGCCATGCGCTCCACGGCGGCTCGTGTGGCGTCGCTGGCGCTGACGATAGTCTCCAACTCCCCTCCCCAGCGCGCCGACGCGCCCATGAGATCCGTTAGCTGGTGGCCGATCCCGTCGAGCAATCCACTCGCCCGCTCGATCACCTTCCTTGTATCCCGCGCGCTCTTGCCGATGTTCCGCGCGGCCCGCTCGCTCTCCTCCGCCAGCTTCCGCACCTCGTCCGCCACCACCCCAAACCCCCGGCCCGACGTCCCGGCTCGCGCCGCCTCGATCGTAGCGTTGAGCGCGAGCAGGTTGGTCTGGTAGGCGATGCCGCTAATGGTCTCCGAGAACCGCTCCACCTCGGTGGCGGCTTCCCGAAGGCGCCCGACCTCGGCGGCCCCCTGCTCGATCGTGGCCGCCAGCTGCCGGAGCTGCTCCACCGTTCGCCCGCTCGCGGTCCGCACGTCTACCACGGTCCGCTGCACCTCGGCGCTGGTCTGCCGCGTCGTCGTCGTCGCCTCGCCCGTCTGGCGGAGACCCTCCACCAGCTTCGCCAGGGTCTGCACCGCGTCCTCGACTTCGACGCGGGCACGGCGGGCGTCCTGCTCTGCGCGTGCGGCCTGCTGGGCGACCTCCGCGAATCCCTGCCGAACCGTGTCGGTGGTGTCGGTGAGCTGCCGCACGTAGGTCACCGTTTGCGACGCGGATTCTCCCAATGGGCGGGCCAGCGTGCCCAGCACCAGCGACACCGCGAGTTGAGGCGCCAGGAGGGCGAGGAGATCGGCATCCGCCGCCCGGTACATGTCCGCATGGGAATGGCGCACGCTCCAGACCCCGACGATCGCCGCTCCGTGGAGGAGCGGGATCAGGATCTCCGAGCCGCCCGCCCCCGTCGCACCCGTTTCCACCGCGGGGCGTCGCGACCGCAGCACGTCGGCCGTGAGCGGATCCTGGACCGTCCAGCGCGCACCGCCGAGGCCGGTGTCGGCCAGGATGGTGAGATCCCCTGCCTCGCCGTCATACCGCGCGAATCCGGTCCCCTCCCACGGGACCAGACGCTGGGCGGCGTCCTGGATGCGTCCGAAACTCCGCTCGATGTTGAGCTCGCCCGCCAGCTCGCCCGCCAGGCGTTGGACCAGTTGCAACCGGTCGGCGCGGACGGCCGCGCGAATCAGGGCGTACATGCCGAGGAGCGCCGCGACCAGCATGAGGCCGGCATAGATGGCGACCACCGCCGCCGGGCGGGCCGCGACCAGGGCCACCCAGCCGAGGGCTTCAGCGGCGGAAGCGGCGTACACGGCGAGTTCCCACCGCAGGGTCAACCGGGCATCCACCCAGGCCGCCCGCGCACCCTGAGACAGCTCGAGGTAGAAGGTGCCGTTCACAATCACCGTGAGGAGCACCACGGCTACGGTGAGCGGTCCCAGATTGTCGGCCCGGAGGGCGGCGCCGCCCACTGCGCCGCCCAGCGACTCGTAGGCGAGTCCCGTGAGCCCGGTGCCGAAACACAGATGCGCCGCGTTGGAGACAGCGTCTCCGGGGTTGAGGCGGCGAAACAGGAAATCACCGGCCAGCATGCCGCCCGTAGCGATGAGGATCGCGGCGGGCCAGCCGTCCAGCAACAGCCCCAGCAGCGCCACACCGAGGACGAACGACGCGAACCCCTGTCCGGGCAGCGGGAAGCCGAAACGCCGCGTGAGCATGGCGGCGAGCGCGAGGAGGACCACCTCCAGTCCCCGCTCGCCGGTCCACCACGCAGGCGTGCCGGCGATGTGGAGCAGTGCGGCGATCAGGAAGAGCGCGGCGCCGGCCACGATGGCCAGACGCACCCAGAGTGCGCGGGAGGAAGACGGTGCGTTCACAGGCACGGTGAGGATGGCGGCGTCAATGTGGGTGGCCTTGGGGGAAACTGCAAGCAGGAGCGGCAGCGCCGCCTCTGCCGCTTCTCCCGCCCGCAGTTAGCTTCTTCGCCATGAAAGTGAACATCCAGTACTGCGTCGTGTGAAACTACCAGCCGCGGGCCGCCGGTCTGGCGGCTGAGCTTCGGGAGGCATTCCCGGCAGCGGCGGTGCGCCTCATCGAGTCCTCGGGCGGCCTGTTCGAGGTGTCCGTAGACGGAGACCTGGTGTTTTCCAAGCGAGCGCTGGGGCGCCACGCCGCTCCCGGCGAGGTCGTGCGCCTCATCCAGCAGCGCCGAACGCAGGAGCCACGGACGTGAAGATCGCCATTTCCACCGGCGGGGGCGACGCCCCCGGACTCAATGCCGTCATTCGGGCGGCGGCATTGTCCGCTCTGCACCGCGGCTTTGACGTGTACGGAATCCAGCGAGGATTCGGAGGCGTGTTGGACGAAGGCTACGTGCTCCGGCTGGGCCGCAACGAGGTTCGCGGCATCACCCACCTGGGCGGCACGATCCTCGGGACCACCAACCGCGGCAACCCGTTTCGCTGGGCCACGCCGCAGAAGGATGGCACGGTAAAGGAAATCGACCGCTCGGATGAGCTCATCGCGCGGTTCCGCGCCATGGGATTTGATGCGCTCATCATGGTGGGCGGCGACGGGAGCCTGCGCATCGCATACGACCTGTTCCGCAAGGGCCTGCCGGTGGTCGGCGTTCCCAAGACCATCGACAACGACGTGAGCGGCACCGTGATCACCTTCGGATACGATACCGCGGTCACCACCGCCACCGAGGCGATCGACAAAGTGCATTCCACGGCCGAAAGCCACGAGCGGGTGATGGTGGTGGAGGTGATGGGGCGCTATGCCGGCTGGATCGCGTTGAACTCCGGGCTCGCGGGCGGCGCCGACGTCATTCTGATCCCGGAGATCCCCTACGACATGCGGTCCGTGTGCAACAAGATCCGCGAGCGCGAGGAGAGAGGCCGGCATTTCAGCATCGTGGTGGTCGCCGAGGGAGCGGTGCCCAAGGGAGGCGGCCTGACGGTCAAGGAAGGAGCCGGCGCGGGTACGGTGGAACGGCTGGGCGGGGTGGGTGAACGAGTGGCGGCTGAGATCACGTCCCTCACGGGCAAGGAAACCCGCTCGCTCACGCTGGGGCATCTGCAGCGCGGCGGATCGCCCACGACGTTCGACCGGCTGACGGGGCTCCGGTTTGGGGCCGCGGCGGTGCGGGCGGTGGCAGACCAACGCTTTGGGCAGATGGTGGCGCTGGATCCGCCCACCATCACACTGGTGCCGCTGGTCGAGGCCTTGGCCCAGCCGAAGCGCGTGCCGTTGGACAGCGATGCGGTGCAGACGGCGCGGGAATTGGGGACGTGTTTGGGGGACTAAGGGCCGGAGGGGCCGCAGAGGCCGCAGAGGCCGCAGGAGGCGATTAGACTGAAGTTCTCCTGGTCATGCGAAAGATCCCGGCCGTAATCCTTTTGCGCAGGGAGTCGATGTGGACCAGGGTGTCGCTATCCAATCCGTACATCGTTGATAGCTTCGCGACCATTGAATCGATTTCCCCCAGGCTGCCCAGTGACACGTCCAGGAACCGGCGCAGCTCTCGCGGGCCACGCCGCGCGTTACCTTCCGCGATGTTGTTCTGCACCGACCAAACTGCTCGTCTCAACTGTTGGGCGGCGACGTACCGTTCGTCCCCAGGCAGTCCCGCAGCCACAGCGTAAACGGCGTCAATCAACTCGCCGGCCAGCTTCCAAATCTCGAGATTTCGATGCCCGTTCACCCCTGGAGTGTGGGGGTTCGGTAGGCGTGCGCTCCGACCATTCCAACGCGGACCGGCGCTATTTTCTGCGGCCCCTGCGGCCCCTGCGGCCCCTGCGGCCCCTGCGGCCCTACATTTCACCCCCATGACCACCCGCCAAGTCCGCGACCATTTCCTCCCGCCCGACCACGAGGCGTTCCGCCGCGCCCAGCCACCCACCGGTCGCGTCATCGTTATTGCCCCCACGCGCGCTGCCTGCGAGACCATCGAGCTCGCGCTCCAGCTCAAGATCGACACCGTCCTCGAGCGCGAGCACGGCGATGACATTCGGGCGCTCGCGCGCCGCGGGGCGGGATTCGGTATCGTCGCGGGCACCGGGACCGGCAAGACGCTCGGCATCCGATCCATCGCGGAAGAGATCGTCGGCAAAGCCCTCCGCATCGGCGTGGTGAACCGGGAGCGCGAAGCCACCCCCGAGACCCCCACGTGGAACGTGGTCATCGTGACCACCGGCATTGCGCGCCGCTGGTTCCAAAACGACCTGATCCATCAACGCGATACGCTGATCGCGGACGAGATTCACCAGACGTCGGCCGAGCTGGAGCTGTGCCTGGCGTTGGGCAAGCGCCTCGGCTGCCGATTCATCTGGCTCTCTGCCACGGTGGATCCGTCGTTCTATGCCCGGTACCTGGAATCGGCGGAGGTGCTGGAAACGTCGGCATTCGACCCCTCGCTGGCCGCGCGGGTGCACCTGCGGCGGCAGCGTCCACTGGAATTTCTCGACGATCAGTTTCTCCGGCACGCCGTGCGCGGGCAGCGAGGCGTGGCGGTGTTCCTGCCGACCCGGGCGGAGGTGGAAGCGGTCGCCGCGGAGCTGGGCGGCCGATGGGGCCGGTTGAACGCGGCGTTCTACCACGGCGGAGAGCCGATCCGCGTCATTCGGCCGTTTCTCGAGGGTACGGCTGCCAAGCCGTTCTTGCTGGCGATGACGGCCGCGGGCCAGTCGGCGCTGAACATCGCGGGTCTCGACACGGTGGTCATCTACGACGCCCGGTACGCCAACCTGGTCGAGCGGGGGCGCAACGTCCTGACCCGGCAATACCTCGGCGCCAACGAGATCCTGCAGATGGCGGGGCGAGTGCACGGCCGGGTTCGGGGAGGCGAGGTCTACCTGCTGACCGACCGAGAAATCGAGTTCGAGGCGCTGCGTCCCACGCCGCCCGAGTTCCAGCTGGCAGGCGACACCGAACGCGTGGCTATCACCGCGGCGGCGATCGGCGTGGACCTCACCGAGCTGGACCTGCCGGTCCCGCTGGACAAGCGGGCATACCGGGAGTCCGTGCAGCTCCTCACGGACCGCGGGCTCATCGCCGACGGCCGCCTCACCGTGTATGGCCGGGATGTCGAGGCCATGCCGGTGGAGCGTCCCTGGGGCGAATTGTTGGTCCACGCGGACGCCGGTCTGGTTCCGCTGGTCGCGGTGGCGGCGAACATCGAATCGCTCCACCGCATGACCCGCGATGAGCATGACCTGCGCGGCCTCGTGGTCCAGGGCAGCGACCACCTGACGGCGTACAACGTGTTCGCGGAGGCCGTGAGCCGCTACGGCTCCCTGGGGTTGGTGTACGGCTTGCCCCGGCACCTGTTTGCGGAAGGCATGGAGGAGTGGGCGGAGCAGCGCGGGGTGTTGGTCAAAGCGATCGAGGACACGGCGCTGGGCACCGCTTCGGTGTATCGGACGCTGGAGCTGCCGCTGCCGGAGCGATTGCCCCGGGCCGACGGGGACGCCCTGCGGCGCTTCCGGGATCTCGTGGCTCGGGTGATGCCCTTCGACCTGGTCATGGACGGGCACCTGTCCTCGGGCGAAAGCGCCCGGGTGTCCAGGGGATCCATGTGCACCGAGTGGGGCGCCATCGCCGGCACCTTGCGCTACTTCGCGGACCGATTCGGCGTGCCGAGGGCGGCTATCGAGGGAACCAACCTGCCACTGGAGCTGATCCGGCGCTACGCGGTCCAGGGCCCGCCCGCGGTGGAGGTGGGCCAGGGTCGGCGTGCCGGTCTGACCCTGGTGCGCCGCACCCAGTACGCCGGGTTTGAGCTGGGGCATCACCGGGCGGCGCTCACGGGGCCGTTCGCGGCCGACCTGGCGTCCACAGCCCGTGATGCCCTGGCCCAAGCACTGTTCGACGGCCGGACGGTGCATCCGGATCAAGGCTCGGTTCGGAAAGCGTTTGACCGGCTGGTCGATTACTGGAAAAAATCCGGTGGCCGGCTCGCCGAAGCCGAGCCTCATGCGGTGCGGCGGATCATCCGCCTTCAGCTCGAGCCGGTGGATAGTTGGGACGCGTTCTTGGTCGCGCCCATCCAGCTGAGCGTTGGGGCCTTGGTGCCCGAGTCCGCCCGGCACGCGCTCGATGCGTTGCCGAGCGCCGTGCCGCTGCTGGGAGACAAGGTGCCGTTGATCTATGACGTAGAAGACGGCAGGCCGGTGATTCGGATCCGCATGAAGGAGGGGCAGGCGCGCCGGCTTCGACCGAAGGACCTCCCCACGCTCGACCGCCCTATGGTCTTCACGGTCACGCGGGGCCGCGGAGAGGTGCTGCGGGCCAGGTCATTGGAGGAGCTACGTGACGGCCTGGCCTCGCTCCCACGGCGAGATCGGTCGCATCGCAGGCGACGACGCTAGACCGCCACGGGTTGGGTGAGCGAGAGGACGCCCAGCCACGCGGCGGCATACGCCCCCTGTAACCGCTGGGGCTCCATCCCGGACTCGATTTGAAGCCCCATGCCGTGGACCACGCCTGCCAGAAGCAGGCCGAGCTCTTCGCTGGGAACCGTGGGTGCGAGACCCAACTCCTTGAGGAGCCTGTCCGCCGCGTCGGCGATCGCGGTGCTGAAGCTGGATAACTCCAAACTGACCGCTCGGTCAGTTACCCCCTCCCTCTGGGCCAGGAGCGCCGTCCAGGCGCGGATGGTGCCGTCCCGGGTCTCCGCCACCAGCAGGGCCCAGGATCGCTTGATGGCGGCGTCCGGGTTTGGAGCTTGAAACGCCTCGGTCCAGCGGGTCCTTCGCCTCTCCCCCAGCCGGGTCGCCACCGCAGCCAGAAGCCCTGCCTTCGTCTTGAAGTGGTAATGGACAAGTCCCTTGGCGCAGCGAGCCTCGCGAGCCACCTCGTCCACCGTGCCGCCACCGCCGCGACGCAGGAGCCGGTCTGCGGCATCTAGGATAGTAGTTCGCGCGCGTTCCGGGTCCTTCGCCATGTGGATTCCCTGGCTGACTGGACGGTCAAATACTCGCTCTGTTGGCCTCGCCGGGCAAGGCCGGCTGGCGTGGCGCACTCTGAAACCCCCTTCCCCGCGGAGGCGTAATCGAACCAGATGACCGATAGTCCCGTGGGCTCGCTGCTCAGCGCCGTCGTCGAGGCCATTGGCGAGGGCGTTGTGGTGTTCGACCGGGACGGCCGCCTCGCCTACGCGAACCGGTCGGCCCGCGCGGCGGTACCGGGTTCTCTCGACTCGACGGAGTCCGGCCCCGATCTCATGAGCCGCTTGCTCCAGCGCGGGGGTCGCCGCGTTCCCCTGCGCCTGGGCCAATTCGTTCTGGGTGAGGCCGTGTTCCTGGAATGCCCGGGCGAGGAGACGCTGGCCGGCAGGGAACGCCGCGCGATTCTCGAGACGCTCCAGCGCACGGGTGGACGCCTGGCCGACGCGGCGCGCCACTTGGGGATTTCCCGTACCACCTTGTGGCGTCGGCTCAAAGAGTATGGCCTGGGCACGGTAAGAGACGTTGAACGACGGTGAGGGACGGCGGGGGCTACGCCCACCGCCGCTCGCCGTTTCCATCCGTCCCGCTCCGCCATAGCGCCAGTCCCATCCCCGCCCTACGTTCTCTTCCGTGAGTGCCAAGCCGTTCGTGGTGGACGAGTACGTCCGGTGGTCCGACGTGGACTACGCGGGCATCATTTTCTACGGCTCCTACGTTCGTTTCTTCGAGATCGCCGAAACCGAGCTGTTCCGCGCCGCCGGCGTGCCTTACTCGGAAGTCTTCGACCGGTTCGGCATCTGGCTCCCGCGCGTGCATCTGTCCTGCGATTTCAAATACCCTGCGAGACTGGACGATCGCCTTCGCGTCGCGGTGTACTTCACGCGGTTCGGGACCAGCTCGATCTCCATCACCTTCGACGTGCTCCATGTCCAGGCGGTGCAGCTTGCCGCGGCGGGCAGGGAGGTGCTGGTGTGCGTGGACCGGAAGACGATGCGTCCCAAGCCCCTGCCGGCCGACCTGTTGACGCTCCTGCAGCCATTTGCCCTGACCGAAGGGGAGGCCCGGCACCACCTGGCCGCTCCGGGGGTGGCGTCGTGAGACGCATGGCTTGGCTGGTGCTCCTCACGGCATGCGGCGGCGGAAGGGCGGGCGCGCCCGATGCCCAGACGATGATCGACACCGCGCCGGTGGGGGCGGTCCTTCCCGCGCCGGATACGACCTACCCCACGGCCCGGCGCGGCGCGCTCCTCGCGCGTCCGGCCCTTCCCGGCCCAATCGGTGGGGAATGGGTGGCCACCGCCGGCCTGTGCCCGGAGCCGCCGACGTTCCACCTCCTGGCCCCTGGTGATAGCCTGGACCTGATGATCGTGCTCCGCTCACCATCGGAGGGCTGGACCACGGGGACCTACCTGGTCGCGTCCCCGGAGGACACGACCGACGCGCCGGGCACGGCGCGTATAGGCCTGCAACGAGTTTCGTACGTCGACCAGTCGTACCAGGGCGCGCGGGGGCAAATCGAGCTGAGCCGGCTGGACCGGCTGGTCTCCGGCCGGTTCGACGTGGCGCTGCGCGATCTCAATTCCCAGGACACGGTCCGTTACCTCGGCGTGTTCGATCGCATCCCCGTGGACTCGCTTCCCCCGGCCGAGTGTCAGGCGGCGGCACGCGGCATTCCGCCCGGGGTCCGTTGACCGGCCGGTGTTAGATTAACCGCATGGAGCAGACCTACTTCCGCCGAGGATTTGGTCTCAAGCAGGAGATCGAAGGCGAGCTCACCGAGGCGTATCACAGCCGGCTGGTGGATCGCATGCGGGCGGAGAGGTACCGGTTGTCGGTGGGTGATTTGACGTTCCGCCTGGCGCAGGAATTCGGCTTCTGCTATGGCGTGGACCGGGCGGTCGAGTACGCGTACGAGAGCCGCCGCAAATTCCCGGACCAGCGGATCTTCCTGGTCGGCGAGATCATCCACAACCCGCACGTCAACGGACGGCTGGAAGGCCTCGGAATCCTGATTCTTGCGCCCGGCCCCGAGGGCTTCGATTTCTCCTCGATTCGCGCCGATGACGTTGTGTTGCTGCCCGCCTTCGGTGTGACGGTGCGCGATTTCGCGCGGCTTCGTGACGTCGGATGTGTGCTGGTGGACACCACCTGCGGATCGGTCCTCAACGTTTGGAAGCGCGTGGAGCGTTACGCGCAGGACGGGTTCACGGCCGTGGTCCACGGCAAGCACGCTCACGAAGAGACCAAGGCCACGGCCAGCCAGGTGAGCAAGTATCCCGGCGGGAAGTACCTGATCGTCCGCGACATGGCCGAAGCCGAGATCCTGTGCCGATTCATCGAGGCCGGCGACAACGGCGCCGAGGTGCGGGCGACGTTCGGACACAAGGTGTCGCCCGGGTTCGACGTCGCGCGGGACCTCGAGCGCATAGGCGTGGCGAACCAGACGACGATGCTGGCCGCCGAGTCCGTGGCGATCGCGCGGCGGC
>Ga0214473_10003919_pt1 | contig 17957 bp, 13 predicted proteins | sample RVTome_7_FD_203509 | JGI IMG/M metagenome (GOLD analysis project Ga0214473, IMG submission 203509) | Soil microbial communities from uranium-contaminated site in the Upper Colorado River Basin, Wyoming, United States - RVT98D197 | ecosystem: Environmental > Terrestrial > Soil > Contaminated >... | reverse complement strand
TACAGTCCGGGCGACGATTTCGCCGCGTTCTCTCGGCTTTCGCCCGCTGCCCGCCTTCGGACACGGGAGCCATGCCTCGAAAATCCACCCACAGATTCTGCGGAAGAGCCTCTTTTTATTGGGGTCCATTGATCTGACCTCCTCTGTCGGCGCGCACCCCGACCGGCCGGCTCGGGCCCGTCGCGCTGCCCAGGAAACCCCGACACCCCATTTCGTCGGGCGATTCGAACTGCGATTCGTTAGCCTATTAGACGCCCCCGCCCCGCCACGGTTCCAGAACCCCGCCGGATGGGTCGCGTGTCTGCGAGGCGGGCGGGATGCCCCCTCCGTCCGACCACGATCCACCGACTTCGCAACCGGGCGGTTACCGTCTACACTACACCGTGGGACGGCGACTTGACCGGAGCGAGGGCTGAGGCCCACGTGGCACCGCGGCGCCTCGGCACGAGAATTGCACACTGCTCGGCGAGCGATCCCTGCGCCGTCTGCAGGAACGGCGCGACCCGCTGGCGCTGCCGTAATCTCCGGGGCGCGACGCAGGCAGGATTCACGGGAGGACCACACGTGGCCAAGCGAACCATCGTCACCTTGCAGGGGGACGGCATCGGAAAGGTCGTGCTGCCGGAGGCGATCCGCGTGCTGAAGGCGGCCGGCTTCAAGGCGGACTACGTACACGGCGACATCGGCTGGGAGTTCTGGATCAGCGAGGGCAACGCCCTACCGGAGCGGACGGTGAAGCTGCTCGAGGAACACAAGATCGGCCTGTTCGGGGCGATCACCTCCAAGCCGAAGGGCCTGGCGGCGGCGGAGTTGTCGCCCAAACTCCGCGACAAGGGCTACGTGTACTCCAGCCCCATCGTCGGCCTGCGGCAACACTTCGACTTGGACATCTGCATTCGTCCCTGTCGTTCGTTTCCGGGCAACCCGCTCAACTTCATCCGCCGGGACGGGAAGGGCTTCGTCGAGCCCAGAGTCGACACGGTCATCTTCCGCCAGAACACGGAGTGCCTGTACGCGGGCGTCGAGTGGACCAACCCGCCCGCCAAGGTCCGCAGCGCCTTGGAGACGCACCCGAAAATGGCCGGCTTCCGCGACGTGCCCGGCGAAGACTTGGCCATCTCCCTGCGCATCTTCACGCGAAACGCGTGCCGGCGGATCGTCCGGGAGGCGTTCGCCTACGCCAAGACCTTCGGCTACAAGTCCGTCACCGTATGCGAGAAGCCCAACGTCATCCGCGAGACGTCGGGGATGATGCTGGCCGAGGCCCAGGCCGCGGCCAAGGACTACTCCGACATCGCCCTTTGGGAGACGAACATCGACGCCCAGATGATGTGGCTGACCAAGAACCCCGAAGACTACGGCGTGATCGTCAGCGGCAACATGTTCGGAGACATCGTCTCCGACGGGTTCGCCGGGCTGGTGGGAGGGCTGGGCTTTGCCTGCAGCGCCAACATCGGCAAGGAGGTGGCGGTGTTCGAGCCGACCCACGGCTCCGCCCCCAAGTACCAAAAGCTGTCGCCGCCGATCGTCAATCCGATCGCGATGATCCTGTCCGCCTGCATGATGCTCGACCACCTGGGCGAAGCCGCGAAGGCGACCGCCATCCGGGACGCCGTCGCCGCGGTGATCGCCGAGGGCAAGGTCCGCACCTACGACATGATGCGCCTGCCGGGCCGGCAGGAGGTCCTCAAACAGGGAGCCGCCAACACCACCCAGATGACCGACGCGATCCTCGAAAAGTTGGGATCATGACGTAGCGGCCGCCCCCCGTGGCGGCCGACGAAAGGCGATGACATCGCGATCTCACAAGAGCCTGGATTACCGTTTCAGCACATTCGGTCACAGCCGAGGCGCGCGTCTCACGGATTGCGACTACGCGACTTCAATAATCGTACACGCTACGGTGTGCGCGGACCGCGGTGTTCCATTTACGGTTCCGGAAGTGGCATCCATGGTTTGCGAGAACGTTGAACATGACTGTGACAGAATGGGCTTTAGGCTATACGGCTATTGCCTTATGCCTGACCATTTGCACGTACTGCTCTCGCCCAACGAATCGGGCGTTCACGTTTCGCGATGGATGGACTCGTTCAAGAGTTATACGACAAACCGGTTTATGAGATTGGGCGGGAAACCTCCCCTTTGGCAGCGGTCGTGGCACGACCACGTGTGCGGAGAATCGGAGACGGCGGATAAGGTGCTGGCGTACATCGTCGACAATCCCGTGCGAGAAGGCTTGGTGGAATCGTGGACGGATTGGCCGTCGACGGGAGTGTTTATTGAGATGGACGCCGAACACGCGCGGGCAGGGGGCGATCGTATTGTGGTGTGAGTCTGACGCCTGCGCCGGCCGCCACGGGGGGCGGCCGCTACGGTTCGCCAGCCGCCACGGGGGGCGGCCGCTACGGAGCGGCGTCCGTGAAGGTTAACGACAGTACGAAAAGCAGGATGCAGTTCTAGACGGCGACAAGGGACTCTAGCCATGCCGCAGACATTCATCGAGAAGATCGCTGAGCGGTTTGCCGTCGGAATGCCCCACGGCCACAAGGTGCGTGCCGGGGACTTCCTGTCGATGCGCCCGCTGCACGTGATGACCCACGACAACACCGCGGCGGTGATTCCCAAGTTCGAGTCCATGGGGACGCCGGGCCTCAAGGACCCGTTGCAACCCGTCTTCGCGCTGGATCACGACATCCAGAACAAGAGCCCCGACAACCTGGCCAAGTACGCCAATATCGAGGCGTTCGCGAAGAGGCACGGCATTGCCTTTTTCCCCGCGGGGCGCGGTATCTCCCACCAGGTCATGGTCGAGGAGGGCTTCGTGATCCCGGGCACCTTCGTGGTCGGTTCGGATTCTCACTCCAACCTCTACGGGGCGCTGGCGGCGCTGGGCACGCCAGTGGTGCGGACGGACGCCGCGGCGATCTGGGCGACCGGCCGGACCTGGTGGCAGGTGCCCGACATCGTCCGCGTGAACTTGAAGGGCCGGTTGCAGCCCGGGGTCAGCGGGAAGGACGTCATCATCGCCCTGGTCGGCGTGTTCAATCAGGACGAAGTGCTCAACTGCTGCATCGAGTTTGCCGGATCGGGCGTCGCCGGCCTGAACATCGAAGAGCGTATGACCATCGCCAACATGACCACGGAATGGGGGGCGCTGGCCGGCGTGTTCCCGTACGACGAGATCACCCGAACCTATCTGTTGTCCCGCGCCGAGGTGTTTGCGGCCCGCGGCGACGCCCGCCCGCGGCTCACGCCCCACCGCATCGAGGAGATCGAGAAGCGCCTCCCCTCGACCGACGACGGAGCCGAGTATCTGAAGGAGCTGGACCTGGATCTGTCGGCGATCAGCCCGTTCGTCGCCGGCCCCAACGAGGTCAAGACCATCACGCCGCTGCCGGAGTTCGAGGCCAACGAGGTCAAGATCGACAAGGCCTTCCTGATGAGCTGCGTCAACGCCCGGCTGCAGGACTTCGAGGCCGCGGCCAATGTCGTAAAAGGCAAACGGGTCCACCAGCGGGTCAAGTTCTACGTCGCCGCGGCCTCCAGCGAGGTTGAGCAACAGGCCAAGGAGCGCGGCTACTGGCAGACGCTCATGACCGCCGGCGCCATCGCCCTGCCTTCGGGCTGTGGGGCCTGCATCGGCCTGGGCGAGGGCGTGCTCGAGGACGGGGAGGTGGGCATCTCCGCCACCAACCGCAACTTCAAGGGACGGATGGGATCACGGGAGTCGTTCGTCTACCTCTCCAGCCCGGCCGTGGTGGCGGCCTCGGCGGTGGCCGGCAGGATCGCCGGGCCGCGGCGGACCAGCGTCGCCGGGGCCAGGCTTCGCGAGGCGCTGGAGCACGGCAGCGCAACCCGTATGGTCGCCAGGCCGGCGGCCGCAGACACCGTGGTCACGATTCTCGAAGGCTTCCCGGAACGTCTCGAAGGCGAGTTGCTGCTGGTGCCCAAGGATAACCTCAACACCGACGGCATCTACGGCAAGGAGTACACCTACCGCGACGACCTCACCCCCGAGGAGATGGGCTCTAAGGCCATGCTCAACTACGACCCGCAGTTCCAGGCGCTCGCCCGCAAGGGGGACATTCTGGTCGGCGGGTACAACTTCGGCTCGGGCTCGTCCCGCGAGCAGGCCGCCACCGCCCTGAAGGTTCGCGGCCTGCAGATGGTCATCGCGGGGTCGTATTCGCAGACGTACAAGCGCAACGCGTTCAACAACGGCTATGTCCTGATCGAGTGTCCTGAACTGGTGGACGACCTTAAAGCGGCCCACCGGGGGGACCCCGCGCCGACCATCCGGACCGGCCGGCGGGCCACGGTCGATTTCGTGCGCGGCGGCATCGACTTTGCAGGCAAGCAATACCGCTTCAGCCCGCTGGGCGAGATCGCCCAGGAACTCGTCGTCGAGGGCGGCTTCGAGGCGGTGATTCGACGGCAGATTGCGATGGCGTCGACCTCGTAGGACGGCGGCGCTGGGCGGTCCACCTTCTGCGGGCGGCCCATATCTTCAGCGGTGGGGGAGCGAATCGTTCGCACCGGAAGTGACCGCTGGAACGCATGGCTGCGCTACGCGACGCCATGGCACCCGAGGCTCAGGAACGACGGAATATGCGAGACGAAATCAAGAGGGCCTTACCCGAGATCAACGAGATTCGTGACACCGCCCTGCGCGAAAAAGTCGTCGACGTATGGGAGGACTCCATCACCACCGGCGGGTGGACGCCGGCCGAGCTGACCGAGATTCCCTTTACCCTGCTCGCTGGCGACATTGAAATGAAGTTCATCGAGCACGTGCGCTCCTGCTGCCGCATGTGCCTGGCCCTGGAGAAGGTGCTCAAGGAGATTTGGGGCGATCGCGTGCCCATCCACCGCGATCACTTGCTGGCCGGGTCGCTGCTGGCCGACGTGGGCAAGCCCATCGAGTACGTCAAGGGACGCGACGGCAAGCCGGCCAAAGGACCGCGGGGCGATCACCTGCGACACCCCTTCAGCGGCGTGGGCATGTGCTGGAAGCACGGCCTGCCCGACGAGGTGATGCACATCGTCGCCACCCATTCGAAAGAGGGCGACCACGTGCAGCGCACCACCGAGTCGATCATCTTTCATCATGTGGATTTCATTGATTTTGATATCGCGTGTGGATTGGGAAAAGCGGCGGCGAAGAAGCCGCGGTAGCGATTGGCCGTCAGCCGTCAGCCATCGGCCCTCAGCACGCCACTGAGCGAACTGACCGGAGGCGGAGGATTGCAGGACTTTCGGAAACTCGCTGTTTGGCAGAAAGCTCACGAACTCACGCTGGGCGTGTACAGGGCAACGGCAACGTTTCCGCGGGAGGAGTTGTACGGGATCACGAGTCAATTGCGCCGTGCCGTTGCGTCGGTTCCGGCGAATCTCGCGGAAGGCCGATGCCGCCGAAGCGACCCAGACTTCCGGCGATTTGTTGGAATTGCCATCGGTTCAGCCAGTGAGGCGGAGTACTACTTGCTCCTCTCACATGAACTCGGCTATATCGATCGACCGCACTACGAGCGGTTCGAGGAACAGATTGAAGAAATCAAACGGATGCTCTCGGCGCTATTCGATCGCCGGTCCGTCAAGAAGCTGAAGGCTGACGGCTGAAGGCTGATAGCTCAAGGTAGTGGAGGAGTCGATGCCGACCATCACCGAAACGATTGCCCGCTGGGCTTGCGATCTTCAATACGCGGATCTCACTCCCGAGTCCGTCGACGCCGCCAAGCGGTTTCTGTACGACAGCCTCGGCTGCGCGTTGGGCGGATACCAGGTCCACGACGTCAAGATCTTCCTGGAATACCTGCGCGACATGGGCGGCGAGGGGGCCTGCACGGTGGTGGGGGCTGGCGACCGGATGAACCCGGTCAATGCCGCCATGCTCAACGCCTTGATGATCCGGGCGATGGACTACAATGACATCTACTGGAAGCAGGACCCGTCGCACCCCAGCGATGTCATCTCCGCGCCCCTGGCCTTGGCCGAGCGCGGTCACCTGACCGGCCAAGACCTGATCCTCGGCATCGTGCTGACCTACGAGATCGCCATGCGGCTGTGCCACATCGCCGTCCCCGGCATCCGCGAGCGCGGCTGGCACCATGCCACGCTGATGGGCTACGCCGCCCCGGTCGCCGCGGGCCGGATGATCGGCCTTGACTGGCAGCAGATGCAGCACGCCATCGGCATCGCCAGTTGCCGGTGTTTTACGCTCGGCTGCGCCGTGGCCGGCAAGCTCACCATGATGAAGAACACGGTCAGCCCCATGGCCACCCGGGCGGGCGTGGAGGCGGCGCTGCTGGCTCAGAAGGGCTATACCGGTCCCGAGGGCGTGATCGACGGCAAGGAGGGCATGGAGCACTGCCTTGGCAAGGGCTGGGACTATAGCTGGTTCACGGAGACGCTTGGCAAGCGGCTCATGATTACCGACTGCGGCATGAAGTCGTATCCCATCGAGGCCCTGATGCACTCGCCGGTCTCGGCCACGCTGCACCTGCTCCGGGCGCACGAGTTGAAGGCGGAGGGAATCAAGGAAGTGCTCATCGAGAGCATCGCCCGGGCGGCGGACATCCTCTCCGACCCCGCCAAGTACGACCCGCAGAGCAAGGAGTCGGCTGACCACAGCCTGCCCTACTGCGTCGCCGCGGCCCTGGCCGAGGGGCGGGTGACGCCGCAGGAATTCAAGGAGGCGAAGCTGTGGGACCAGCGGCTGCGGGCCCAGATGGCCAAGGTCAAGGTCGTGGCCAACGCCGAGTTCGAAAAGGCCTTCCCCGCCAGGCAGTGCGCCCGGGTGACGATCACCACCCACGACGGGCGGAAGGTGACGCATCTGGTGGACGTGCCCAAGGGTGACCCCCGCGACCCGATGACGGTGGAAGACCTGCGGGTCAAGTTCGACGCCCTGGCCGAGCCGGTGATGAGCGACAAACGCCGCACTCAGCTCCGCGAGGCCGTCTTCACCCTGGACAAACTCGACGACGTCGGCAAGCTCATGGCCCTGACCGTCGCGGACAGAAAGTAAGCTGATGGCCGATGGCTGATGGCTCAAACTGACAACTGACAACTGACAACTGACAACTGACAACTGACAACTGACAACTGACAACTCTGTACTGATGACTCCCATGACCACACCCTCCCCAACCGCTGAGGCCGGTCGCCGAGGCGAAGACGTACGCTCCGACTGCTGGGTCAGGATTACCTTCCGCGACTCCGGCGGCCTCGAGATCAACCTGAAGAGCAAGGTCGAGTCGATGTACGGCGAGGCCACTCGGGCGCTGATCCGCAACGTGCTGGCGACCTTCAAGATCAAGCACGCCGCCATCGATATGGAGGACAGCGGGGCGTTGCCCTTTGTCATCGCGGCGCGGCTGGAGGCGGCCGTGAGACGCTCTGGCCTCGACGTCGGGGAGAGCTACTTGCCCGATCCCGCCGCCGGCACGGACTACGGTACCAAGCGCGACCGCTTCCGCCGGTCGCGGCTTTACCTTCCCGGCAACGAGCCCAAGTTCATGATCAACGCGGGCATTCACAAGCCGGACGGCGTCATCCTCGACCTGGAGGACAGCGTCGCCCCGTCGGAGAAGGACGCCGCCCGCCTGCTAGTCCGCAACGTCCTCGTCTCCATCGACTTTTTCGGGGCGGAGCGTATGGTCCGCATCAACCAGGGGGAGCGCGGCCTCGAAGATCTCGACTTCGTCGCCCCGCACAACGTCCACGTCGTGCTGATTCCCAAGGTCGAGAGCCCGGACCAGGTGCGGGCCGTTGACGAACGGATACGCATCGTACTCTCCCGAGCGCCCCGAGCCGCGGGCTTCAGCCCGCGCGAGGCGTCGGGTGGCGACGGTTCCACCTGTGGCGTTTTCCTCATGCCCATCGTGGAGAGCGCCTTGGGCGCCATCCGCGCCTACGAGATCGCCACGGCTTGCGACAGCATCGTCGCCCTGACCATCGGCCTGGAGGACTACACCGCCGACATCGGCACGCAGCGGACGGACGAGGGGCGGGAGAGCTTCTGGGCCCGTGCCCAGGTGGTCAACGCCGCCCGGGCGGCCGGGGTGCCCCCGATCGACTCGGTGTATTCCGACGTGGGGGACATGGACGGCCTGCGTCGCAGCGTGCTGGAGGCAAAGTCCCTTGGCTTTGAAGGCAAAGGCTGCCTGCATCCCCGGCAGATCGAGGTGGTGCACGAGGCCTTCGCCCCGACGGCCGCCGAGTTGGAAAAAGCCCAGCGCATCGTCGCGGCCTTCGAAGAGGCGGAAAAGAAGGGTCTCGGCGTCGTGTCGCTGGGCAGCAAGATGATCGACCCGCCGGTGGTCAAGCGGGCGCAACGCGTCGTGCGGTTGGCCAAGGCGATGCCGGACCGGGACTAATATGGTGATGCACAGGCTGCACGCTTTTTCGAGCCGTGATTCTGCGACTTTGCGAGTGGCAGGTCTTCTCGCTATACTATTGTGTCAACAGCATGGGACAGATGGCCACGCGCTTGTATTCGCTTCGGCGAGAGAGAGTCCAGCGGAACCGGCCGCCAAGGTAGGAGGATAGGTCTAATGTCCGAGCGGCGTGTCGATCGAGTTGCGAGAATACTAGAGGACAAAGATGGGAACCGCGCGAAGGTAAAGGACATTCTTGCAGAACTTCGACGTGTTGAGGGCAACTCGTCGCTCAGTGGGTCGGCTTTGTACATAGCAATTCGGTCGGAGAATGACCGGCTCATCGAATCAGGCCAGCGGCCAATGTTTCGCACCTCGAAGGAAGGGGAAGCGTGGGGTTGGGTCAAGCTCGAGGGAGAGAGTGAGTTCGTTGAAGGATCCGAGGCTGAGAGAATCGAGCAACAGATCCTCGAGGCTAATAAGAACGTAGATCGTGCAATTCGCGAGCGGCTCGAAAACATGGACTGGCGTGAGTTCGAAAGCGACTTTCTGACCGTGGTCCTGGAGAAACTCGGCTTCTTGGATGTTGAGATTACACAGGCTACACGTGACGGTGGACGCGATGCGCGCGTAAAGTACAAGCGCGGCTTGGTAGAGGCGAGCGCGGTTGTATCTGCAAAACGATGGGCGAGTCGGACGCCGGTTCCGGTCGAGGAAGTCAGGCTGATGCGCGGTATTAAGGGTGATGAGGATACTGCAATCATCATTACGACTTCTGGTTTCACGGCGACCGCCCAAGAGGAAGCACGACCGAGCCAGAACCAGCGAGTTGTCTACTTAATCGATGGCGATCGTCTCGTGGATATCTGCAAGCGCTTCGAAATCGGTGTCAGGAGAGTCAAGATGCCCGACATTCTGACAATTGATGACCTAGAATCATCTACCGAAGAGGCGGAAGCCGAGGTAGAAACCGAAGCAGCGCCGGCGGGCGTTGAGAGCCCCGATGAGGCGCGGTCGCTGCTGCGGTTTCGTGACAACATGCTCGATGAGCTTACGCCGCAAGATATCGCCCAACTGACTGGATTGAAGGAAAGCACGGTGAAAACGTATCTGTGTATACCCAATCGCAGAAGTCAGCTAGCGACTCAAATTCGGTCCGACAAGGGGTGGCGCGCAAAGGCACTGGACCTAGTTGCCACCAAGCGTCACTTTTCAACCCAGTAATGCAACGTCCGACAGTTGAGAGGCGCAGCGATCCATGGGGTACTCGCCAGTGGCTCGGTCGGACGGTTAACACAATGGAGGACGGTGCATAGCGAAGCCCCAGCTCCGCGAAACCGTTAAATCAAAGTCGGAGGCATGTGAATGCCGTGTGAACTTCAATCAAACGCTGCCGGCAGACTCGTGCCGGTAGAGATCAATGGTAAGCCTTGTATTCCATTCATGGGCGTGGGCAAGTTTCGCCCGGAGGGGCGCAAGGCGACTCCGCCGGTCCGCACCTGCATCGACTATCCCGCGGACGGTAACAAGGTGGTGCCCGACATCGCCACGGCCCTCAAGAACGCCGGCCTGCGCGACGGCATGACTGTTTCCACCCACCACCACTTTCGCGACGGTGATCGGGTGGGCAACGCCCTCTTCGACGCCGCGGCGAGTCTGGGTGTCAGGAACTTGCGCTGGTTCCCCAGCGCGTCGTTCCCGTGTCACGCCCCGATCATCAAGCACCTCGAGTCGGGCGTCGTCCACCACGTCGAGGGAAGCATGAACGGTCCGTTGGGCGACTACTGTGCTTCGGGCAAGATGCGCGGCATGGCCGTGCTCCGCTCGCATGGGGGGCGCTGGCAGGCCATTCAGGACGGCGAGGTGCACATCGACATCGCCGTGATCGCTGCTCCTACCGCCGACCCCTTCGGCAATGCCAACGGGGTCACCGGCCCATCCGCCTGCGGGCTGCTCGGCTTCGCCCTAGCGGATTCGATCTACGCCGATCACGTCATCGTCGTCACGGACAACCTGATTCCCTTCCCCTGCATTCCCTGGCAGATTCAAGGCAACAACGTCGATCAGGTCGTGGTCGTGGACTGCATCGGCGACCCGTCCAAGATCGTCTCCGGCACCACCCAGCTCACCCGCAGCCCCGACCGGCTGCTCATCGCCGAGTGGACCGCCCGGTTCATCCGCGACGCCGGCATCATGAAGGACGGCTTCTCCTTCCAGGCCGGTGCCGGCGGGACGTCACTCGCCTTCGCCATCTACCTGGGGGAGATGATGAGGAAGGCGGGCATCAAGGCCCGGTTCATCCGCGCCGGCAGCAACAAGTACCTGGTGGACATGCTCGAGGAAGGGCTCACCGACTACATCCTCGACGGCCAGACCTTCGACCTGGACGGGGTGCGCTCCATGCGCGACAACCCCCGGCATCAGCACACCAGCCCCTTCACCAGCTACAACTTCCACGGCAAGGGATGTTTCGCCTCGTTCGTCGACGCGGCCGTGCTCGGGGCGACGGAAGTCGACGTGGATTTCAATGCCAACGTCGTGACCCATTCCGACGGCAAGCTGCTCCACGGCATCGGCGGCTGGCAGAACTGCCTCGCGGGGCGCTGCGTCATCCTGCCCATCCCCGCCATGCGCGACCGCATCCCGGTGATCGTGGACCGCGTCACCACGCTCTGCGGCCCGGGGGAGCTGATCGACGTGATCGTCACCGAGCGAGGCATCGCCATCAATCCGCGCCGCACCGACCTGGCCGCGGCGGTGAAGGGCTCGACGCTGCCGATCCGGCCGATCGAGGAGATCAAGGCCGAGGTCGAGCGGATGTGCGGCGGCAAGCCGGCTCCGCCGAAGCTGGGTGAAAAGGTGGTGGCGGCGATCAAGTGGGTTGACGGTACGGTCATCGACTCCGTTCGGCAGGTGGAGGAGTAGGTTCGGGATTCGTCGCCCACCTGCTGCTCTCGACATCTTCGTGTCCTTCGTGCTCTTCGTGGTTTAATTACTACCACGAAGGACACGAAGTTCACGAAGGCTACAGAGTGGTGGGATCGTGCTTACAATGGCCGCCGCATGGGTCCTGAGGCTGGCGACCATGAGACTGGCGTAGTCGACCGGCTGGCGCTGCCGCTGGCCGTCGGCGGCGTCGTCGTCGTTCTCGGGGCCCTGTCCATTTTCGCCGGACATCCCATCGCCGACGAGGCCGGCCACCACCTGCCCGCCATCCGGCAGTTCTACGAGGGCGATTGGTCACGACCGGAGCACCTGCCCATGCTCCCCGCGTATCATGCCTTCGCGGCCGTCGCCGCAACGCACTTCGGGGCCAACCTCATCGTTCTCCGCGGCCTAAGCACCGCGATGATGATCGGCGCAATCTTGTTCTATCGCGCCGCCCTGCGGCAGCGGGCGGTCGACGACCGGGGCCATGCCCTGCTGCACTTCGCGTGGCTTCCCCTGTTGCTTCCCTTTGCGGTCCTGGTCTACACGGAAAGCGCCTCCATGCTGTGTTTGACGGCGGCGCTGTACCTGCACTCGCGCAGGCGGCTCGAACTCTCCGGGCTGGCGCTTTTGCTCGCCTGCCTCATCCGACAGTCCAACGTCGTCTGGGTGGTCGTTCTGGCGGCTCTGGCAATGATCGAGTGCGGTGAGGGGACTTCCGCACTCGGTGCTCCGGATGTCGCCCACGGCCCACGGCACCCGCGCCGCCGGGTCGCGGCTCGGCTGTGGGGCCATGCCGTCGTCGCGATCCTCGCCGGCATCTGGTTCCTGGCCGACCCGGCAGGGGCCCGCGCGGTGGAGGCGAACCGCCCGCGGTTCAACCCGGCGCAGTTCTACTTGTTCGCCCTAGCGGTCATCCTGCTCTGGGCGCCGGTGTGGATCGGGCGTCTGGGCGGCGAGCTCCGTGCCTTGCGAACCTGGTCGAAGCGAACTCCGGCGCGAAGCGTGGGCGCGATTCTGCTCGGCATCGCGGCCACCGCGCTGCTAGCCGTTCTGTTCCAGAATCCGCACCCGTGGAACGAGAATCCCCGCTACTTCCGCAACCTGCCGTTGATGGCCATGGCGCAGTCGTGGCCCGCCCGCTTGACGGTCAGCGGGCTGATCGTCGCGGCGGCGCCGATCGTCGTCCGTTTCACCTTGGCCCAACCGACCCGGCGGATGCTCGGGTTGGTGTGGCTGTTTACGCTGCTGTTCCTGGTCCCGCACTCGCTGGCCGAGCCGCGTTACTACGTCGTGCCCGTTGTCTTGCTCAATCTCCTCACTCGCTTTACGGCGTCGCAGGCTCGAGCCATGACGCTGTGGTGTGCGGCCACCACCGTCGCCGTCGTTGTGGTCGTGGTGCTGTCAGGAGACCCGAGCGGGGGAGTGCTTTGACCCTCTTCCACGTGCGCCTCAGCGTCTTTCCACGGGCTGCATCGCGCTCTTGCCCGGCGCTCTTAACGCACCGGCGCGTCTCGGATAGGTTGGTGGTCGAGGCCGGTGCGTTCCCGAACAAAGCCCCGGGGACCGCGGGGTCCAGTGCCGCCGGCACATGTGCCGGCGGCAGCGACCGTCCACGCTGGGCATCACGACCGATGAACGCCCGCACCGCATGAGGAAAACCACCGTGAAAGCTGCCGAACTCTTCGTGAAATGCCTCGAGAACGAAGGTCCGCCGTTCGTGTTCGGGCTGCCCGGCGAAGAGAACATGGACGTCATGGACGCGCTGCTGGACAGTTCCTTGACGTTCATTCAGACTCGCCACGAACAGGGCGCCGCGTTCATGTGCGACGTGCAGGGGCGCCTCACCGGCAAGGCATCAGTCTGTCTCGCTACCCTCGGCCCCGGGGCCACCAACCTGGTCACCGGGGTCGCCGACGCCAACATGGACCACGCCCCGCTGGTCGCCGTCACCGGGCAGGCCGGAATTCACCGGATGCACAAGGAGTCGCATCAGGCCATGGACCTGGTCGCCTTGTTCAAGCCGATGACCAAGTACAACGCCCAACTGGTCACGCCGAGAATCATCCCCGAAGTGGTCCGCAAGGCGTTCAAGGTCGCCCAGACGGAGAAGTACGGCGCCACCCACATCGACTTTCCCGAGGACGTGGCCGAGGCCGCGGCCGAGGGGGAGCCGCTCCCCGTGCAGCAGCCCAAAGACTCCGAGCCGCTGAGCGCCCAGATCACTCGCGCGGCCGAGCTCATCAACGCCGCGCGCTTCCCACTCATGCTCGTCGGCAATGGCGCCGTGCGCAACCACGCGTCCCCCGCCGTCCGCAGCTTCGTGGACCAGACGCGCATCCCCTGCGCCAACACCTTCATGGCCAAGGGCGTCCTGCCGTACACCAACGAGTTGTCGCTCCTGGCGGTCGGGCTGCAAGCGAAGGACGTGGTCAACTGCGGGCTCGATCGCGCCGATGTGGTCCTCTGTGTCGGCTACGATCTGGTCGAGTACCACCCCGAGAAGTGGAACCCCTCGCGGGACAAGAAGATCATCCACATCGACCGCTGTCCCGCCGAGGTCGACGCCCATTACTCCGTCGCCGTCGGCATCGAGGCGGGGATCAGCATCACGCTCGGTGAACTGGCCGAGCGCATCACCCCGCGCGCCGACACCGCCGTGGTGACGCTACGGCGGGCTATCCTCGACGACCTCGAGGAGTTTGCCGACGATCCCGCCTTTCCCATGAAGCCGCAGCGCGTGATTCACGATATCCGCCGGGCCCTGGGCCCCGAGGACATCGTCATCTCCGACGTGGGCGCCCACAAGCTGTGGATCGCCCGGATGTACCCGGCCCTCGAGCCGAACACCTGCCTCATCTCCAACGGCTTCGCCAGCATGGGCATTGCCCTGCCCGGGGCCATCGGGGCCAAGCTTCTGTACCCCCACCGCCGGGTCCTCGCCGCCTGCGGAGACGGCGGCTTTCTGATGAATTGCCAGGAGATGGAGACGGCCACGCGGGCGCGAACGCCGATTGTCTGTCTGGTGTTCAACGACCGGACCTACGGGCTCATCAAATGGAAGCAGGAGTTGCGGTTCGGGCGGTCGGCGTACGTGGACTTCGACAACCCCGACTTCGTCGGCCTGGCGCACAGCTTCGGCTGGAACGGAGTGCGCCTCGAGGCTGCGGCCGAGCTGGCCCCGGCGCTGGCGGAGGCGTTCACCGCGGCGAAGCCGACGCTCATCGATTGCCGCGTCGACTACTTCGAGAACGTGAGGCTGACGCAACGACTGGGAAACCTCGTGTGCCCCATCTGAGCGTTACGGTCGCCAGGCGCACGATTATCGACATACGACGAACCCTTCAGCCCGCGTACTGCTACAGCCACGGTGAAGTCCTAAGCTATTGTCGTTACAGAGGATAAAAACTCGTTGGTGGCGGCGGCACGATATTGCCCGCGGTCCACCCGGCTTCAGTTGCACTGTTGGCCGCCCCGCCCGTTTTCGGTACGATGCTGCTGTCGTTGCCTGTGGTACAGGTAAATCATCACCGGACCTGCGGAGGCCCGATCTTGCGGAACACGAGTTTCCTCCAGACGCAAACCATCCTCAACGCCCTGGAGTTCGCCCTGCGCAAGGGTGGGTTCAAGTACGACCCCCAACAGAAGAAGACGGCCGCGGCACTGGTCAGGGAGATGAAGGGCACCCGATCCGTCAGCGGCCGGCAACAACAGCTCATGGCCATGCTGGAGAGGGGGGCGACCATCGACCAGATGATCGCGGGCACCCGGTCATCCCGACGTACGATCTTCCGGTACCTGAACCATTTCGAGGATGCGGGGATCGACATCGTCATCCTCGACGGCAAGTATCGGCTCAAGCACGACCAGCTTGGCCGCTGACCGGCGGCGCTCTCTTAGAGCGCAGCCGGCGCCCGGTGCCATCCTCGGCGGAACTCGAATTGGCCACGCTGCCCGAAGATGCCGCCGCCGACCGTGAGCATTCCGCACGCCCGGACGCGGATCGCCCCGGGGGCGGCGCTCCGCGGTGGCGGACTCCTTGTCTCCTCGTGTCCACGGCAGTGCTGCTGGCGGTGGTCATGGTACCGCGCCTGCCGCCGGGGGTGTGCTTCGGGGACTCCGGCGGGCTGCAGCTTGCCTCCTCCACCCTGGGCATCACCCACCCACCGGGCTACGCGGTGTACGCCTCGCTCGGCTATCTGGTGACGCGCCTGCCCTGGGTCGACCCGGCGTACGCCGTCACCCTGGCTTGCTTGATCGTGGGGATCGCGGGTGTCCTGTTGAGCGCTGCCCTGCAGATCCAGCTTGGGGTGCACGCGGCCGCGGCTTGCGCTTTCAGCCTGCTGTTCGCCGCCAATCCACGAGTGTGGTCGAATCTCCAGGTGGCGGAGGTTTATCTGCCGACCCTGACTCTGCTCGCGGCCTCTGCGTGTTTGTTGGTTTTCTACGAGCGCACCGGGCGGCGCGGCTGCCTCTGGCTCGCGGCCCTGTGCTGGGGCTTGGCCCTGGCGGCACGGCCGCCGGTTCTGTTCACCCTGCCCGGGGTGCTGGCGGCCTGGGGGCGGGCGCGGCGTCGGTGGGAACGGTCGTGGAGACAGGGGCTGACGTCGTTTCTCCTTGCCGCGGTCAGCGCCGCTCTGCCGGGCGTCTACGCCCTGGGTTACCTCTGGGTTCGTGACACGCCCGCGACACGCTACAACTACATCGAGCAGTACAACGAAGAGTTCGGGCTGTTGCCGCCGACCAGTGCTGGTCCGGGGGCCAAGTGGGAACGGGTGCTCTGGCTTTCGAGCGCCCGACAGTTCGCCGGGCAGATGGGCAATTCCTGGTCCGGGGTACGTTCCAAGCTCCGCTGGATGGGTTACGAGTTGAGCAGTTACCGACCGGTAACGCTGTGGATCCTGGCCCTCGCTGCCCTCGGGGCGGTCGTTGCGTTTCGCCGGAGCCACACGGGCTTCTGCATGCTCCTGGGCATGGCGGCGGGCAACGTCGTTTTCCTCTGCCTGTATCGCGTCCATGGAGACGCGGCCGACACCCTCGCTCTGCTCCTCGCCGCCACCGTCTTCGCCGGCTTGGCCGTGTCCGCGGTGCTGCCTGCCCGTGCGGGCCGCTGGCGCGGGATCGCCTGCCTGGCGCTCTGGGCCTCCACCGCTGCGTATACCATGCTGGACGCCTCGGACCGCCGATGTGCCAGCGCCGCCGCCGACGCTACCGTCTTTCTGACCGAGGTCGACATGGCCACGCTGCCGCCGCGGGCGATCCTCTGCGCCACCTGGCACCACGCCACGGCGCTATGGTACGCGCAGAAGGTGCTGACCCGCCGGGACGACGTCCGCATCGTCAACGCCCGGGTCAGCGAGTGGCAACGGCTTACCCGGGGTACCTCTGATCGGCCGGTATTCGCTACCGTCCGCCCCGAGCCCGACCAGCACCCAGGGGCCACGGCCTTTCGCAACCTTTGGCGACTCGACGAACCACCGGCAACGTCCCCCTGACCCGTTCCCGCCCCGAGCCGCGGGCTTCAGCCCTGAGCCTTACCCACAATTGCGGACAGCGTCCCGGAGGGACGCGCGATCGTAGCCCAGCGTTTCATCGCTGGGAATGGCGACGGCGCCAATATCCGAGTCCCGTAGGGACGGCCGAACCGTTCCGTCGTCCCTACGGGACTCCGGTCGTTCGGCCGGGCGATGCCCCCAGCGATGAATCGCTGGCCTGTTTTCGGTTGTCCCGCTGGGACACGGCGCCGGGGGTGGTTCTCAAGGGAGTGATGCCGCATGTGTGCCGCCACCTGGTCGAGAATTGCGGGTAACAGCAAGGGCAACGCCCCGAGGAGATTCAGTCCGAAACAACTCAAGCCCTGAAAGGGCGAGATGCTCTTACACCGCCCTTGAAGGCTACTACGCTACAATGGATCCGACGCCCAATCGGCAACACCACGACTCCGGGCCGCTTGATCGGCCTTTTCCCGCTGCGGCGGGGCCGAAGGCCAGTCCTTCTAGAGCTGGTGAACGCCACCGTCCACGCTCTCGACGTTCAGCCCGTCTCGACGGGCTTTCCTCGGTACCCGAGCGTGACCGCTGGCGCTGTCCCGTGCAACGCTGAGGCACTCGCCATGTCTGAACTCATCAGCGAGCCCATCTCCCCCCATGCCGGGACGTTCACCGTCGGGGCCATGGGCCGCGGCGAGCCGGGGCTGCCTCGCGGCTTCGACTGGCGCGGGCAGTCCTACCTCGTCGCCGAGGTGCTGCGAGTCTGGAAGCACTCCTCGCGCGAGGGCGCCCGCACCGGCGGTCAGCTCTATCTACGGCGGCACTACTTCGAGCTGCGCATGAACCACGATCAGGTCTGGACGGTATACTTCGTTCGGCAGACGCCTCGCTCCGGCGACCCCAAGCGACGGTGGTTCCTCTACTCTCTGCGGCCCTGGGAAGCACCCTTGAAGGAGACCGATCATGCTCCGTGAATCCTACCCGTACTACCTCGCGAACAGGCCGGTGGCCGCCAACACCGACCTGGTCGTGACCAACAAGTACACCGGCCGGCCGGCGACCCGCGTGGCCCTGGCCGACGCCGCCACCATCGACCGGGCCATCGCCGCCGCGGTCAAGGCGTTCGAGCACACCCGCCGCATGCCCGCGTTCAAGCGGCAGG
>Ga0214473_10003918_pt1 | contig 17959 bp, 13 predicted proteins | sample RVTome_7_FD_203509 | JGI IMG/M metagenome (GOLD analysis project Ga0214473, IMG submission 203509) | Soil microbial communities from uranium-contaminated site in the Upper Colorado River Basin, Wyoming, United States - RVT98D197 | ecosystem: Environmental > Terrestrial > Soil > Contaminated >... | reverse complement strand
CGCCGTAGAACCTGAACTGCCCCAGCTCTTCAACCGAGACGTTAGAGACCCCGATGGCTCGGATTTTGCCTTTACCCTTCAGGTCCATGAGGCAGGCCATCGTGTCGTCAATCCGCGTCAACTCGGGCGGAATGGAAGGCCAGTGGGTCTGGTAAAGGTCAATACGATCGGTACCCAACCTCCGGAGGCTGGCCTCGACTTCTTCACGGATCGTGTCGGGCCGCAGGCTCCTGCGAATCTTGCGGCCGTCTCGTTCGAAGAAGAACGATCCCCGGTCGTCCTGCCACCAGAGCCCGCACTTGGTGGCCAGCACGACCTTGTCTCGCCGGCCTTTGACCGCTTTGCCGACCACTTCCTCACTGCGCCCAAACCCATAACCCGGCGCAGTGTCGATCAGGCTCACCCCGGCGTCGAGCGCGGCATGGATGGCCCGGATCGACTCACCGTCGTCCGGGTCTTCGCCCCACCACGAACCACCGCCGGTCACCCAGGTTCCCAGCCCGACGACGGAAGCCTGGATACCCGATTCTCCAAGCGGTCGATATTGCATTCACTCCTCCTTGCTGGAAGCGCAGAGCCAATCCAGCTTCGCCACAGCCCCGTCCTGCCTCAGGGAAGACCGTGCTTGCCGCAGCAGAATCGAAAATCCTACGACACACTCTCCCCTCGCACTAGCCCCACCGAAGGCTCCCGGATATCATCGACGACAGATTACGAACGAAGGTTTTGGCGTGCCGTGGTGAGAGACGCAATACTTTCAGGGAGGTAACCGCCATGATATTCGAGCAGATTCGCACGGGCGGCGATCGGAATTTCGCTTATCTCATCGGAGACGAGGAGACGAAACGGGCGGCGTTGGTCGATCCCTCCAACTCGCCCGATGCGTGTGTGGATCATGCCGAATCTCGCGGTCTGACCGTTGTGTACGTCATCAACACGCACGGCCACTACGACCACACGGACGGCAATCAGACAGCGTGCCGGCGTACGGGCGCGAAGGTGGTCGGTTACGGTCGAAGGGCCGAGGTTTCCGTCGGCGATGGCGATCGCCTGGGACTGGGGAAACTGTCCCTCGAGATCCTCCATACACCGGGACACACGGACGACTGTATCTGCATCCTGGCCGAAGGATACCTCGTCACGGGCGACACCCTCTTTGTGGGAAAAGTCGGCGGAACGGACTTCTCCTCCGGCGCTCAGCAGGAATTCGAGAGCCTCAAGAAACTGATGCAATTGCCCGACGACACGAGCATTTGGCCGGGTCATGACTACGGTGTGGCTCCCACCTCGACGATAGGCCACGAGAAGGAGACGAATCCCTTCATTCAAAGGCTCGGAGACTTCGACGATTTCGTGGATCTGAAGCGCAACTGGGCCGAGTACAAGCGAAAGCACGGGATCAAATAAATCTGTCCCCTTTTCTCTCAGCCTGTAGGGTGGGTTAGCCGGCAGGCGTAACCCACCACGATGCTGCACAACATGATGGGTTGCACTGCGCTAGCCCATCCTACGATCCAAGCAACGGCGGACAGGAATGTCCGCCCTCCGATCAGGTCCGCAGCAAGCCTGTAGGGTGGGTTAGCCGGCAGGCGTAACCCACCACGATGCTGCACAACTGCGCAACATGATGGGTTGCACTGCGCTAACCCATCTACGGTCTACACAACGGCGGACAGGAATGTCCGCCCTCCGATCAGTCGTAGGCCTTTCCCTCGGAGCGTATCGCCTCGCGATTCTCGATCTCGATGGATTCCCGGCGGCAGTACCTTTCCTCCCTATCCCGGTCGACCGGACACGCCTGGAATCCGGGCATGTCCGCGCGGGGGCGCGAAGCCAGGGTTTCCTTCCCGGCTCGAACGATCTCCAGCGCTTCGACGTAGGAAGCATCGCTGGCGTTCTTGAGGGTGGACAAACAGGGGCTCCGTTCCGGACGGTCGAAGCTGATCTGTGGACCCGGGTTTGCGTCGCAGGAAAGCTGTTTGTCGAAAGGAACGCCTGTAAGCAGCGAGAGGCGTTGGATCTGTTCGTTGTTGAGCGGGGACCGTCCTCCCAGATTTTCGGGATAAGCGCTGTCGTAGGTGGGATAGTAGGGAGCGTTGATGTCGATCCAGGTGATGACCCGGTCGAGGCTTTCCGGATCGAGACTCAGGTCCTGGTGGCCATTGCGCAGAATCTCCGCGAGTTTGCTGACATGCGACCCCCAGCTGCAAGGGGATTGAATCTCCACGGGACCGGCGCCGATTACCCTCACGTATCGCTTTCTCCAGAGCTCGTTGTAGGAGACGTTGAAAACGAGGTCGCGGTCCGGGGCGAGGTTCAGTTTCGCAGCTCCTTCTTCCCCAAAATCGTGACACTTTACACAGTGTCGGTCGAAGACCGGCTGGACTTCCGCCATGTAGCTGAACGGCCGTGGCGGCCCATACCAACCGTGCAGCTGACTCGGTTCTCTCCCAAGAGCCAGCAGGATCTCCCCCGTTGACGGAGGAGGCGCACTCCGGCGTTCCTCATGACACCCCACACATCCGGTCACTTCTCCGGATTGGACCATCGTGCCGCTGCGCATGGATTGAATCATCATGCCGTTTTCGTCGAGGAGTTGGAAATAGACAAACGTGTCTGAAGGAACAGAGAAGTGCGCCGAGCCGTCTTCCTCCACCGGTACGGTTCCCAGGATGCGTTTGTTGTTGAAATCGTGCCAGTTCATCGCCGGCGCAATGGTTCCCTGCCCCATCCAGCACGGTTGGGTCCAGGAACGCTTCTCGGGCGACTCCACGACCCGGAGCGCCTTGACCGAGCCGCGCTCCACTCCCTGCATGTGCGTGCCGCGGTAGACGTCGGCCACGTAAAACACCCCTTCCGCGTTCCGGTAGTCCCTGCGGGAAGGGATGACCGGAGGTCGCGGCCTTGGGGCCAGTGGCATCGGGTCGAAACATCCCGGTTCCTCGGTGTGAAGCAGAATCTCATTGCCGAACACGTCGATCAGATAGATCCCCATTTGTTCTCCGTGGCCCGTCATCCGGGAACAGAGGAAGGATTTGTCATTCAGCGGGAAGGGGTCTTCGTATTTCGGGTTGGCCCGTTTGAAATCGTCGATGGCGTAGGGCATTCCGGGGGTGGCGTCTTTGACGAGGCCGAGGGCATCCGCGGGCCAGATGTGAACGATCGGCTTCTTCCCGTCGACACCGAGTCCTCGGTCGACGATCGCCAGGGCGCCCCACGGCCGGTCGTGGCAGGAGCCAAACACGCACAGCGCCAATTGAGTCCCTGGAATGGCGCGAGCATCGATGACGGCCCCCGGGGAAGGCGTGTTGTTCCCCCAGTAAAGGGCAGGGTTGGCGCCATCCGGGTTGACGGTCCAGAGGCCCTGAGCGTCGCCGAAGTTCCGGTCCACATACTCCCAACGGTCGTAGAGCACGCGGCCATCCGGCAAGAGCGAGGAATGACCCTCGAAAAGCGTGCTTTTGGCAACCTGGTGGATGTTGGCGCCGTCCGCCTCCATTCGAAAAAGGTTCGCCATGATGTGGCGGTTGCACATGCAGTACTTGGGTTCGCGGGTCGAGGAAAAGAAGATCGTTCCATCGGGAAGGTAGAGCGGGTCGATGTCGCTGACACCTTTGGCAGAAGTCAGCTGTCGCAATCCGGCGCCGTCCGAACCGATCTCGTAGATGTGGTAGTCGTCATCGATCTCCTTCCGCATGGAGAAGACGATTTTCTCGCCGCTGAAGTGGACCTCCGGGTCGCGGATGACTCCCTCCGGGCATTCGAGCAAGGTCTTGGTCTCTCCGCCTTTGCCAAAGTCGATAGTTTTCAAGGCGCTACCGCCGGTGAAACTGGCGGTGTTGATTTCCCCTTTCTGAAAGATCGTAGCCGTGTTGTGATGATCCGGTTTGTACTGGTGGCGGACGACGAAGAGGATCGGAGTCGTGCTGACCAAGGGGTTGGCAGTCAGCGCTTGGCGCCTGAGAGTTTCAATCTCCCCCTGAAGCCGGGCGATTGCGGAGGCATCCCTTTCTTCCTCCCCGGCTGTTCCCCGTCCGGACAAAGCTTCCTCGTACCCAAAAAGTCGATCGATGAATTCAGCTCCCCGTGCGTACTCCTCGGGGAAGGAGGTCGTCAGATCCTCGATGGCGGCTCGAAGGGGCTTGAGCGTCATGTCGGGAGATTCCTCGAGCGGATTGGCCCAAACGCAGGCAAATGCATTCCACAGGAGCGCCCACACTATGACCGAGCGGCAACGCAAAGTGTCTGTCCTCCCAAGCAGCCGGGGTGTCCGGCACGGATACTATGCCAAGAGTCTTATGATTGCCAGAAATGAGTCTGTCTCACAGTTGAGACAAGGCTGGCGCCTTGTTGAATTGACTCCGCTACATGGGGCGACTCGCTCCGCACCGGCGTAAACACCGGTGCTAACGCTGCAAGCACGCTGAAGCGCGCTATTGGGTCGAGGGCGCTTCAGCGTCCTTTCCCTGCCAGACCCGTCCTTCAGGGCGGGGCACTGAAGTGGCGGCCGATATTGTTGCATGACCGGTTCAACAGGGGACTAGAAAAAACTCGAAAGCCCGTCAAAATGTGCACGCCTATGTTTCCGGGCTGGCGCGTTTCGCCCCCATTCACGGGGAGGGTTCTGACATTTCTCGCTTTTTCGGTTCCATCGTCTCCGATGAGAGACGGCTGCAATCCGCTCGCAAGATCTTCGAGCACGTCGCGGAGTTGGCCAACGCCCGGTTTTCGATTCGGCTGTGGGATGGTTCGATGGTCCCGCTGGGCCGGGATGTGGACCCGTCCTGCTTTGTTTCGTTTGACGGTCCCGGGGTTCTCGGCTCGCTCCTCCGGCGTCCCACCATCGAGAACCTTCTCAGGCAGTATGTGACCGGTCGGATTGAGGTCCACGGCGGCGACCTCATTGCCTTTGCGGAAACGGCGCGTGAGAACCGCCCGAAGATTCGACTGCGCGATCTGAAAATGTCCCTGTTGCTTCATCACGTCATCCCGCTTTGGCTGACGCCGGGGGACGGGAGCAAAGTGAAGCATCGATTCCGCAGGGACGAGACCGAAAGCGGCCAGGCGCGGCGAGACAACAGGGATTTCATCCAATTCCACTACGACCTGAGCAACGAGTTCTACGCCCTGTTTCTCGACCCGGAGATGCAGTACTCATGCGCCTATTTCACCGACTGGGGCAACTCGCTGGAGCGGGCGCAGATCGACAAACTCAACATGATCTGCCGCAAGTTGCGCCTGGCGCCCGGTGAGAGGCTGCTCGACATCGGGTGTGGCTGGGGGGGACTGCTCTGTTATGCCGCTCGGAACTTCGGGGTTCGGGCGCATGGCGTGACCCTCTCCCAAAAGCAGCACGACTACGCCTGGGAGAAGATCCGGGAACTCGGTCTGGAAGACCGAGTCACTGTGGAACTCCGCGACTATACCACCTTGGAAGGCACTTACGATAAGATCGCGAGCATCGGCATGTACGAGCACGTCGGTATCGCCAACTACCCCACCTATTTCAGGAAGATCCGTTCCCTCTTGCGCGATCGCGGCATTCTTCTGAACCACGGCATCTGTCGGCGCGCCAAGTCAAGCCGCCGGAAGTTCGGGAAAGTCAGGCCGGAGAAACGGCTGATCCTGAAGTACATTTTCCCCGGTTCCGAACTCGACCATATCGGTCACACGGTCGAGTCGATGGAAACGTGCGGATTCGAAGTGCACGACGTCGAGAACTGGCGCGAACACTATACCCTGACCTGCAAGACCTGGTGTCAGCGCCTGTCGTCACACCGTGAGGAAGCCGTCGCCTTAGTCGGCCCCCAGCGCTACCGCATGTGGCTGGCTTACCTGGCGGGTGTCTCCATCGGCTTTGCCGACGGTTCCTTACGCGTCTACCAAACCGTGGCGACCAAGCACAAAGCGAAGGGTCCCTCGGGCCTCCCGCCGACCCGTCGCGGTCTGTACTTTTCCGAGGGCGAATAGGGCGGTCGCCCGAGGCACATCCAGAATCCGGAAGGGGATGCGAATGAGGTCTGCCAAAAAGACTATTTCCACGAAACCTTCTCTGTGCGAGAATTCGCCTGTTGTTCGACTTTCTTTCTGGCTGGAGGAGGTTGAATCACGGAGGACACGGAAGGGACGGAAAACGCGGTTTTTTTTCGCCGATGAATCGGCGGCGTGTATGTAGTGCGGCCTTTAGGCCGTATTAGGCCGCCTCCGGTTTCCCAGCGTTGAAACGCTGGGCTATGTTCAGTCGTCCCTAACGGGACTTTGTACGCCCCTTCCCTGCGGGTCATTCTGAACGAAGTGAAGAATCCCGCGTTTGCGGTTCGTACACGCTAGCTGTCGGGCGCCAAATGCGTTGGCGGGCGACAAGCTTCCGGACTTAATCTCCATGTCTGGGAGTGGAACTCACAGCCCAAGGTTCCGCACAGGAGTGCAACTCCTGTGCGAGCGGGGGTGAGGTAGTCGTGTGAGGACTCTTCCAACCCGTGCGAACCATTGACTTTTGGCGCCCCCGACAGAAATACTACCAGAGTTCACCAAGAGGTACTGTTTTCCTCGCAATTGCTCCCTTCCAAGCAAACAGGGGGAATCCGAACGGTTTACTCCCCGAAAGAGACGATTTCTCATAGAGAATCTTCATCTGGCGGAGACAGATGCCCGCCAGCTTTGAGCTTGCCGGGCCGCGCCTGAGATCGACGAGAGAGACAAAATGACTGTTGAAACACCGATCGTGAAAAAAGACCTGATTCGAAACATCGCCATCATCGCCCACATCGACCACGGGAAGACGACCCTGATCGACGGCATCATGAAACAGTGCGGGATCTTCCGCGAAAACCAGGAGATCCAGGAACGGGTGATGGACTCGAACGACCAGGAGCGGGAACGTGGGATCACCATCTTCGCGAAGACCGCAACGGTCGATTGGGGGGACTACGAGCTGAATATCGTCGACACACCCGGACATGCCGATTTCTCGGGAGAAGTGGAAAGAACGCTGGGCATGGTCAACGGGTGTCTCCTTCTGGTGGACGCCAACGAAGGCCCGATGCCCCAGACACGGTACGTGCTGCGGCGCGCCCTCGCCCTGGGCTTGCGCCCGATCGTGGTCCTCAACAAAGCCGACCGCCCCAATGCGGATCCGGACAAGGTACTTGACCGGATATTCGACCTCTTTGTCGAACTGGGAGCCAGCGACGAGCAAACCGATTTTCCGCACCTTTACGCTTCGGCGACCGAAGGGTGGGCGGTTGAAGACCTGGACGACCCCCGTGAAGGACTGCGTCCCTTGTTCGAGTCGATTGCGAGGCACGTGCCGCCGCCGGACGGTTCGCCGGAGGCTCCTTTCCTGCTGCAGGTCTCCATGCTGGATTGGAACGAATACCTGGGCCGCCTCTTTGGCGGCCGTGTCCTTCAGGGTGAAATCCGGAAGGGGCAAACGCTGTACCGCGTCCCCGCAGGCGGAGGCGAGCCCCAGCGTTTCACCGTCACCCGAATCTGGGGGCAATTCGGACAGCAGCGTGTCGAAAAGGAGACCGCTTCGGCGGGGGACATCCTCTATCTGGCGGGCATCGACGAGGTCGAGATCGGCGACACGATCCGCCACCCCGACAGCCTCGTTTCCCTTCCCCCGCTCGAGATCGACGAGCCGACCGTCTCGATGACCATCGTGCCGAACAACTCTCCTTTCGCGGGTAGAGACGGCAAGGCGGTCACCATCAAACAGCTTCAGGAACGGTTGAGAACCGAGCTGAAGACCAACGTTTCCCTTCGGATGAACGAGCTCGGCCAACAGGGTGTTGAAGTCTGCGGACGCGGCGAACTCCACCTGTCTGTGCTGGTCGAAACCATCCGCCGGGAAGGCTGGGAACTGAGCGTTTCCCGTCCGAGAGTGATTTTCCACGAGGAGGAAGGGCGCCGGTTGGAGCCGATCGAGCTCATGTCCGTCGACGTCCCGGAAGAGTTCGTCGGAATCGTCATGGAGAAGATCTCCGCGCGCAAAGCGGAGGTGACAGACATGGTCCATGGGAACGACGGCCGGGTGCGGATCGAGGCGCTCATACCGACGCGCGGTCTCGTCGGGTACCGTTCGGATTTCATGACGGATACCCGTGGGACCGGCATTCTGGCCTCCCGTTTCCTCGAATACGGCCCGTACCGCGGCGAAGTGACCCACCGGACTCGCGGAAGCCTGGCGGCCATCGAGACCGGAAGAAGCACCGGCTTCGCCCTCGACAACCTGCAACAGCGCTCCACGCTCTTCATCGGTCCGGCGGAGGACGTTTACGAGGGCCAGATTGTGGGTGAAAACTCGCGCGACTCCGACATGGTCGTGAACCCCTGCAAGAAGAAACAACTCACCAATATCCGCGCGGCGGCTTCCGACGACGCCATCCTGCTTACACCTCCCAGAAGGTTGACTCTGGAACAGGCCATCGAATGGATCAAGGACGACGAGATGGTGGAGGTGACGCCGAAGTCCGTTCGCATCCGCAAACGCATCCTCAGCGAGTCCGACCGCAGGCGCCAAAAGCAGGTCGACGGAAAGAGCGGGTGACCTTCTCTCCCCCTCTCCACGATGTGGAGAAGGGGGCTGGGGGGTGAGGTTTTCATCGCGGATCGGGAGTTCCACTCCGGGGCCATTTGCGGTAGCGTGTTCTTCGCCACGCACACAGGCGAAGGAGGTTGGAAAAATGTCGCCCAAGATGGACCGTCGTCGCTTCATGAAAGGTTCGGTGGCCGCCTCCACCGGCGCGGCTCTGGGGTTTCGTTTCGAAGAGAAAGCGCTGCTTGCCCAAGCGGCGGAGGGGCCGGGCGAGTCCCCTGCCCCGGCCCAAGCGGAAAAGCTGCCGACTGGAAAGATCGGGAATCTGGAATTCACCCGGCTCATCTGCGGGGGAAACCTCATCAGCGGGCACGCGCACAGCCGGGATCTGATCTATGTCTCCTCCCTGCTGAGGAACTACTTCACGGACGACAAGGTCATCGAAACGCTCAAACTCTGTGAAAACCAGGGCATCGACACCATGCTCCTGCGTCTCGACCAGCACGTCCTCCGTATCGTCGACCGGTTCTGGAACCAGGAGGGCGGGAAACTCAAATGGATCTGTCAGGTCAAACCCTCCGAACAAGATATGACGACCGCGATCGACGTTTGCGTAGATAACGGCGCGGTCGCCGCCTACATCCAGGGAGAGGTCGGCGACCGCTTCTGGAGGAGCAACCGCGTCGACCTCATTGCAAAAGCCACCGAACACATCAAGAGCAAGGGTGTGGCTGCTGGAATCGGCGCCCATTCGCTGGGTGTGATCCAAGCCTGCGAGAAAGAAGGGCTCGCCCCCGACTTCTACATGAAAACCCTCAACAGCAAGAGCTACTGGTCCGCGGGTCCGAAAGAGCGCCACGACAGCGTGTGGGAAGAAACGCCCGAAGAAACCATCGAGTTCATGAAAACGGTCAAGGCGCCCTGGATCGGGTTCAAGGTCCTCGGCGCCGGCGCCATCCAACCCCGCGAGGGTTTCAAGTACGCCTTCGAAAACGGCGCCGACTTCCTGTGTGTCGGCATGTTCGACTTCCAGGTGGAGGAGGACGTCCAGATTGCGCGGGAAACCCTGAGCGGCGACCTGCAGAGAACGCGGCCGTGGTGCGCGTGATCGTTGGGGTCGGGTCGGAGGAGAAGGCATCCCTCGTGTGATGGATGTTTGGGGCCGAGACTACGGGAATGGAAGATTTGGGACTATGGTGGCAGGACCGGGAATCGCAACATATCGACTATTCTTCAACAAGAACGATTCCTTTTAATCATACGTGTCGTTTTTGTGCCATTTGTCTTCACGATGGAAGAGCCGCCAGGGCGGTTTTGACTGGAAGAAAAAGTCGTTTTGGATGGAGTGGAAAGGGCCTGAAACCGAACGCTTCATAAAACCGGCCGGCGCGACGTCGAAACCAGTCATCAAGATCGGAGTTGCCACACGAGAATGCGGATCGGTCATGATTTTTGTCGAAGGCTTCGAGCCGGAATTTCAAGGCTACTCAACCAAACACTTCTTGATGGAGTCTCAAGGCATCCACAAGTTTTTTGGTGGGCTTAGGAGGGTCCAACACGGCGTCGAGGAAGGCATCCCTATTCGCACCCCTAAGCGCCATCTGCTCGTGTTGTTGGAGGACATGGCAAGCGCCTTCGTAGGCAATGTCGGCTGCCGTCTGACCGGAGATTGCCATCGCCTTCTGGATGATCGCCTTGCGCGAGGGTGTGAGACGGAGCTCCATTCGTTCCCTTTTTAGTTCTCGTCTCTCGGCTTTTTGTAGACTTGTGCCCGATCTCATTAAAACATCCCCCATCTTTCAATGTACGGTAAAAACCCGTGCATGTCAATCCGCTGTTTTGGCTGGAAATCGGGGGACACCACACCTATTTCGCAGCCTTTCTTGGCATTCCCGCCTTCCTTTTCCAAAGCGATCCGTTCCGAAGACTTCCGAACCGCCAATCAGACCGTAGGGTACGCTATACGTGCCAAAAGACTGAAGACCCTGCTGAAAATCAGGTCCACACCTCCCCCCTGGATTCCCGCTTTCGCGGGAATGACGAAAGGTGGACGCTTTCTCCGTCGCCACCCTCGCGAAAGCATCCGCGTGTAGGTCGGGGGCCTGCGCCAACACCCACGGGACGGCCGCGTTGGTGGGGCAGGGCCGCCACAGCCCACGGCGCTGTCTCTCGCGGCGAAACCCGTGCGTCCGGAGTGGGGATTTCAATCCCTTGCGGAGCCCCCCGGAGAGAATGAATTCTCCACTCCGCCTCTTCGCCCACCGTTGAAACGGCGGGCTATTCTCAATGGTCCCTACGGGACCGGGACCGAACGGAGACGAGTCGCAGTTGATGTACGACCGCTTGATTCCAGACAAACTCACCGTTTTGATGTGCAGGCCAGAACAGGCCACTAGTCGCTGAACGTAATTATTCATCGTTGCCATTTTGTCACTAAATTGACAACAACGTGTAACAGAGAAATATCATTTACAAAAAAGGTGTTATATGACCATCTCGGCGATACTTTGCATTTATAGCACACCCTTGATGCCGTGTCCACAACTTCTTTTTTCAAGAGGCCAATGCTGAGAAGCCGGACCGAGCCATGCTGAGCGCTATCGTGTTGCACGCGGGCGAAAGCTCGTTCCGGTTTTTCGCGGCGGGTGGTCGTTCCCGAAGCGCACCCCGAATGGCTGTTTCATGTTCCGGCGGAAAGCTGTAAGATCGTCATACCATGTGGTGTCCGGCCATTGCTTTCGGGCGCGCGGGGCGTTGGATTGGTGGATTGCCCTGACGCCTCCCGTGGGTCGCCCGGGTCGGATGCTCGTGGACGGTGAGGAGGAGGTTTTTCGATCGTGATAAGGCGCATCTTCATTCCGTTTGCCACCTTCCTGTTGGTTTCCTGCTGGGGATTTGTTTCCCACGCTCAGGAGGAACGGTGGATAACCGTAAAGATCATCAACGTCGAGGAAGGGATTCCCGATGCACGACAACAGCCCTCCTTCCGGATCACAGTCGAGGTCGAGATGGTGGGCTGTACTCGAGCCACGCTGGCCCTGACCTCTTCGGCCGAGGTGGACGGCAAGCTCCGGTCGTGGGTGACAAACGACGGTTTCAGCACCCCCCATCCGGGACGAGTCAAGAGACAGGCTCAGCTTCTCGTTTCGGCGAGTTCCCTGCGAGATCCCCCGGCGGGAGCTCCCATCGAGTTTTCCGTCAACGCGCGAGGCTACTATACCATTCGGGAAATGCAGCAAGTCGAATACATCGAATACGTTCCGGTACAGCGTCAGGTTCCCGGCTATCAGATCCCCGGCACGGGTCATCACTAGAGATGAGGAGAACTTGAAATGAGAATTTCCGACTCCCAGATCCTCTTTGTAAGACCGCTCCTTGTCCTGGTTGCGCTCGTGTTGACGGGCGCCTCCTATGGCCAGTCTCCGGAAACGCCGCCCAGCCAACTGATCGCGAGCGACGATCGCCATCACGGCGGCGAGGGCATCTACGTCCCTCCTCAGACCACCATCGACTACGTTCCGGTCAAGAAGACTCGATGGGAGGAGGTCGAGCAGGAATACTATGTCGAAAGCACGGACAGTGTGATCTACAAAGTCGCTCCCAAGAAGAGTGTGGAAATATCCTCGATCGACATTCTCCCCGACAACTTTCTGAAGAACGAGAACTCGGGAGAATGGATGGAAGGCCTCACTCTGACCGGGCAGTTTCAGCAACGAATCGAATACGACAAAGACACCGAGATCGATCCGGGAAAGAGATTCGACCCGATTTCGGTGCAGGTGCAAGTTCTCTCTTCCGACGAGAAACAAAAATCCTCGGTTATAAGCCGGAACCTCGATGTGGCGAAGGCCGTTGTCGACCGTCGAGCCGATCCCAACAACGCCTCGAGAATCATCGAAACCCGGACCTTCAACCTGGCCGCGATGGCGCCGATTTTCATCCCTTACTACTCGCTGAGAAGCGTGCTTTTCGTCGGCCCCCGTGGGACGCTGATGCGGATGCTTGTCGTCGAGGTCTGCCTGGTCGACGGCATGGGGAACCTGGTCATCGGCCCCGCCGGCCCGATTTGCTTTCGAAGAACGCTCACGATCAACTCGTTCTTTCTGCCGACCTGGCTTCCTCCCATCGCTCCCTTTCCGACTGTCAACCCCGGCGTCCTCATTACGAACGTGATCGTCCCCATGCCTTGGCTGCCGGGCTGGCGGCCGGGGGGATTCGTGCGAACGGGTGGAGTTCGAACCGTCGGGACGGGCAACCGTCCCCCTCGACGCGGAACGACGCTGCGTCCTCCGACGACCGGTCCGACCGGGCCGACCGGCCCTTCGGGAGCTGTTTCGGGTGCCGGTCCGTCGCAAGGGGGCACGCCCTCTTCATCCGGCCCGTCCGGCACCACGGATACCGGCAAGAAACCGCCCCGAGTCTTCACCGCCTCCACGGAGGGAATCCTGGCCGCCACGGGGGAGGGCCAGATAATCGAGGCGACCGAGGAAGTCTTCGTTCCCTCGAAAAAGATGGTGGTCTACTGGTTCTCACTGCCTGAAAAGGAGGGGAATCGTCACGAGATTGTCCTGAGTATGAAGAACCGTTCGCTCGGAGTCGCGCTGGCGGTTCTTTCCGTGGTTCCCGAAAAAGAGATCCCGGAACTTCAGCAGTCGAAGGAACTGATCGAGGCGTTGGACTACGTTTCCGAGACCCTGGAAACCGAGAAACCTGTGGAGATGAGAACTCTCGACCTGGCCGAACAGGTCTCCGACATTCCGTTCGAGGAACGAACCTACATCCTGGTTTTTGCAGCCCCCACTCTCGATGACAACACGATCGACGTTCAAGGCCTTCCGCCCTGGGCTGTCAAACAGGTGCTCGAAAAGAAGACCGACCCCATGAAATTCGAGACCGAGTTTCGCGTGGCGAGCAATTAGAGACTCGGTTCAATTCGATCCGGGGCTATTCGGCGTAACCGAGAGACTTCAGAGTGAGGTACCAGTCCGGGCTTCGCTCGATCAGTTCGTCCGTTGTCGTGGAACCCGATCGGATTTCCTCAAAGAGAAGCAGGAGCTGCGGTGGGAAAAGCGGCGTCCGTGGCTTGATGACGGTCACGGTGGCGGTACAGGTGGCGGAATCCATTTCGTCATCCGTCACGGTCAATACCACGGGCGTCATTCCGATCGAAAACGGGCCGGGAGGAGCGATCGCATAGGTGACTTCGCCCCCGTCGGGATCGAACGAGCCGTTGTCGGCCGCCTCCGGTGTCACGCTGGCAACGTCCCCATCCTGCGCAACCCGCGTGACGTTCTGACAGATGGCGACCGGAAGCTGATAGACATCCGTGACGGTGGGATCGTTGGGTGCGGGGGTGTCCGGATCGTCGGAAAGCACGGCGGTGAAGTTGGAACCTGAAATCGCTGCCTGGCTCGATATCTGCGTGATTTCCAAGGGCAGCGGGTCATCCACTCTGACTTCGAACGCGATCGTAACGCTGGCCCCGGCGGGGAGGGTGTGGAGGTCGACGGTGAGGTTCTGGGCCAGGGCCTCGTTGGAGACAACCCAGAAAGCTAGCAACACGCCGATTCGTGGAAGACAAAATCGCTTTGGATTCATTCTGCGGCTCCTGCAAACTGCTGCCAGTGGTATTTCTTTCGCCAGAAACTAAATCATCTTAACCTGAATCTGCAAAATCAGGAATATCCGCCTTTGGGAAGAGCGTGCGCACACAAGGGTTGGCCAGTATCCGACCCCAACTCACGTCCAGCGAGGCTCCGCCTCAGACCATGAGACCTCCCCCCAAATCCCTCTCCCTTCCCTCGTAGGCAGGGGGGGGCTGGGGGGGGTAGGTCCACCGCCGGCAAGGCGAAAGGCGAGACACCACCACGGTTTCCCGTTTTTTCGGGTCCTCCCTTGAAGCGTCTCCCCAACGAGCGCTAGACTTCGCGATCTGAATCTCTGGCAAGAGGATTGTTGGGCCTACCCGGAAAACTCGTTCCCGTTCCCCTGTGGCCGCTGATTCTGTCACCCACATCGCTTCCGGGATTCAACAGGCACTGGGGTTTGCCGAAGGAGAGATGGCCGCTCGGATGGAGTGGAAGCGACAAGGCATTCACATGCTCGCGGGACTTCTGGTCGTCCTGTTGAGATACTTGCCCTATTGGGGAGTGCTGAGCGTCTCTCTTTTCGGGATCCTCTTCAATCTGTTCTTTCTGCCGCGAATCTTTCCGTCCATCATGCGGAACGTTACCGGGGACCGGCGCGGAGTGGTTTTCTATCCCGTTTCGGTGGCCGTTCTGGTGATCCTGCTTCCCCACCACATGGCCATCGTTGCCGGCGCCTGGGCCGTTCTGAGCTTTGGGGACGGGATGGCGACTGTGGCCGGGAAAATCGGACGTCCCATCCCCCTCCGGTGGAATCCCAAGAAAACCGTTCAGGGAGCAACCGCTTGTTTCTTTTGTGGAGCGGCGGGCTGTGCGGGTGCGATGTGGCTTGTGGACCCCGATTTCGTAGCCGACCATCAAAAGTGGCTCGTGGCTGCGGTGGCTGCGGCAGCCATCGGGGCCTGGGTGGAGTCTCTTCCCCTGCCGGTCAACGACAACCTGACGGTTCCACTTTCGGTGGCCTTTGTCCTCTGGATCGCTCAGTGGGTCAATGTCGAAATCTTGGGTGCGATCACTGGAGGAGAGGTGATCTTCGCCTTGCTGGTCAATGGGGTGCTCGTCTCCATTATGACCAGTTTCCGTGTCGTTCACGGCAGTGCGACCTGGGCGGGACTGGCCCTCGGGACCGTGATGATGGCCTGTGGCGGATGGCAAAGTTACATCCTCCTGCTGCTCTTTTTCGTAGCCGGCACTTGGGCCACCCATCACGGGTTTCACTACAAGTCCATTCGGGGAGTCGCCCAGGAAAACGCGGGAAGACGCGGAGCGCGGCAGGTTGTGGCCAACTGCGGCGTTCCCACCGTCTTCGCCTTCCTGGCGGCGTCCACTGCGTTTCCCCACTGGATGATGGTCGCCCTCGCTGCAAGTCTGGCAACGGCGATGATGGACACCCTCTCCAGCGAGTTGGGCCAGGTTTACGGTCGCTATCCGGTCCTTCCGACGACGGGCGAAACCGTTCCCATCGGCACGGAAGGCGCTATTTCGATGGAAGGAACCCTCAGCGGGCTGGCGGGGGCGGTTTTGCTGGCCCTTACGGCGTGGTTGCTGGGGTCGGTTCCCGCGGAGATGATTCCGGTCGTTGTGGTGGCCGCCTTTGCGGGAGGCAGTACGGAGAGTCTCGTGGCCGCAGTCGTCAAAGTCGATTTCACCTGGCGAAACGACATCCTGAATTTTGGAAATACGCTCTTCGGTGGAATGTTGGGACTCCTCATCGCGTTCCAGACAATGCCCCCCTCCTGAAAATGGCAGTTGGCGGCCCCCCTCCAGAGCTCCCATCCCGCCATCGGAAAGACTCCCTCCGCGACCCGTCCGGAGAGATCCGGGTGCTCGCCGTCTTCGGGACCCGCCCGGAGGCAGTCAAAATGGCCCCCGTGGTCCGCTTGCTTCGAGAGACTCCCGGAATCGCCGCGCGGACGTGCGTGACCGCGCAACACCGCGAAATGCTCGATCAGGTCCTCGATGTTTTTCGAATCGAACCGGAGGTCGATCTGAACCTGATGCGTGAAGACCAGGATCTCTTCGACCTGACAGCCCGTCTCATTTCGGGAATGAAAGAGGTTCTGGACCGGATCCTCCCGGATTTCGTGCTCGTCCATGGGGACACGACGACGACTCTTGCGGCTTCCCTGGCAGCCTACTACTCCCGGATTCCAGTCGGCCACGTCGAGGCGGGACTGCGAACGCGCAGCAAGTTTGCCCCCTTCCCCGAAGAAATGAACCGAAGACTGACCGACTCCCTGGCCGACGTCCATTTCGCGCCCACCTCCCGAGCGCGGGAGAACCTGCTCGCCGAATCAATCCCCGCGGAGACGATCCACGTTACCGGCAACACCGGGATCGATGCGCTTCTGTGGACCGTGGGGCAAGTCAGAAAGGGTTCGATCGAAGGAGCCAGCGAACCGGTAGACCGCTCCGGTTTCGACCGGAACGTCCTGGTCACCTGTCACCGACGCGAGTCTTTCGGGGAAGGCATGGAACGGATCTGCTTGGCAATCCGGGAGTTGTCCGAGCGGTTTCCCGGCACGCTCTTCGTGTTTCCGGTTCACAAGAATCCGAACGTTCGCTTACCGGTCCGGCGGATCCTGGCGGATAAGGAGAACGTGCGATTGACCGAGCCTCTTGCATACGCCCCCTTTGTGGCCCTCATGGCGGCCTCCTGTTTGATCCTGACCGACAGCGGAGGCATTCAGGAAGAGGCGCCCTCCCTGGGTGTCCCCGTTCTGGTCTTGCGAGAAAAAACGGAACGCCCGGAAGCGATCGATGCCGGGACTGCAATTCTGGTGGGAACTCAGAAGGCAAACATCGTGATCGAGGCCGCGCGCATCCTGGAGGACGAGGGGATACGCTCCGGAATGAAAACCAAGTCGAACCCGTTCGGCGACGGGCACGCTTCCGAAAGGGTCGTCAACGCGATCCTCCGGTTTTTCGACCGCCGGGAGTGCTACAACCCACCCGATCTGCGTGTGTGATCCTTCCCTTGCTTCGCGGCGGACAGGAATGTCCGCTCTCCGCCCCAAACTCCTTTCCATCCGAGAAGCCCTCAGATGTCGCAAACGGCGAGGGTCGGAGGGCGGACATTCCTGTCCGCCGGACGCTACTTCCTGTAATACTCCGTCACCTTTCGAATCCCCTTTGCCATGTCTTCGGCATCCTTTTCGGCTATCCCTTCGTTCCAGTTGAAGACGAAACCCTTTGAAAGGAAGGCTTTGGCGCCGGGATATTCGACGATGTCGTAACGGATGCCCTTCCGCGCCTGGGGAAGGGACCAGGGGATTTGCGACTTGCCCCAGGTGATCTTCTCCGCAATGACGGGATATTCGAAAACCGCGTTCGGGATGTAGCCGCACCCGAATGGGATGCCCTCCGCCCGAAGGGCCGACGCGAACGAGGGGGAGTCCACCTTGAACGCCTTCTCGTCGATCTGAAAAGTGAAATTCCACCAAGCAGGCTTGGTGTCTCCCGTCTCGGGCAAGAGCAGACCGGGTATCCCACGGAGTTCTCGATCCAGCTGTCCCGCCGTTTGGCGGCGCCTCGCGACCAGTTGGCCCGCCTTTCTCGTTTGCGCGAGAGCGACGGCGCCGGTGATCTCGTTCATCCGGTAGTTCATTCCCAGAAAAAGGTGCCCGCGCGGTCCCCCGGTGGTTCGTGGCCAGCCTTTGTCCGAAAGAAGCGCCATGCGGCGATAGAGGTTCTCATCGTCGGTGATGCAGATACCGCCGTCGCCCGCCGAGATCTGTTTGGACTGCTGCAGGCTGAAACAGCCGATCCGGCCGAT
>Ga0214473_10003917_pt1 | contig 17960 bp, 17 predicted proteins | sample RVTome_7_FD_203509 | JGI IMG/M metagenome (GOLD analysis project Ga0214473, IMG submission 203509) | Soil microbial communities from uranium-contaminated site in the Upper Colorado River Basin, Wyoming, United States - RVT98D197 | ecosystem: Environmental > Terrestrial > Soil > Contaminated >... | reverse complement strand
GGACACCGTCGCCGTCGTTGTCGAGGTCGGCGCAGTAGTCGCCGTCCTCGTAGCCGTCGAAGTCCTCGGGACCGAAGGCGCAGGCGTCGCGCTCCGTCCGGAAGCGAACGATGAGGAACGCACGAAGTAGCGGGCTCCCGTACCCATCAGCGAGACCACGACCGACGCCGAGGTCGAGTTCGAGACCTTGCGTCGCCGTCCAGCGCACACCGAGGTCCAGCTCCTGCGGCCGCTCGTTGCTCTCGAACGTGCGCCCGCCCACACCCAGGCGCCATTGCCATTCCCCGATGATCGAGAACGTCGGCGCGACCGCGTAGGCCCCGCCGAGGGCCAAGTGCAGCTCGTCGTCGAGCTCGAGGTTGCCGACCTCCGTGCGCTGGCGCATTCGGAAACCGAGCTCGCCGCCCAGCGTCAGGGCCCCGGTAGAGAAGGCCGCCACGGCGCTCGGCGTGAGCGTCCAGTAGTTGAGCCCCCAGGTGCTCACGTGGTCCGTCATCGGGTCCGGTGATCCCGCCCGGTCCCCGACGGGCAAGGACGCCACCAGACGCGCCGAGAGGGCGAAGTCGCCGCGCAGGATGGGGAGCTTGGCCGACAGGCGCACATCTCCGACTCGGACGACGGTGCCGAGGGGGGTGACCGTCAGATCGGTGGGAACGCAGTCTTCGCACGTACGCGCGACAACGAGGGGCATGGCGACGCCGAGCTCGAGCACCTCGAAGAGCCCCATGGCCGCGAGCAGCTCGGTCTGCCACAGCCAGCCGACGACGTTCAGTTCCTCGCCGCCCACGTTGGTGGCGCGGAGCGGAGCGAGGGCCCAGCTCGTGCCCAGACCGACGACGAAGGTCAGGTGGCGGGGAACGGCTGGCCGGTCGATCGTGAAGGTCGTGCCACCCCCGGCGGGCGGCAGGAAGAGCTGGACGTCCAGGTCGTGGTCGGGCTCGTTCTGGGCTCTCGCCGGAGATGGCGCGGCCACCAGGGCCGAGAGGCACACGATCAGGATCGCGCCACGGCCGATGAACGCCCAGCGGGTTCCCCTGGGTTCCACGGGGTCATCCTACAAGAAATCGAGCCGAGGTGTCGTGTGATCTCGGGCGCCTCGCCGATCGGCCATCCCGAGCGGGTCACCGGTCCCCACGTTGGGATCAGTCGCAGAACAGGATGGCACAGTGCTTGAGCCGTGCGGATCGGACGCGAAGGCAGAGCTCTGCGAGATCGTCGTCGGCGTCCACGACAGCGCCCGCCATGGCCTGCCCGGCCATGTTGTAGACGCAGCGGTCGAGCGCGACCCACCGTCCCACGCAATCGGATCGACTTCGGATCCTCTCCCAGGCCATCTGCTCCATGGGATCCTCCTGATCTCCATTGCCATACGGCTCCCGGCCTCCGGGGGTCAAGAAACCGGCGGTCATGACCGGCTGGGGTCTGCCGTCACCGGCCGATGGATGAGGGAGCAATCCCTGGGCCAGGGCCTCAATCGCGCAGGCGTGCGAGGGCTTCGGCGAAATCCGCCGGTGGCGGGACCTCGAAGCGCAGGGGCTCCCCCGTGATGGGGTGACGAAAGCCCAGCACGGTCGCATGCAGGGCTTGCCGCCCGAGTGCCTGAGCCACCTCCAACAGGCGCGGGTCGCGAGACCTGCGGCCATAGGTGGGGTCCCCGAGGATGGGCCATCCCCGGTCTGCCAAGTGGACCCGGATCTGGTGCGTCCGGCCCGTCTCGAGTCGGCATTCGATCAGGGTCGTGCCGTGCAGGCGCTCGAGGACGGTGACGCGAGTCCGCGCGGGCTTGCCGCGACCCGTCGTCGACGAGAAGCGTTTGCGGTGGACCGGATGGCGGGCGATGGGCGCATCGACCGTGAGGGCCCCGGGCACGGCGCCAACAACGATGGCCAGGTAGCGTCGCTCGATATCGTGGACGCGGAAGAGGGCCACGAGCCCCTCCCGGGCCGCGTCGGTCTTGGCCACGACCATGACGCCGCTGGTGTCCTTGTCGAGTCGGTGGACGATCCCGGGACGCCTGGGGTCAGAGCCGGGATCGACCCGCGCATGGTGAAGCAGGGCATTGACCAGCGTTCCGGAGCGATGCCCCGGGCCCGGGTGCACCACCATCCCCGACGGCTTGTCGAGCACGAGCAGGTGAGTGTCCTCGAGCAGGATCGACAGCGGAATGGGCTCGGGCTCGGCGTCCGACGGTGGCGGGGGCGCCGGCTCGACGACCACCCGAGCGCCCGCGCGGGCGCGCCAGCTGGGAGCGACCGGGACACCATCCACGGTCACGCGACCGTCTTCAATCCAGCGTTGGAGCGTCGATCGGGACCACCCGAGGTCGCGGGCCGAGAGCAATCGATCGAGGCGCTCGCCGGATTCGGCGGCGGAGACGACGAGGCGGACGGGCCCGCGGCCCATCCGCCTACCACATCGGCGACTTCACGTGGCCCTTGGAGCGCACGAGGATGTCGATGATGGCGCGATCATAGAAGTTGCGCTGGAAGAGCTCAGGTGCGACGCGACTCTTGAAGAGCGCCCTTCCCTCCTCGACCTCGTCCGCCAGGACGTCGAACAGGTTGTCGTGCGTGACCCCGTCGACGATCTTCTCCTCATTGTAGAGGGACAGGTCGCTCGCGATCGCGCGCGCCAACCTACGGGCAGCCTCTTCGGTCTCGATCAGCGCCATTCTTCCTCCGCTTGCCCCTTTGGGGCCCTGAACTGCATATCCTTTCGCCTCGCGCCTGTCAAAACCGTCGTGGCTTGACCGCCCCGGGCGCAAACGCATAGCTTCCCTAGGTTCTTCGGGAGGTGACCCGTGCGTAGGACGACTTTGTGGCTTCTGGTCGTGGCCCTCGGCCCGGCCCTGTTCGGGTGCGGTGACGACGGGGGTCCCAGCGGCGGAGACGCCGGGAGCGGCGAAGACGTCATGTACGACGAGGCCTTCGCCGGCACCTGCACGGCCGCACTGTCGTGCACAGCCCAGCAGGTCGCGACCGCCTGCACGTGTGTCGACACGCCGCTCACGGACAGCGTCTTCGAAACGAACCGCGTGGGTTGCGGGGAGCTCCCGACCGAGATGGGCCGCGCCCGCATCCCCGAGGATGATTTCTGCGACCCGGCGGCCAACAGCGGGCCACCGGACCTGACGTGCATGATGCCCGGGAGGCTCCGCACGCGCGGCGCGGTCACGATGGTGACGCTCTACGGCGTGGTGGACGTCTTCGGCAACGGCGGCAACGCCGACGCCATCACCGTGGAGGTCTACGAGGAGGCTGCCGACGGCAACCTCGGAACGCTCCTCGGCAGCGCCACCGCGGCCATCACGAGCGCGTGCTCCGAGCGCGAGGACGAAATCGACAACGACATGGTCATCGGTACGCGCGAGCTGGGCTTCTACTCCATCGCGAACATCCCGACGGAGACCCCGCTGATCATCAAGACGAGCGGCAACCCCGACTTCTGGAAGGACCTGTACACCTACAACTTCCAGATCACGAACGACGAGGTCGTCGACACGGATCCGGCCATGGAAGGCTGCGACACGGACGTCGTGCAGGACTGCACCATGTGCCGCAGCGGCGGGATCCCGAGCGGAGCCCGCCACAAGTACCGAGCGCGCGTCCTGTCACGCAGCGACTACAACTCCATCCCGCTCACGGCGGGGGTGCCGGCGGGGATCACGCGCGGCAACGGCGCCGTGGCCGGTGAGGTCCACGACTGCGGCAACGTTCGCCTCGAGTTCGCGCAGGTCGGTGTGAGCCCGCTGCCCGAGACCCTCGTCTACTTCAACGACAACCCGAGCAATCCCCTGCCCCAGATGGGCCGGACGGAGGGCACGAGCCTGCTGGGCCTCTACGCGGCGCTCGACCTGCCACCGGGGCCCGTGGACGTGGCGGCGGTGGGTCGCGTCGGAGGCTCGCTGGTCTCCCTCGGGTGGTACCGCGTGCGCGTGTTCGCGGATTCGGTCTCGGCCGTGAGCCTGCGCGGTCTGCGCTGGCAGCAGACGGGCGAGTAGGTCCCGGCAGCCGGTTCGGGATGCTCGGGGGCGGGGCCTCGGGACGGGGGGGCTCGAACACGGAGGCACGACTAGCTCGCGACGGAGCCGACGTTCACCACGAGCGCGAGGAGCGAGAAGACCACCAACCCGACGGCCAGGACAGCGCCGATGCAAGCCAGGACGAGCCCAGCGATGGCCGTGTTCGTTGCTGCAGGCGCCACCTCGGGCCGCCGAAACGCGAGCGCAGCGGTCACGATCGCGGGCAGAGACAAGACGAGCGCGGCAGTCCCGAGGCACACGCCGGTCAGCGCGGCGGTCTCGGTCTCCGAGTAGATGCCCTGCAGGCCGTGCCAGACGAAGGCGGCAGCGCCGGCCTCGGCGATACAGATGAGGACACCCAACGCCAGCGCGATCCGACCCAGGATCAGCCGCCCGTCCCGTCTGGATTCCACCACTCGGTGAGTGTGCCAAATGCTGCGATGGAAGGGACCGAGGAAGAGCACGTGGTCGAGGACGTCTGCCCACGTCCCGTTCCGAAGCTCGGTTCAGGAATCTACCTGTCCCTACAATTACGTCGGGGTCCCGACGTCAATCTTCAAGAGCGAAGGGATCGATGGCGCCGCGGCGCAGCACGACGGGCGGTGTGACGGTGGTGTCGATCACGGTCGAGGGCGCGCCGCCGGGAGCGTCCGCCGGCACGATGGCGTCGACTTCGGTTTCGAGGGTGGCCCGGGCTTCGGCCGCGGTGCGCGCGGGCGGCTCGCCGCTCCGGTTGGCGCTGGTGGCCGTGAGCGCGCCGCCAAAGGCGCGCACGAGCGACAGGGCGGGGCTCGGTCCGGGAACACGGATCCCGACGCGGCCGTCACGCACGAGGGGCGCGGGCAACCCGGGTCGGGCCCGCACCACGAGCGTGAGCGGCCCGGGCCAGAAGCGCTCAGCCAGAACACGCGCTTCGGTCGAGAGCTCGCCGAGCCGCTCGGCGGCCGCGAGATCGGGGACCAGCAGGGCAATGGGCTCGTCCGCGGGTCGCCCCTTGATGCGCGCGACTCGATCGACCGCGTCGTGATCGAGGGCGTCGGCCAAGAGGCCCACGAGCGTCTCGGTGGCGCAAGCGACGACGCCACCGCGCCGCAGGATCGCGAGGAAGGGTGCGAGATCCTCGGTCACGGCGTGCGGGCCCGCCAGCCGATGTCCCGGCGACAATGCTTGCCGTCGAAGCGGACCAGATCCGCGGCCCGGTAGGCGCGCTCCGCCGCGGCGTCCACGGTATCACCGACGGCCGTAACCGACAGGACGCGGCCGCCCGCCGTGACGATGCCACCGTCCGCGCGAGCCGTGCCCGCGTGGAACACCGTCGCTCCTGGCACCCGAGCGGCGTCCTCGAGCCCCTCGATGCGCAGGCCCTTGTCGTAGTCGGCCGGATAGCCGCCCGCGGCCAGCACGACGCACAGCGAGCAGGGCGCGGCCCAGGCGGGGGAAAGACCGGCGAGCCCCCCGTGCGCCGAGCCGACCAACAGCGGCGCGAAGTCCCCGGCCCAGCGCGTGACGAGCGTCTGGCACTCCGGATCCCCGAAGCGCACGTTGTACTCGAGCACCTGCGGGCGGCCCTCGTCGATCATGAGCCCGACGAACAGCGCACCGCGGAAGGGGTTTCCGTCCGCGGCCATCCCCGCGAGCGTGGGCTCCACGACCTCGCGCAGAATCTTGCGCTCGACGTCCGAATCCACGATCGGAGGGGGCGAGTAGGCGCCCATCCCGCCCGTGTTGGGTCCGCGGTCTCCGTCGTGGATGCGCTTGTGGTCCTGCGCGGGCGCGAGGGCCACGTAGTCCCGGCCGTCGGAGACGACGTGATAGCTCACCTCCTGTCCGCGAAGCAGCTCTTCCACGACTACGCGGTCGCCAGCCGCACCGAAGGCGCGGCGCCTCATGATGAGATCGATAGCCGCCACGGCCTCGTCGGCGTTCGCCGCCACCACGACGCCCTTGCCCGCGGCGAGTCCGTCGGCCTTGACCACGAGCGGCCGATCCGCGGCGCGGATGTAGGCCGCGGCCGCAGCCGCGTCATCGAACACGCGGAAAGCCGCCGTGGGAATGCCGTGACGGGCCATGAGCTCCTTGGCGAACACCTTCGAGCCCTCGAGGCGCGCGCCCGCCGCGTCGGGACCGAAGGCCGCGATGCCCTCGGCCGCCAGCGCTTCGACCACACCCGCGACGAGCGGAGCCTCGGGTCCCACGACGACCAGATCGACGCGCTCGTGCCGGGCCGCCGCGCACACCGCGGGCACATCCGTCGGAGACAGGTCCAGGTTGCGGCCCAACTCGGCCGTGCCCGCGTTGCCGGGCGCGCACAGAACTTCGCGCACTCCCCGGTCCTGCGACAGCCGCCAGGCCAGCGCGTGCTCGCGCCCACCACCGCCGAGGATCAGGATGCGTTCGGCGTCCATCGACCTCAGTGCCGGAAGTGGCGGTGACCCGTGAGCACCATCGCCATGCCCGCCGCGTCGGCGGCCGCGATGACGTCAGCGTCCTTCTTCGAGCCGCCGGGCTGGGCGACCGCGGTGATGCCCGCGGCAGCGGCGGCCTCGACGCCGTCGGGGAAGGGGAAGAACGCGTCCGACGCCATGACCGCCCCGCGGGCGAGATCGCCAGCCTTCTGGGCTGCGAGCTGCACGCTCACGACGCGCGACATCTGCCCGGCGCCTATGCCCACGGTGCGGTCCTCGAGGGCGAAGACGATGGCGTTGGACTTGACGTGCTTGCACACGCGCCAGGCGAGCTCGAGACCGCGAACCTCGGCGTCGGCGGGCGCGCGCCGCGTGACCACCCTCCCGGTGCGAACCTCGCAGGCCGCGGTCGCATCGCGGTCCTGCACCACGAGGCCGCCGCCCACCCGCTTGAAGGTCAGGCCCGCGTGGGACGCCGGGAGCCAGGCGCCCGTGGCGAGCACCCGCAGGTTCTTCTTCTTGCGCAGGAGCTCGAGGGCCGTCGGCACATAGCCGGGAGCGATGACACACTCGAGGAATGACTCCGTCAGCGCACGTGCCGTCCCCTCGTCCACCTCGCCGTTGAGCGCGACGATCCCGCCGAAGGCGCTCAGGGCATCGGCCTCGCGGGCCGCTCGGAAGGCGACCTCGAGCTCGTCGGCCACGGCGACCCCGCAGGGATTGGTGTGCTTGACGACGACGGCGCCCGGCCGGTCGAGCTCGCGCACCGCGTCGAGGGCGGCGTCGAGATCGACCAGGTTGTTGAAGCTCAGCTCCTTACCGCCAGCGTCGAGGGAGACCGCCCGGGCGAGGGAGCCCTCGATCGCGCCTCGCTCCACATAGAAGGCGCCCCGTTGGTGCGGGTTCTCTCCGTAGCGGCACTCGTAGGCGCGCTCGAGCTGAAGCGTGAGCGTGCCGGGGAATGTCGCGCGCGCGCCGTCGGGGCGGACCGAGGTCAGGTAGCCGGCGATGGCGCCGTCATAGGCCGCCGTGTGGGCGAAGGCCTTGGCAGCAAGCCTCGCGCGCAGGTCGGGACCGGCGCCGCCGTCCTCGATGGCGGCGAGCACGTCGTCATAGTCGCTCGGGTCGACCACCACCGTGACCCGTGCGTGGTTCTTCGCGGCGCTCCGCACCATGGAGGGTCCACCGATATCGATGTTCTCGATGATCTCCGCGTGCGATGCGCCGCGCTCGAGGGTCTGCTCGAAGGGGTAGAGGTTGACGGCCACGAGATCGATGGGTGCGCCGCCGATGCCGGCGAGCGCCGTTCGATCCTCGTCCGAATCCCGCATGAGGATGCCCCCGTGCACCCGCGGGTGAAGCGTCTTGACGCGGCCGTCCATGATCTCAGGCGAGCCCGTGTAGTCCGACACGTCCCGCACCTCGAGGCCCGCCTCTCGAAGCGTGCGTGCCGTGCCGCCCGTGGACAGCACCTCGATCCCCCTGCGCGCCAGCCCGCGGACGAAATCCACCACACCGCGCTTGTCCGACACCGACACGAGCGCCCTCTTGGTCTGAGCCATCGACCACCTCCCGCGACGTCCCCTGGAACGCGGGCCGAATACCGCGAGGGTGCCCGCCGATCAACCCTCCCCACGCTGAGGGGGGCGATCGCGGGCTTGCGTCACGCCCCCTCATCAGGGCATGACCTCCCCGTGAGGGCGCTCTTTTCCGAGGGCTTGCGGGACGTACCGGATGCCGCGGCCCGGCCGGGCGAAGCGCTCGTCAGCGTGGCCCGCGCCGGCGTGTGCAGCACGGATCTGGAGATCGTCCGGGGCTACATGGACCACCGGGGAGATACCTCGCGCATCGTCGTGGACGAGATCACGTTGGTCGGCTCACGCTGCGGCCCCTTCGCGCCCGCCCTTCTGGCCCTGGCAGACGGGAGCATCGACCCGACGCCTCTGATCGAGGCCCGGTATCCGCGCGCCGAGGGACCAGCGGCGCTCGCGCGCGCGGCCGAATCCGGCGCGCTCAAGGTGCTGATCGAGCCGTGAGCGGGTTGCCTTGCGAGGGGGTCGTGGCGCGATCGCCGGTCGCGCCCGCAGATGCGCTAGGTCCGCGCCCCGTCGAGGTGTCGGGTCACGGCCTCGCCGACGACGTCATCGAGGTTCTGTCCGGTCGCCCGGCAGTAGGCGACCAGCCGCTGGGCGAGGTCGCGCTGGAACAGGATGCTGGCCCGGCGCGCGAGGCGCACGCGCGCCACGGGCCGGGACCGCACCACGGACTCGGGGGACACGTGAGACATCGATGCTGGCTGCGGTCCGCGGAACACTCCAGCAAAGGCTAGGCCCGCCCATGCGATGTGGGCAAGAAACCGGGCCCGCTCAGCCCGGGCCCGCGTCCACGGGCGCCGGACCGCCATCGGTCGCTGCGGTCGCGTCGAGCGCCGGTCCGCCGTCCGCGGGGGCCGCCGCGTCGGGCGCCGGACCGCCGTCGGTCGGGGGTCCACCGTCGGGCGCCGGACCGCCGTCGGTCGAGGGTCCACCGTCGGGCGTGCCGCCGTCCATCGCGGACCCCGTCGGCTCGACGCAGGAGCCTTCGCCGTCGCAGTTGTTCGTCGAGCAGTCCGAGTCCATCGTGCAGTCGGCGAAGCACAGGGCGTAGTCCGTGTCGAAGGTGAAGCACCGGGCGCCCGCGGGACAGCCCCCGGTCGTGACGTAGGTGCCCCCCGGCTCGCAGAGCTCGAGGCAGATCCCCTCGGTGGCGCCGACGTCGGCCCAGCAGTACGCGTTCGTGTCCGTGCAGCTGCCCGCCGGATCCATCTCCGCCGGGTCGGGGGTGCAACGGCCACCGAACTCGTTGTCGGCCGCGCCGGGACCGATGAGGTCCCCGTTACAGCCAACCGTGGTCTCCGGATTGCTGTCACTGGCGGCGCAAGGATCGGCCGGGCCTCCGTCCGTACGGACGGGGCCCGAGTCTCGTCGACCCCCGTCGACGCGCATCGTTCCGCCATCGACCATGCCTCCGGCATCCATGCCCGGGGTGACGTCGTCGTCACCGCAACCGGCGGCGGCGAGAGAAGCAAACGCGATGATCGAGAGCAGGCGCACGGGAACCTCCAGGGTGGCAAATGAGGGCGCCATACAGCAGAAGTCCGGGGGTGCCGTCAAGCCATACCCCCATTCGTGGACACACTGGCCGGGCCTTGTGAGCGGCCACGGCTGAATAGAGGATCATGGCGGCCGGTCCCAAGCCGGATGGCGGTCCAGGTGACCGCAGGAGGAACCCCATGATCCGCATGAAGTCGACCCATCTGGCCCTGCAGGCGCTCGTCGCTGCGCTGGCTCTCTCGGGCTGCTCATTCCAGGCGACCGGCCGGCCGATGGCCACCGGGGAGGTGGTCGTCTACGAGGCGCCGCCGGCGGCGCGCGTGGAGGTGCGACCGGCGAAGCCTCACGCCGATGCCCTGTGGATCGTCGGCAACTGGAACCACCAAGGCGGAACCTGGGTGTGGGTTGCCGGGCGCTGGGAGCGTCCGCGGGCGGGGCACGTGTATGTGACGCCGCAATGGCAGCGGCGGGGACGGGGCTGGGTGCTCGTCCGGGGCGGCTGGGAGGCGCGCCGCGACGCTCGCCAGGCTCGCCAGGAGGCGCGACAGGAGAACAGAGAGGAGCGCCGTGAGGTCCGCCAGGATCGCCAGGAGGCCCGGCGGGAGAACCGCGACCAGCGCCAGGAGGCGCGGCAGGAGAACCGCGAGGACCGCCAGGAGGCACGCCAGGGGAACCGTGAGGAGCGCCAGGAAGCGCGACAGGACAACCGAGAGGGCCGCCAGGAGAACCGCGAGGAGCGCCGCGACGAACGCGAAGAGGAGCGTCGCCGGCGACGCGGTGGCGGCGCCACCATGATGACGGAGATGGGCGGCGCCACCATGATGACGGAGATGGGCGGCGACCATCACTGACCGCGACTGGCCCTTCGTCAACCGCCGATCTCGTCGCCCGCGCGCATCGCCTCGGCGACGCCCGCGGCCCAACTCCCGTAGTCGCCGGCTGCGATGTGCTCGCGAGCCCGGCGCATGAGCTCGCCGTAGAGCCACAGGTTGTGCAGGCTCACGAGGCGCGGCGCGAGCATCTCCTTGGAGACGAAGAGGTGCCGTAGATAGGCCCTCGACCAAGTCGTGCACGTGGGACAGGTGCACGACGGGTCGAGGGGCGCGTCGTCCTCGCGGTGGCGAGCCTGGCGGAGGTTCACGCGGCCATGCCACGTGAGGGCCTGACCGTTGCGCCCGTTGCGCGTGGGCAGGACGCAGTCGAACAGATCGAGACCCGCGGCAACGGCGGCGAGCAGATCCTGTGGCGTGCCGACCCCCATCAGGTAGCGCGGCCGGTCGGCGGGCATGCGCGGGCCCAGGGCAGCCACGAGCGCGTGCATCTCCTCGCGGGACTCGCCCACGGAGAACCCCCCGAGCGCCACCCCGTCGAAGCCCAGCGCCGCGATGTCCTCGAGGTGGGCGATGCGCAGGTCCTCGTGGGCCCCGCCCTGCACGATCCCGAAGCGCGCTTGTCCTTCGCGGGCAGGGGCCGAAAGACACCGGCGTGCCCAGTGGCTCGTCCGCCGCATCGCGGCCTCCACGACGTCTCGCGGGGCCGCCCCGTGCGGGCACTCGTCGAGCACCATCGCGACGTCGGAGCCGAGCATGGCCTGGACGCGCATGGATTCCTCGGGCGTCAGGCGGTGGCGCGTCCCGTCGAGGTGCGAGCGAAAGGTCACGCCGTCGTCATCCAGATCCCTCAGCTCCGCCAGCGAGAAGACCTGATAGCCGCCGCTGTCGGTCAGGATCGCGTGGGGCCACGCCATGAACCGGTGCAGGCCCCCGCGGCGCTCCACCAGATCGGCTCCGGGGCGCAGCCACAGATGATACGTGTTGGCGAGACAGATCCGCGCCCCGGTCGTGGACACTTCCTCGGGGGTGAGGGACTTCACGGTGGCCTGCGTGCCGACGGGCATGAAGCAGGGCGTCTCGACGACGGCTCGCGGAGTGCGGAAGGACCCGGCGCGAGCGTCTGCGTCGCGGGCGATCACGTCGAACCCGAAACCGGTCGTGGGCAATGTCATGGTGCGCGACCAGTCAGTAGCATGGCGTCGCCGTAGCTGAAGAAGCGATATCGATGTTCGACCGCCGCGACGTAGGCCGCTCGGACGAGATCGACCCCGCCGAACGCCATCACGAGCGCGAGGAGGCTCGACCGGGGCAGGTGGAAGTTCGTGAGCAGCGAATCGACGACGGCGAACCGATGGGGCGGCTGAATGAACAGCGAAGTCCTCCCCTCGCCGGCCCGAACGTGCCCGGCGCCCTCTGCGGTGGACTCGAGTGTGCGCACGACCGTCGTGCCCACGGCGACGACCCGACAGTGCTCCCTCCGCGCCTGCGCGACGGCGTCCACAGTCGCTTCCGGCACACGGAAGCGCTCGTCGTGCATGCGGTGATCGGCCAGGTCCTCGACGCGGATCGGCGCGAAGGTCCCCGGCCCGACGTGAAGCGTGATGCGCGCGATGCGATGCCCCGCGCGGGTCAGCTCGTCGAGGAGCGATTCGGACAGGTGCAGCCCAGCGGTTGGGGCGGCGACGGCACCGGGCTCCTGCGCGTAGACGGTCTGGTAACGCGTGCGGTCACCCTCCACTGGCGCACGGCGAATGTAGGGAGGAAGGGGAACCTCGCCCACCGACGCGATCACGTCCTCGACGGGCTCGTCCGCGCGTATCCGCAGCTCCAGCTCACCGCTAGGGCGGCGTCCTTCGACGGTGATCTCGAGCCGACCCGATCCCATGTCGAAGGAGCAACCAGGCCGCAGGCGCTTCGCCGGGCGCCCGAGCGCCAACCATCGCTCGGAGGCGTCCTCCGTCCCGAGCCGCTCGACGAGCAGCAACTCGACCGCACCGCCGTCTTCGCACAGACCGCGCAGTCGGGCCGCGATCACCCTGGTGTCGTTGACGACGAAGAGCGAGGGCGTGAGAAGCAACGGTAGATCGCGCACCCGGTGGTGACGGATCTCGCCGCGTGAAGGATCGACCACGAGCAAACGGCCCGCGTCTCGCTCGGCTGGCGGCTGCTGGGCAATGAGCTCCTCGGGAAGGGCGTAGTCGAGGTCTTGGGCGCGCATCACCGGAAGGCCTGAACGGTCCCGCGCATCGTCGCCACGTAGATCGTGCCATCCGGACCGAGCACGGGCGCGGCGTCGCTCCGGTTTCCGGTCTGCACGCGCCATAGCACGGCGCCGTTGTGGTCCACGGCGAGCAGCAAGCCGTCGTCGTTGACGGCGAGCGTCACGTCGCTGCGGTCGATGGAGACGCCGCCCAGAAAACCGCCTTCGCTGTCGAGGCGCCAGCGCTCGGTGCCATTGGGCCCCACGCACACGAGGGCTCCGCCGCGCGTGCCCACCCGAACGGCCCCGTCGTGGCCGATGGCGAACGCATTCGCCGGCGTGACGCTCTGGGTGAGCTCCGTTCGCGTACGCAGGCGCAGGTCGGGCGACAACTGGTGCAGCACAGCATCTTGCGAAAGCAGCCAGATCGATCCGTCGTCTGCGACGGCCGGGCCCGCCACGATCCCCGCGCCCACCGATGCGCTGCCGCGTACTTCCCCGTCGCTCGAGAGGGAGACGACGCGGTCGGCGGTCGGCACGAGGATCTCCCCCCGCGGGCTCCATGCGGGCGACCCGACCACCTGATAGTCCATGGCCGTGCGGAAAAGGCGCCGTCCGTCCGCGTCGAATCGATGGACGGCCTGGTCGAAGGCGGGCATCACGACCGAGCCGTCCACGAGGACGAGGGAGGCGCCTCGCACCGCGCCGCCGACCGGGGTGCGGGACAGCACATCCCCCCGGGCGGACACGATCGCTAGGGCCCCGGCGACGACTCCGACAGCGACGTCGCCCGTCGGCGTCAGCGATGGCGTGCCGGCCAGCGCGCCGAGCCTCAGGGTCCAGAGGACCGCGCCGCGCTGGTCTAGCGCAGTCAAGCCCGCCGTGGTCGAGACGAACAGGATGCCGTCGGCCGAAACAGCGGGGGCGGACGGTCGCCCCGCGCGCAGGCGAGCCTCCCAGAGCAGGCGGGGCAGGGCGCGAGGGGCCTCGGCGTTCACCCGACCCGTTCGACGCGCATCTCCGAGCCCGGTCGCGTACGAATGAGCGGCGTCGATGCCGTACGGGATCTCGGTGTACCGGCCGATTCGCACGGGACGGGCCAGCGCCACCGAGGAAACGACCAGCACCGCAAGAGCCCCGCAGGCGAACATCCGGCCTGCGCGCACGGTCACGGTGAGCCTTCCTGGTCGACGCGCAGCTCGTAGGGCTGCTGCGCGTTGGCGCGGCGTCCCCCCCCCGCCGCAGCGGCAGACAGCTCGAAGCAGGTGTCGCCCGACATGGCGCGTCCGATGGGCTCGGACAGCTCGCCCTCGCCGACGCCACGCTCGTCGATCTTGATGCTCGAAGCACGGCCGCGGTCAACCACGCGAAGCACGAGATCGACGTCCCGAATCGCGCCCACGCGAGCCACCACGCTCACCCCGTCCTCGGCGAGACAGTACGTGTCCACATCGCCCGCCCAACCGATGAACCCCCGCCGGACCTCGCCTAGGCCGACGGTTCCCGCGAGCTCGAGCGAGTCGTTCACTTCCCGCTCGTCTTGCGGCCCCGGCTGCACGAAGTCCCACGAGATCCGGTACCGGTCCGAGACGTTCTCGGTGGGCATCGCGCCGCGCTCCCAGTGCTCGCGTACCCGCAAGTAGTACGTCGAGCCAACGAGGGGGAAGTTGGGCACCGCCTCGGGCTCACCCACGCCCCCGCTGTCGGCGACCAGCACGGGCGTCGAGGCGCCCTTGCGCACCACCTCGACCATCAGGTCGATGTTCGGAATGGCGGTCACCTCGAAGCGCATGGGTCTGCGGGCACCCCCAGAGTTGCGAAGCACGAACACGTCCGCATCGCCGAAGGTCCGGGCGAGGCGCTTACCAAGGATGCCGCGGACGGGCGTGTGGGGCGGCAGGGCGTTGGCCTGGTTCGGCTCGTTGTTGGGCTCCTCCTCGTGAGTCGGCACGGGACGGGGGAAGTCCTGCCGGTAGAGCCACACGCCGCCGGCGGCCGCGCCCGCGAGCAGCAGGACGCCGAGCAGCCATCCGATGCGACCCTTGCGGCGAATGCGCTTCTCGTACCGGTCGACGTCGGTTCGAGTCGCGACTTGCACCACCTTGCGGCGACCCGACGGACTCGGCACCGACAGCTGCCGCGGGAAGCTCACGCCCGAGTCCGGCTGCTCTTCGCCGATGGACGCGAGATAGGCCAGCAGGTCGTGGCGCAGGGCGTCCATGCTCTGGTAGCGCTCCGCCGGATCCTTCGCCATCGCGTTGGCGACGATGGCGTCCGCCTCGGGAGGCAGGTCAGTGCGACCGGAGCGCTCCGAGGGCGGGACGAGGGGATCGGTAAGATGCTTGGTGAGCACGCCCATGGGAGTCGAAGCCCAGAAGGGAGGGACTCCAGCGAGCGATTTGTAAATGACGGCCCCGACGGAGTAGATGTCCGCGCGCGGATCCACCGCCTCGCCGCGGATGTGCTCGGGAGCCATGTAGTACGGCGTGCCGATGATCGATCCCGCTCGCGTCAGGGAGAGGCCCGTGTCGTGGTGGCGGAGCTTGGCGAGACCGAAGTCGAGCACCTTGACGACGTCCGGGCGGGAGCGCCCGGGCACGACCATGATGTTCTCGGGCTTGAGGTCGCGGTGCACGATGCCCTTGGAGTGGGCTTCGGCGACCGACGCACACACCTGCGCGCAGATCCGGGCGACGCGCGCGAGCGTGAGCACGCCCTCCTGTTGAATGATCTGCCCGAGGTCTCGGCCCTCGAGGTACTCCATCACCAGGTACATCAGCCCCTGATCGCGGCCGAAGTCGAAGATCTGAACCGTGTTCGGGTGGCTCAGGTTCGATGCGGCCTCTGCCTCGCGCTTGAAGCGCTTGACCGTGTCCTTGTCCCGCGCGAGCTCGCCGTGCAGGAGCTTCATGGCCATGAGCTTGCCGATGTGGACGTGCTCCACCTGATAGACGACGCCCATGCCGCCGCGGCCGATCAGCGAGCGGATGCGGTAGCGGTCGGCGATGACGCGGTCGATGAGCGGGTCGGCGACCGAACCGGGGCTCTCGTCGTCGTCCTCTTCCTCGTCGCCCGTGAGCTGGAGCCCACACGAGGCGCAGAAGCGTGCATCGTGGGGATTCTGCCGCCCACAGGCGGGGCAGGGGGCCCTTCCCTCGGTCTCGGCTGGCTGGATCGGTTCGGCGGTCATGGTTGGGCCGGGAGCACGTAGGTGGCGTCCACGTGCGGAACGGTGATCACCCGATCGGTCTCGGAACGGAACTGCTGCTCGCCCGCGACGGTTCCGAACACACGGACCCAGGTGTTGCTGGTGATGTCCAGAGCGGCGGGATGGCTGATCCAGACCGGACAGCGCTGGCCGCGCGGGCAGTCGCGCACGAGCATTTGGATTTCGGTCCGGCCGGCCTGCACGTTGACCGCGTAGACGCGACCGTCGAGGATGATGCGCTGCCCTCGGTAGATCGAAGGATTCTGCTGGATCCGGGCGTAGGACATGTCCGGATCGGGGGTGAAGCTCGCCGCTTCGGCCGCGAGATTGGCCACGCGCCGGATGGTCAGGGTCAGGACACGCGGCGCCAGGCCCGCCCGCCTCGCGACCAGGTGGGGCTCGTAGGTGCGCGGCTCGGGAAGGGGGAACCGGTGAAGGAAACGCCCTTCGTTGATCGCCACGGCCGTCCCGTCGATGGAAACTGTCGCCTCGGGGTCGACCATGCCGGCGATGTCGGTGACGGCCCGATCCGTCACCACGTTCGTGCCCGGCCGGTCGATCTGGAGGGTCACGAAGGGGATCCGCGTCCGCACCGTGCCTTCCTGCGGGTCTTGCCCCGGAATCTCCGCTCGATAGCGCACAACGTGCTCGAACACGGGTTGCGTCGAGGGCTCCTGAGGCAACGGATAACTCAGCGCGGCCCGCCCGTCGGAACCGAGCGTGACTGGCTGCCCCTCGACGAGCATGCGAGCCTCGGGGATCGCGTCGATGACGATGGAGATGGACGGGGGATCCCGATCCAGCCCTGACAGGTCGGCACGGACGCGGAACGACACGGTGAGGGTCAGGCGGCTCCGATCGACCGTGCCATCCGGTGCAACGACGTCGACGAGCACCTCGTTGTCGCCAACGCGAAGAGCGTCGACCGCGAGCGGGAAGGTCGCAACACCGGACACGAGGGGAAGCTCCTGCCCCGAGAACCTCACCTTCGATCCAGTAGGGGCGTCCGGAACCTCGATGCGCAGGGTCTCTCCCTGCTCGCCCTGCACGATCGCCACCAGCACGTCGGAGTCCGAGCCCGACATCACCCACCAGACCACAGCGGCCGCGGCGATGGCGCCCAGCGCGAGCACTGCGAGGACGCCCACGATCAGCCCCACGGGCGGACCTCGCCTCGGCAGGGAGTAGCTGTCGCTCGGAGCGAAACCTGAGCCCTCCTTGTCGACCGGCACACCGTACTGCACGGGAGTGCGCTGACGCGGGGGATGGGCCGGTGCCGCCGGCGGGTCCGAGCGCCGCTGCTGGGGCATGCCGAGCATCGTGCGCTGGGACGGACCGACGTGGACCTTCTGTGCCTCTGGCTGGGCAGGGGGTGGGGCGGCCACGGGATCGGGGACGAGCGGCATGCCCAGCATGGTTCGCTGCGTGGGTCCCGCCGGCGCGGCGGGGCTCGGCCCGACGGCCGACGTGGGAGGCGCCGAGACAGCAGGAGACGCGACCGCAGCCTGACCCGATGGGGGTGCGGTCATGCCGAGCATGGTGCGCTGCTCGCGGCCCGTGCCCGCGGGGCGAGCGTGGTGAGCGGCCTCCGCCTGGGGCGCAGGTATGGCCGCGCCGAACACGGGCGGTGCCCCTACGGCTGCGCGGTCGACCACAGGCATGCCGAGCATCGTTCGCTTGGGATGCGACTCGGGAGGCGCCGGCTGAGGCGCCTGGGCGAGCAACGGCTCGGGCGCTGGCGGCGGTGGCTCGGGCGCTGGCTCGGGCGCTGGCTGCGGCGGCCTGCCCAGGATGACGAAGTCGTAGCCGCACTGGCCGCAGAATTTGACGCCCGCGGCCGCGGCGGTCCCACAGCGTGGGCAAGCATGGCTCGGCGTCCCCATGGGTGCGAGTACCTTAGCAAAATCCGGCGACTGGCGAGCCCCCCGACGTACACCCCGCGTCCATGTGGGCCAAAGGGGGGGCTGGCCCGTACCCTTTCCGAAGGATCGAGGGGTCCGGATCGCGTGTCTGGACCCCTGCGAGGTCGACAGTCCGGGGCTCACGACTGTAGTCTTGCGCGCATGGGGCGACAATGGACCCTCCTGTTGATGGTCCCGGCCTGTGCTCTCGCATCGGGTTGCGGCGGCAGCGATGCGCAGTGCGCCATCGACACGGACTGCCCGGTCTTCCGACGCTGCGAGGCCCAGCGATGCGTGCCG
>Ga0214473_10003916_pt1 | contig 17963 bp, 18 predicted proteins | sample RVTome_7_FD_203509 | JGI IMG/M metagenome (GOLD analysis project Ga0214473, IMG submission 203509) | Soil microbial communities from uranium-contaminated site in the Upper Colorado River Basin, Wyoming, United States - RVT98D197 | ecosystem: Environmental > Terrestrial > Soil > Contaminated >... | reverse complement strand
TCATCGTCTCATGCGCCGCGCGGCGACCGCTGCGGCGCCAGTGATCCATGCAGCAGTTGTGCGCGATGCGGTACAGCCAGGTCGAGAAGCGCGCCGTCGGTCGATAACGCTCGCGACTGCCGATCACGCGCGACCAGCAGTCCTGAAATACGTCGTCGGTCGCCGCCGCATTGCCGACGAGGCGCCTGATGAATCGCCACAGCGCGCCTCGATTCCGTTCATAGAGCTGTTCGAACGCGCGCGCATCGCCTGCGGCGTAGCGCAGCATTAATTGCGCGTCGGCGTCCCCGTCCTCCATCGGCGGCACTGTAACCCGGATGGTCCGACCGACCCCCTCTTGAACGTCCTGAGTGCCTCTGCGGTGTTCGGACCCTGCGCAAATTCGAGTCCTCAAGAGGGATTCGTGGCCTGAAAATCGCCCGGTCCATGAGATTGTTCTCTCGTAACACATTGTTTTTATTGATCTTCACCTAAGACCTCAGAGAAAGACCCAAAAAGGGCTTGCATTAGAGTCAGTGTTGTAGTTAACTACAACACCAGAGAAGCCCAACAGTACATCGGCACCCGGCCAAACAGCCGAACCGAAACGAAGCGAGAGAAAGGAGACGTTCATGTTCACGATGTATGAAAACAGCACCCGGTTGGCGGTCAGTGCAGTGGCAGCGGTCGCGATCGTGGCATTCCACGCTGTGGCGTTCGACCAGGCACATATCGCCGCGGCCCCCCAGGGAACCGTGGAAGTCGGCGAGTTGACGCTCGTCGAGACGGCCCCGATAGCGGCGGCGACCCTGCCTGAGGTCATTGTGCTTGCCAGGCGCGAGGCCCCGGCCGAAGCGTCCTTCGCCGTCACGACCCAGTTGCCGGAAGTCCTCGTTGTCGCCAAGCGGGTGGCCTACATGGTTGCGCACTCAGGCGCCAGCGACCAGGCGCGGTCCGCAAGTGCCAAGAGTTCAGCCGAAAGTGTTCTGCTAAAGTAGTCTGGTAGCGGGCCAACTCACTTACGGCGCGACGCAATGGAAACAAACTGGAACGAAAGCCTGCCGATCTATCGCCAGCTGCGCGACCGCGTGGTGGCGATGATTCTGGAGGGCGTGCTGAACGACGGCGATCCCCTGCCGTCGGTCCGAAACGTTGCGGCCGAGTATCGACTCAATCCGCTGACGGTCCTGAAAGGCTATCAGCAACTCGTCGACGAGCAGCTGGTCGAGAAGCGCCGTGGTCGCGGCATGTTCGTGACCGACGGCGCTCGGCGCGCGCTGATGAAGGACGAGCGCCAGCACTTCCTCGAGGAGGAATGGCCGAAGGTGGGCGCGCGGATCCAGCGCCTGGGCTTCGAACCCCGCGAGCTGCTGGAAGCGCTGGCCAAGGCTCCGCCACCGGCCGCTTCGGCCTTGAAAGCGGACCGCGATATGAATGCGGATGAGGAAGAGGGAGACAAGCGTGACTGACTTGATCGTGGCGCGCGGGCTCACGAAACAATTTGGCGCTACCCGGGCCCTCGATGACGCCTCGTTTCGCGTCGGCGCCGGGCGCATCGTCGGCCTGATCGGGCCGAATGGCGCCGGAAAGACCACCGCGTTGAAGGCCGTCCTCGGCCTCACGCGCTTCGAGGGCGAACTCTCGGTACTGGGCCTCGACCCGTACCGGCAGCGCCACCAATTGATGAAGGACGTCTGCTTCATTGCCGACGTCGCCGTACTGCCGCGCTGGATCCGCGTCCGCCAGCTGATCGAGCTGGTCGCGGCGACGCACCCGAAATTCCGCCGCGACGTGTGCGAGCAGTTCCTGGCGCGCAGCGACGTCAAGCGCAACAGCCGCGTCAAGGAGCTTTCGAAGGGCATGGTGACCCAGCTGCACCTGGCGCTGGTCATGGCGATCGACGCGAAGCTCCTGGTGCTCGACGAGCCGACGCTCGGCCTCGACATCCTGATGCGCAAGCAGTTCTACGAGACGCTGCTGAACGAATACTTCGACGAGCAGCGCACGATCCTGGTCACGACCCACCAGGTCGAGGAAGTCGAGCACATCCTGACGGACCTGCTGTTCATCGATCGCGGCCGCATCGTCCTTGACGCGGCGATGGACGAAGTGCAGGAGAGTTATGCGCAGGTCGCGGTGCGGCCGGAGCAGATCACCGCCGCCCGGGCGCACAAGCCGCTGGCCGAGCGCCAGGGCCTGGGCCGCACGCACATGTTGTTCCGCGGCGTGGATCGTGCCGACCTCGAGCGCCTGGGCGACGTCGGCGTGCCGTCGGTCGCCGATCTGTTCGTCGCGGTGATACAGGGAGCACGCGCATGAGCCGCTTCATCTGGCTGATCCGCCGCGAGATCTGGGAACACAAGGCGATCTGGGTCGTGCCGGCCATCGTGCTCGTGTGCCTGTTGCTTGCCTTCATGACGGGCAATGTCCACCTCGGGCCGATCGGGACCATGAATGCCGCCACGCCGTTCGGCGCATTGCCGCTGGAAAAGCAGACGAAACTGTTGCTGCTTGTCTACGGCGGCCTCGCGCTGGTCGTTTTCATGGTCCTGGGCATCGTCGGGTTCTTCTATTCGCTCGATTCGCTGTACGCGGATCGTCGCGACCGCAGCGTGCTGTTCTGGAAGTCACTGCCGTTGTCGGATGCCGAGACCGTGTTGTCGAAGTTTGCTGTTGCGGTCGTCGTGATCCCGTTGATCGCCACGCTTGGCGCTCTGCTGGCGCAGCTCATGGTCGCGGCCGGCGGCGCGGCGATGCTCGAGCTCGCCGGCGCGTCCGGACGCATCATGTGGCAGCCCGAGGCGCTGCTGGGCGGAATGGCCGTGGCGGTTCTGTGGTGCATCACCGCGGTGCTGTGGTATTCACCGGTCGTCGCTTACCTGATGCTGGCCTCGGCCTGGGCGCCGAAGGGCCCGTTCCTGTGGGCCGTCCTGCCGCCGGTGGCCATCAGCGTCTTCGAGAGCGTCGTGCTGGGCTCCAAGTACGCCGGCACCTTCTTCGTATACCGGCTGGCCGGCCTGTACCGATTGCTGGATACAGGCGAGCGATCTGTATCGGGCGATGCCGAAACGAAGATTCACCTTTCCGACATCGACTTGCTGGGCAGCCTGCGCGACTTTTATGGGTCAGCCGACTTGTGGCTCGGCGTTGTCGCCGCAGGCCTGTTGCTGGCCGCCACAGTGTGGGTGCGCCGCTACCGCGACGAGACGACTTGAGGAGTCAACCGATGCGCATGATGATCCGTGCCGCCGGCACGCTGGCGCTGATGGCTGCCTGCGTGCCCGCCGTGGCCGCGACTGCGACGCAGACCCGCGCATGGGAGTTCAAGAGCAATGCTGCTGCGGGACTCGAAGTCCGCAACCTGATCGGCGATGTCCGCGTCGAGCGCGGCACCGGCGCAGGCTTTCGGGTGACGGCTCACGCGACAGTCGAGGCAGACACGCAGGCAGATGCCGACCGGCTGGTGCGCGCGATCGAATTCCGCACGCGCGACATCGTCCCGGGATCACGCTTCGACGTTGCCTTCCCGAAGGAGCATTTCCCGAAGATCTATCTTGCCGACGGCCCCCGCACGATATGGGGCGTGATGTACACCGAGCACCTGGGAGAACGGATCAGGTTCACCGGGGACCGGGACGAGGCGCCGCTGGTGCGCGTGGACCTCCTGATCCGCGCGCCCGCGGGCGCACGACTCGACGTCAGCAATGTCTTCGGCGATTCGATAGCACAAGGCTATTCGGGCGAACTCGCGTTCGATGGCGCGGGCGGTCTGCTGCGCTCAATGGGCGGCGAGGGCCGCCTCGAGCTCGACAGCGGCAGCGGCGACGTGGAGGTCGCGGGGCACCAGGGTCGCGTGACCGCGGATACGGGCAGCGGCGCCGTCAGCATCCGGGACTGCAACTGCGAGATCGACGCCGACACCGGGTCGGGCGCGGTCGAGATTCGGGGCGGTTCCGGCACGCTGCGCGCCGACACCGGCTCGGGCCGGGTCAGCATCGAGGGTTTCAACGGTGCGATCGCTGCGGACACCGGCTCGGGCACCGTGCGCGCGCAGGGCGTCTCGAATGTGACGGAACTGGACGTCGACACGGGCTCCGGCGGCGTCGAGGTCGAGGGCGACCTCTCGGCCATGCGCAGGCTCCGGATCGACACCGGCTCCGGCAGCGTGCGCCTGCGCTCGACGGCGATGCCTTCGATCAGCATCGTGATCGATACCGGCAGCGGCGGTGTCGACGTGGATGCGCCGGGCGCCACGGTCCAGGAGTCGGACAGCGGCACCTGGACCGTCGTGCTGCAGGACGGCGCCGGCAACGGCGACATCGACACCGGCTCCGGCAGCGTCGACATCATCGTTGGCCCGAACTGAGTCACCCGGCGAGCAGCACCGCCTCGGCGTGTTCGTTCGCCTCGGGCGTGCCGAACAGGATGACGACGTCGCCCTCGCGCAGTGCCATGCCCTGATCGGGATCGCGGCCGACGATGCCGTCGCGCCGCACCGCGGTGAACGAAACCTCGGCGCCGCGCTCCTTGACTTCGCCGAGCGTGCGGCCGATCGACCAGGCCCCCGGCGGCAGCACGACCGTGTGCAGTTCCTCGCGCAGCGCGTGTGATTCGTCGATCAGCTCGGCGCCCTCGCGGCGGAAGACGGTGCGCAGCATCTTGTAGCGCTGCCGGCGAATCTCGCCGATGGTGCGGATGACCCGCGACATCGGCACCTCGAGCGCGAGCAGCGCGTGCGAGACCAGCGTCAGCGCGGCCTCGAGCGTCTCGGGCACGACTTCGGTCGCCCTGGCCGCGTACAGTTCCTCGAGCTGCGAGTCGTCCGCAGTGCGCACCAGCAACGGAACCTGGGCGCGCACGCGGCGCACGGCCTCGACGATCCGCAGCGAGCGTTCCGGGTCGGAGAACGTGACGACCACCGCGCTCGCGTGCGCGAGGCCGACCGAATTCAGCACGGCCTCGTGGGTCGCATCGCCGTAGATGACGGGATCGCCGGCTTCGCGCGCGCTGCGCACGCGGAACGGATCGAGGTCCATCGCAAGATACTCGAATCCCTCGCTTTCCAGGACCCGCGCGACATTCTGGCCGACGCGGCCATAGCCGCAGAGGATGACGTGCTCGCGCGCGGCCAGCGCCTGATTCGCGGCCTCGATGCGGGTCAGCTCGGTCTGTGCCGGGCCGGATTCACGCAGCACGAGCCGCGCGATGCGCTTGTTGTGGCGGATCAGGAGCGGCGACAGCACCATGCTGAGCGTGATCGCGGCGAGCAGGGGCTGCGTGACGTCGGCCCCGACCAACCGGTTCTGCAGCAGCAGTGTCAACAGCGCGAAGCCGAACTCGCCGCCTTCGGACAGCACGATGCCGGTGCGCAGCGCCTTGAACCACTGGCCGGCAAAGGCGCGCGCGGCCAGCGTCACGATGAGAGTCTTGGCGAGCAGCATGCCGGCCAGGATCAGGGTCACGGTCGGCAACTGCCGGAACAACCCGGGCACGTCGAGCTGCATGCCGACCGTGACGAAGAACAGTCCGAGCAGGGTATCGCGGAATGGCCGGATGCCGGCCTCGACCTGGTAACGGAACTCGGTCTCGGCCAGCATCATGCCGGCCAGGAACGCGCCCAGCGCAAAGGTCAGCCCGGCCGCGTGCGTTGCCCAGGAGGCGCCGATCGCGACGAACAGCACGGCGAAGGTGAAAAGCTCCGGCGCACCACTGGCGGCGATTTCGTGAAACAGCGGGCGCAGCAGCCACCGGCCCGCGGCCAGCACGATGACGAGTGCGACGGCGGCCTTGGCGATCGCGAACAGGATGTCCGGTGTCGAGTAACCGGTGCCGGCCGACGCCAGGACGCCGGCCAGCGCCAGGAACGGCACGACTGCAAGGTCCTGGAACAGCAGCGTTCCGAAGGCGAGCCGTCCGTGCGTGCGGTTGAGTTCCCCCTGTTCGGTCAGCTGCTGGACGACGATGGCGGTCGAGGACATCGCGACCGCGCCGCCCAGCAGCACGGCAACTGCGAGCGGCAGGTGGAATGCCCAGGCGATCGCGGCGACTGCAGCGGTGGTCACGCCGACCTGCAGGCCGCCGAGCGCAAACACTTCGCTCCGCATCGCAATCATGCGCGGCAGCGAGAACTCGAGTCCCAGCGTGAACAACAGGAACACGACGCCAAATTCGGCGAGTGTCCCGGTCGTTTCGGTGGCGGCGACCCAGCCGAGCGCGTAGGGACCGACCGCCATGCCGACCGCGAGGAAACCGATGATCGGCGGCAACCGCAGGCGGCGCACGCCGACCACGACCACCAGCGTGGCGGCGAGCAGCAGCAGGACGTCCTCGAGTACGCTTCCTTCCATACAAGGGCAGCCTGTCTGCGATGCCGGCTCGCGTCAACCGCGGGGGTGGCTGGTGCGTTAATTGCGCTGGAGGGACCGCCTCGGGCGGCCGCTGGAGTGCGTCATGCGAACTCGTGCTGTGACAATCCTGTTCCTCGTTTCAATTGGCCTCGCAACGGTGGGCTGCGCGCCGCCGGCGAGCGGCCGCTATTACTCACGCCAGGAGGCGCGCGTGGCCTGGGACGTGCGCTATGGCAAGGTGATGGCGGTCGACGAGGTCGTCATCGAGGGCCAGCGCACGGCGGTCGGGCGCGTCGGCGGCGGCTTGATCGGCTACGAGGCGGGCCGCGCCGTCGGCGATGGCTCGGGTCGCGACATCGCCGGCGCAGTCGGCGCCGTTGCCGGCGCCGTCGCGGGCCAGGCGATCGAGGAACGTGCGACCCGCGAGGATGCCTGGCAGATCACCGTGGAGCTGGATGGCGGGCGCACGATCGCGGTCGTCCAGGCACAGGACCAGGACTTCGCGCCGGGCGAGCGGGTCAGGGTCTACACGCGCCGAGGCGGCGCGGCCCGCGTCGCAAAGTTCTAGGGCACCAGCACGAGCGCGCCCCGCACTTCGCCGCGCCGCAGGCGGGCGAGCGCCTCGTTGGCGGACGCCAGCGGCAGCACTTCCACGGACGTCCTGAGCGGCTCACGTCCGGCCAGTTCCATGAATTCCAGGCCATCGCGCCGTGTCAGGTTCGCGACCGAGCAGAGGCTGCGCTCACCCCACAGCAGCGCATAGGGGAACGCGGGAATGTCGCTCATGTGGATGCCCGCGCAGACGACCCGGCCGCCCTTGCGCACCGCCGCAAGCGCGGCGGGCACCAGCGCGCCGACCGGGGCGAACAGGATCGCCGCGTCGAGCGCCACCGGCGCCGGGCGATCGCTGCCGCCCGCCCAGGCACAACCCAGCTGGCGCGCAAATGTCGCGGCAGCTTCGTCACCCGGCCGCACGAAGGCGTAGACTTCGCGTCCCTCGCGGTGCGCCAGCTGCGTGACCAGGTGCGCGGCGGCGCCGAAGCCGTACAGGCCGAGCCTGCCCGCCGTACCTGCCGCCACCAGCGCGCGGTGGCCGATCAGTCCCGCGCACAGGAGCGGTGCAGCCTCGGCATCGCCGAAACGATCGGGGATTGGCAGGCAGTAACGCTGGTCCGCGACCACGTACTCGGCATATCCGCCGTCGAGCTGCCAGCCGGTGAAGCGCGCCGAGTCGCAGAGGTTTTCGCGGCCGGCGCGGCAATGTTCGCATTCCCCGCAGGTCCAGCCGAGCCACGGCACGCCGAGCCGGGCGGTCTTCGGCATCTCGACACCGGGACCGGCTGCGACGGCCTCGCCCACGATTTCATGTCCGGGAATGCGCGGTGGCCGCAGTCCGGGCAATTCGCCGTCCACGATGTGCAGGTCGGTGCGGCAAACCGCGCAGGCGCGGACCCGCAGCAGCAACTGGCCGGGGCCCGGTTGCGGCACCGGAAGTTCCACGGCCTCGAGCGGCGCGCCGGCGCGCGTGAGCAGCATGGCGCGCATGGTTCGCGGGCTCAGCCGAACATGCCCCCGTAGCGCGACTCGCCGCGGCCCTGCGCGAGCAGCAATTGCAGGAAATCCTCCGCCGACATCGGCTCGCCGAACAGACGGCCCTGGCCGTAGTGGCAATTGCTGCTGCGCAGGTAGGCGAGTTGCTCCTGCGACTCGATGCCCTCGGCGACGACTTCGAGGTCGAGATTCTTGCCCATCTCGATGATCGTGCGCACCAGCGTCGCATCCTCGCGCGAGACGGTGGCGTGCCGCACGAAGGACTGGTCGATCTTCAGCGTGCCGACCGGGAACTGCTGCAGCGCGGACAGCGACGAGTAGCCGGTTCCAAAATCGTCGATGGACAGGTGCAGCCCCATCGCATACAGCTCGTCGAGCAAGCGGACCATCCGGCGTGCATCCGTCATCAGCGTCGTTTCAGTGATCTCGAGCTCGAAATTCGAGGGCGCGACGCCGGTGTCGTCGAACACAGAGCGGTAGCGGGTGATGAACTCCGCCTGGCGCAACTGCTTGAGCGACAGGTTGATGGAGATCCGCCCGGGCTTCGGCACCTGGTCCTGCCAGCTCCGGTAATCGCGGCAGACGCGCTTGAGCACCCACTCGCCGATCTCCTGGATCAGGTTCGATTCCTCGGCGAGCGGAATGAACTGCGCGGGCGGGATGTCGCCGTGGCCGGGCAGCCGCCAGCGCAGCAGCGCCTCGCCGCCGACGACCCGTCCGTCGCGCAGGTCGACCTTGGGCTGGTAGAACATCACGAGCTCGTTGCGCTCGATCGCGCGGCGCAGCTTGCTCTTCAGCATCAGCCGCTCGACTGCGATCGCGCTCATGTCCGGCGTGAAGAAGCTGTAGCTGTTGCCGCCATTCTGCTTCGAGTAGTACATCGCGGCATCCGCGTCGCGGATCAGGTCCACGACGTTGTCGGCATCCCGCGGGCAGAACGCGATGCCGAGGCTGCTCGTGACATAGAGCTCGTGCTGCCCGAGCTGGAACGGCCGGCCGAGCCCGTCCAGGAGTTCCCGTGCGAGTGCCGCGACCGCGAGGCGGTTGTCCTCGTCCTTCGGCAGGTTCTCGATGAACAGCGCGAACTCGTCGCCCGCGAGCCGGCCGAGCATCGTGTCGCGCGGTATCCGCCCGATCATGCGCTCGCTCAGGATCTCGAGGGCGCGGTCACCGGCTGCGTGGCCGAAGTTGTCGTTGACCTCCTTGAAATGGTCGAGGTCGAGATAGATCAGCGCAAGCGCGCTGTCGGCGCGCCGCGCACGGGCGATCGCCTGCTGCAGCGAATGCTGGAACTGCATCCGGTTCGGTATCTTGGTCAGCGTGTCGTAGCGTGCAAGGTAGCGGATCCGCCGTTCCGCCCGCTTGCGCTCGGTGATGTTGCGCGCCACGAAGATGCAGCCCTGGAAGCGGGGATCGTCCGCCGCGATGATCGAGCCGGACAGCGATACCGGGATTGTCTGGCCGTTCCTGGTCCTGACCGTGAGCTCGAGCGTCTCGTTGGCGGCCTGCTCGATGTTGAATTTCGGGCGGTCCTGGTCGGAAATCACGTAGGCGAGTTCGCGACCCAGCAATTCCATCTGCGACCAGCCGAACAATTGCGATGCCGCCACGTTGACGCGCTTGATCAGGCCGTCCGGGGAAGTCACGAGCACCGCGTCGTTCATGCTGTCGAGCATGATGTCGAGTGCGCGACCGGTGGCCGCGTGGTCGCTCAGGTTGACGCGCAGCCGTTCCAGTGCGAGTGCGAGGCCCCGGCCGTAGCCGGTGGACGGCACCGCGATGTGCGTGGACCAGTCGCCGCCGATCAGCCGTTCGACGGCGTCTGGCAAGTCCTCGAGCGGGCCCTCGATGCGCCGCGCGATCCACCAGGCCAGGGCCAGCGCGAAGCCGAGCAGCAGCAGCCCGCCGCCGGCAAGCACCAGCAACTGGCGCTGGAATTCCGCGGCACGATGCAGGTCGAGCGCCGCGGCAATGGCGGATGCGCGTCCCGCGTCGCTGCCCGCCGCAACCTGCTCGACCAATGCTGCGTCGGCGGCGATGTTGAGCCGCAAGTCGATGGCTGCAAGCGCGACGAGCACGACGAGCAACACCGCACAGGCGGCGGTCGCCATGGCGAGCGCTCGGGTTCTGAACAGGGGTCTCATGCGGTCGTCCGGCTATCATACGCCGGCCGCCGGGTGCGGTAGCATGGCGCGCTTGGACGCGCTGCAACTGACCGGCCGCGACCGCGGGCACATCGTGCAGCTCGCGAACCCGCCCTGCCTGCTGCACACGGCAGCGGCCGAACCGTTCCTTGCGCTGCGCGCGGCCGCTGCGCGCGCCGGCATTGACCTGCTGCCAGCCTCGGCGTTTCGCGATTTCGAGCGGCAGCGCCGGATCTGGAATGCCAAGTATCGCGGCGAGCGGCCGGTGCTCGACCGGAAAGGGCGCCCGGTGGACATGGGCCGCCTCGATCCGGGGCAGCGGGTCGAGGCGATCCTGCTGTGGTCGGCGCTGCCCGGTGCGAGCCGCCATCATTGGGGAAGCGACGTCGATGTCATCGACGGCCGGGCCCTGGTGGATGGCTATCAGGCAAAGCTCGAGCGGGCGGAGTACCAGCGCGGCGGTCCCTTCGCGCCACTGTCGCGCTGGCTGGATGGCAGCATGCGCCGCTACGGTTTCTACCGGCCCTATGTGCGCGCCGGTTCCGGCGTGCAGCCGGAGCCCTGGCACCTGAGCTACGCACCGGTCGCGCGCCGCGCATTGCCATCGTTGACCGTTGAATTGCTGGCGTCGGCGATCGCGGGCGCGGGGGTGGAGGGCGAGGCCGAAATCCTCGCGCGCTTGCCGTCGATCCGGAAGCGGTACGTACTCGCGGTGGAGGCGCCGCCGAGGATGCGGTCGCGCTGGTCCAGGCTCAGTTCAGGCTGACTTCCACCGGCGCGCCCCAGATGTCCCTGAGGTGCCTGATCAGCAGCAGGCGCACGCCCTGCATTGCGTTGTGCTCGACCGTGAAAACCGGCGGATTGCGGCGCAGCATTGGCCAACGGCTGCTGCGGGCGAGGCCGCGCAGGTATTCCAGGTTTTGCCGGATGGCGTCCATGTAGGGATTGGCGCCGCCGAACAGCGGTTCGACATGGCGATAACTGTGGTCGAATACGCCGCTCAGGCGTCTCTCGATCGTCGTCGCGACGAACCGCGGCGTCTGGCGCAACAGATCGAGTCCGGAGCCGTACAGCACCTTGACGCCGCCGGCCCCGGTGTGCACCGCGACATCGCCGAGCACGAACTCCGCATACAGCCGGTCGCGGCACTTCTCGAGGTAGCAGCGATCCGCCATCTGCGCGAGCATGTCCGCGGTGCCGAGCAGGTGGCCGATGAGCCGGTCGCGCGCATCGGCGACGCGGATCAGCTCGAGCGGGATCTCGTAGCCGGTGAAGTGCACGATGCGCGTGGACACCGGCACCCATTCGCCAAGTCCTGCGGCCGGCAGATACTTCGCGAGATAACGCGCGCTGCGTGTGACGTGGTTGCGCGTGAAGACCGCGCCATTCGGGATGCCCTGCTCGCAGCTCTCGCGAATGTAGCCGGAATCGTGAAACAGAGCGGTTACGAGGCCCATCAGCGCGCGTTCCGCACCGATGTGCGGCCCGCCCTCGTGACCCTTCTCGTAGCCGGCCATCAGCCGGGCCATCGCGAGCACCACGTCCTGCGAATGCTGCAAGTCGTGATAAACGGTGTCGACGCCCAGGTAGCCGGGCGTCTGGCCGGTGAACAGGCGCTCGAAATCAGCGAGTGCGCCTTCGAGCACGGCCAGCGGCGCGCCGGGCCAGGTGCCCGAATAAAGCTCGAGTACGGCTTCGCGCACGGCGGGCGGGGAGCTGACCTGCACCGTGTCGGTTACGTCAAAATCGCTGCGGCGGTAAGGGCGGGCCACGATCAGCGGGAGTTTACGCCTGCGGCGATGACGCCCGCCAAGGGGATTGGCGCGAGCTTGCGCAGGATCACATACCGCGGCTCAGCCTATGTCAAACGATGCGATGACCGGCGCGTGATCCGAGGGCCGCTCCAGGGTTCGCGGCCCGCGGTCGATCACGCAGGCGCTGCAATGCGCCGCGAGCGCTGCGGATGCCAGCACCAGGTCGATGCGCAGGCCATGATTGCGGCGGAACGCGCCCATCCGGTAATCCCACCACGAAAAGGCGCCGGGTGGCTGCTCGAAGCGACGAAACAGGTCCGCGAGCCCCAGTTTCAGGAGCTTCGCCAGTGCCGCGCGCTCCGGCGCGCTGACATGCACCGAGCCCTGCCAGCGCGCGGGATCGTGCACGTCGCGGTCCTCCGGCGCGATGTTGAAATCACCGACGACGGCCAGCCGCGGATGCTCGGCGAGTTCGCGCGCCAGGTAGTCGTGCAGCCGCTCGAGCCACGCGAGCTTGTAGGCATACTTCTCTGATCCGACCTGCTGGCCGTTCGGCACGTAGACATTGACGATCCGCACGCCGGCAACCGTCGCCGCGATCACGCGCCGTTGCGGATCCTCGTCGCCCGCCATGCCGGTGCTGACATCGGCGGGCGCCTTGCGCGCGAGGATCGCGACCCCGTTGTAGGTCTTCTGGCCGTAATGAACTGCATGCAGGCCGAGCGCCTCGATCTCGCGGCGGGGGAAATCCTCGTCCGGAAGCTTGAGTTCCTGCAGCCCGATGGCGTCGACCGGATTCGCAGCGAGCCAGTCGGCGAGGTGCGCAAGCCGCACCCGCAGCGAATTGACATTCCAGGTGGCGATGCGCATTGATCGATCTTGGCCCGACGAAGTATATCATCGGCTCTTGAATGTCCGGCCCTACCGCGAGTGGCGTCCCGTCATCGGCTAGCGCGTCTGGATCGACCCGGCCGCGGTCGTCATCGGCCGCGTGACGATCGGCGACGACGCTTCGATCTGGCCGGGCGCGGTGCTGCGCGGCGATGTCAATCACATCGGGATCGGCGCGCGCACCAGCATCCAGGATGGCAGCGTGCTGCACGTCGCGAGCGCGCGCATCGCTGGTGGCGATGGCATTCCGCTGCTGGTCGGCGAGGAATGCACGGTCGGGCATCGCGTGATCCTGCACGCCTGCACGATCGGGCGACGCTGCCTCATCGGCATGGGCGCGATCGTGATGGACGGCGCGCAGGTCGGCGACGAGGTGATCATCGGTGCCGGCAGCCTCGTGCCGGCCGGCAAGAGGCTGGCGCCGCGCACACTGTGGGTTGGCAGGCCCGCGCGCCAGGTCCGTGCCATCAGCGCAGAAGAACTCGCGCTGCTGGCCGAGGCAGCCGCGCACTACGTGTCGTTGAAGGGCGATTACCTGCAGACGGACTAAAGACGCTCGAGCGCGTCCAGCACCGGCTTGGTCGCCGGCCGCATGCCATGCCACAGCAGGTAGGATTCCGCCGCCTGCTCGACCAGCATTCCCCAGCCCTTGTGGGCGTGCGCCGAGCCGCGCTCGGTGGCCCAGCGCATGAAGGCAGTGGCGCCGCGGCCGTAGGCCATGTCGTAACAGACCGTGTCGTGACCGACCGCGCGCGGCGGCAATGCCGGGACCTCGCCCGCAAGGCTCGCCGCAGTCGCGTTGATGACGATGTCCCACGGCCGGTCGTCGACGTCGTCGAAGCTCGATGCGGAGATCTCGCCGAGATCCGAGAATTCGTCCTGCAGGCGCTTCGCGCGCTCCGGCGTGCGGTTGGCGATGCGGATTTCACGCGGCTCCTGCTCGAGCAGCGGCGCCAGCACGCCGCGCACGGCGCCGCCCGCACCGAGTATCAGGAGCCGCGCGCCATTCACGGCGACGCCGAGGTTGTTGACGAGGTCGATCACCAGGCCGGTGCCGTCGGTATTGTCGCCGAGCAACTCGGTCGGGCTGCGCCGGATGATCGTATTGACGGCCCGGGCGCGTTCGGCACGGGCCGAGAGCTCATTGACGATCTCCGCGGCGGCGGGTTTGTGGGGCAGGGTGATATTGGCGCCGCCGCCGCCCTCGACGAAAAAGTCGATCACGGCGCGCCGGAAGTCCCCGGGTTCGACATCGCGCAGCTTGTAGTCCACGACGTGGTCGAACTGCCGGGCAAACAGGGCGTGGATGAACGGCGACCAGCTGTGGCTGACCGGGTGACCGAACAGCGCATAGCGGCCCGGGCCGTCGTTCGACATCCTTCAGCCTCCGCGCAGCCAGCCCGCGGCGCGGCCGGCGAAATAACTCAGGATGGCGTCGGCGCCGGCGCGCTTGATGCAGCCGAGGCTCTCGAGCACGGCTGCGCGCTCGTCGAGCCAGCCGTTTGCGGCTGCGGCCATCAGCATCGAGTACTCGCCGCTGACCTGGTAGACGAAGGTCGGCATGCCGAACTCGTCCTTCACGCGCCTGACGACATCGAGGTAGGGCAGGCCCGGCTTGATCATCACGATATCGGCGCCCTCGGCGATGTCGAGCGCCACCTCGCGCAGCGCCTCGTCGCTGTTGGCCGGGTCCATCTGGTAGGTCGACTTGTCGGCCTTGCCGAGGGCCGTCGCGGAACCGACCGCATCCCGGAATGGTCCGTAAAAGCACGAGGCATATTTCGCCGAATAAGCGAGGATCCGGGTGTCGTGATGACCGTCCTGTTCCAGCGCCGCGCGGATCGCCCCGATCCGGCCGTCCATCATGTCCGAAGGGGCGACCATGTCGGCGCCGGCCGCCGCCTGCGAGCGCGCCTGCCGCACGAGCGCCGCGACCGTCGCATCGTTCAGCACCAGCCCGGCGGCATCGATGATCCCGTCCTGGCCGTGGGTCGTGAACGGGTCGAGCGCGACATCCGTGATCACGCCGAGTTCCGGCACGACGCGCTTGAGTTCGCGCACCGCGCGCTGGGCGAGGCCGTCGGGATTCCAGGCCTCGCGGCCGTCCTCGGTCTTGGACGAAGGATCGGGAACCGGGAACAACGCCACCGCGGGAATGCCGAGTCCCGCGAGTCGTTCCGACTCGGCGACCAGCAGGTCGATGGAAAGGCGCTCGATGCCGGGCATCGAGGCGATCGGTTCGCGCCGCCGGCTGCCCTCGATCACGAACAGGGGCTGGATCAGGTCGTCGGCGGTGAGCCGGGTTTCCCGGGCAAGCCGGCGCGAGAACGCATTGCGACGCATGCGCCGCAACCTGCTGCTCGGAAACTTCCCGGTGACGTGCTGGCCCATGGGGCTCCTGGCCCGGCTTCGGCTGCGGTAGAGTCAGCCGCCCTGGGCCGGAAATAAGTCCCTGCTATGCCCGGTCTTTATACATGAACCGCGACGAGCGCGGAACGGACAGGCAGCGACGCTTCGGGGCGCTGTGCGAAAGCTTGCGGCCCGACCTGCTGCGCTTCGCGTTCTGGCTGGGCCGGGACCGGCAGCTTGCCGAGGACGTGGTTCAGGAGGCGATGCTGCGGGCTTGGAAGTCCTTCGATGCGCTTGCGGACGACGGCAAGGCGAAGTCCTGGCTGCTGACGATCGTGCGCCGTGAATTCGCGCGCTCCTTCGAGCGCAAGCGCCTTGAAGTCGCCGACCTCGATTCGCTGGTGGCCACGGAGGCGGGGGTGCTCGCGGTCGAGGATGACGCCGGCCTCACGGAAATGCGCGAGGCGTTGTTCCGTCTCGGTGACGAATACCGCGAGCCGCTGGTGTTGCAGGTGCTGATGGGTTACTCGACACAGGAGATCGCCGCGCAGATGGGCCTGCAGCAGGGTACCGTGCTGACGCGGCTGTTCCGTGCGCGCGCAAGGCTGCGCGAGGAACTCGGCATTGCCACGGAGCCGTCGCCGCCATGAATTGCCTGGACTTCCGCAGGCGGGTCGGCGCAGAACCTTCCGCGTCGGACCCGGAACTCGAGGCCCACCGCCGGGAGTGCCCGGCCTGTGCGCGCCACCAGGACGAGTTGCGGGCCATGGATGCGCAGATCGCGCGCGCGCTGGCGGTCGATGCCACGCGCATCCGCAGGGCGGATCCCGCCGTACGGCCGCTCGGGGGCGGAATGCGCCGGCCACGCTGGCTGGCACTGGCCGCGAGCATCGTGATCGGCGTGACAGTCGGCCTGGCGCTCTGGATCAGCTCGCCACGACCGTCGCTGGCCCGCGAAGTCATCGGTCATGTCGCGCACGAACCTGGCGCGATGGACCCGACGGCGTCGATTGCGGCGGCGGAGCTTGCCGGCGTGCTGGATCCCGATGGCACACGGCTGCGGCCAGGGCTCGGTGATGTGACGTTCGCGGAGCGCTGCGTGTTCGAGGGCCGCGTCGTGCCGCACCTGGTGGTGCGGATGCCCGGGGGTCCGGTCACGGTACTGCTGCTGCGGCACCGCAATGTCAGCGAACCGGTGCGGCTCGCGGAGCAGGGCTACGCCGGCGTGGTGCTGCCAGCGCCGCGCGGCAGCATTGCCATCGTCAGCCAGGGCCAGAAGGACCTGGACGACGTGGCGCGGCAGGTGTTCGAAGCGGTGGATTGGGGCGCCTGAAAACCCCGGCACCGCCTGGTTTCACTCCCCGGCCAGCCAGTCGACGCGCCAGCGTCCGGCGCCGTCCGGCGCGAGGATGCGGTGCAGCGCCGGCAATGCCGCGCGCAACTCCACATCGAGTTGCCAGGGCGGATCGACGAGCAGCATCCCGGAGCCGTTGAGGCCCGCGCGTGAATCGTCGGGATGCACGCAAAGCTCGACGGCGAGCATGCGCCGCAGGCCCGCATCAAGCAGCCGGCGGTGGAAACGCGCGATGACCGAGGACAGCTTGATCGGGTACCACGCGGCGAGCACGCCCTGCGGCCAGCGCTGCGCCGTGCCGGCGATTGCATCCGCGACGCGCTCGAGATCGGCTTCCTGCTGTTCGTAGGGCAGGTCGATCAGCGCGAGGCCACGCTTTTCCGGGGGCGGCAGCAGCGCGCCGAGCGCCTCGAAGCCGTCGCGGCAATGCACGCCGAAGCGCTTGTCGCCATGGAATTCACGGCCGAGCCGCGCGGCCTCGCCGGCGTCGATCTCGCAGAGCGCCGCGCGGTCTCCCGGCCGCAGCAGGGCGGCCGCGATGTGCGGCGAGCCCGGGTAGATTTGCGGCCCGGCCTGGTTTGCGGGATCGAAGGCGCGAATCAGCTCGAGATAGCGGCGGATGGGAGCCGGCAGTCGCGCGGAATCCGCCGCGGCAAGCCGCAGGATGCCGCGAGCCGCCTCCGCGGCGGTGTCGCGCGAACGCAGGTCGTAACGGGCCCGGCCCGCGTGGGTGTCGAGAAAGAACAGGGCGCGTTCCTTCTGCACCAGGCGCTCGAGCGTTGCAACGAGCACGACGTGCTTCAGGACGTCGGCGAAGTTGCCCGCATGACAGGCGTGACGGTACTTCAAGCGGAACCGTCGTCGGCGAGCCAGTCGCGCGGCCGGAGGAACTCGCGGCACAGCCGTTCTTCCGGCGAGCCGGGCTCCGGCGTCCAGCCGTACTCCCAGCGCGCCAGCGGTGGCAGCGACATCAATACGGATTCCGTGCGCCCGCCGGATTGCAGGCCGAACAGCGTGCCGCGATCGTGGATCAGGTTGAACTCGGCGTAACGGCCGCGCCGGTAGAGCTGGAATTGCCGCTCGCGCTCGCCATAGGCCGTGGCGCGCCGCCGCTCGACGATCGGCAGGTAGCCCTCGAGAAACGCCTCGCCGACCCGGCGCACGAAGGCAAAGCAGGCCTCGAAGCCCCAGTCATTCAGGTCGTCGAAGAACAGCCCGCCAATGCCGCGCATCTCGCCGCGGTGCGGCAGGTAGAAATAGCGATCGCACCAGTCCTTGAAGCGTTCGTAGGTGCCGGCCGGGCAATCCGCGCAGGCTGCCCGCGCGACGCGGTGCCAGTGGCGCGCGTCCTGTTCCTGGGGATAGCAGGGCGTCAGGTCGAAGCCGCCGCCGAACCACCACGCGGCCTCGCCGTCAGCCGGCTCAGCGATGAACAGGCGCAGGTTCAGGTGCGTGGTCGGGACATGGGGATTGCGCGGGTGTAGCACGAGCGATACGCCCATGGCCTCGAATGGCGCACCCGCAAGCGCGGGGCGCTGTGCCGTCGCCGAGGCCGGCATGCGCGCGCCCTGGACCCGCGAGAAATTGATGCCGC
>Ga0214473_10003915_pt1 | contig 17967 bp, 22 predicted proteins | sample RVTome_7_FD_203509 | JGI IMG/M metagenome (GOLD analysis project Ga0214473, IMG submission 203509) | Soil microbial communities from uranium-contaminated site in the Upper Colorado River Basin, Wyoming, United States - RVT98D197 | ecosystem: Environmental > Terrestrial > Soil > Contaminated >... | reverse complement strand
CGCCTCGGGGGATGTCCTGCTGCGCTTCGACCCGGCGGCGGTCCGATTCGCCCGGGAGGGCGTGACGGGACTCGCATGCCATGCCCAGCCGGAGCAGGCGAGCCGCCACGGCGTCGGGGCTTCCTCGATCAGTTCATTCAATCGGCGGAACTCCGCCCGTGTCGGCTTGCGAACCGTCAGCATACGAGACATGGTTGATTCCCCCACGGACTTGTATTTGAGAGCTTCAACCATTCTAACAAAACTTACTGGAAGAATACTCACAAGACTTACTGGACGGTACGGTTAAGCTGTATATGACGAAGAACTCCATTTGCCTCCGCAATAATGTCATAACCTTGATCGTCAACTTCTGGAGTGGCTATCTCAAGAGAACAGTCTTTCTCTCGCCACGAGATTTTAAGGAGTTCCCCGATAAATAGGTGCTCAATGAGCTTCTCGCGGAATGATGAGTTCAGACAATGTTGTTCCATGTTTGTGTCACCCAAAAATCCCGGGCCGTGTCTTCATTATTCATTGTTTATGCTTCGTCAAAACATCCTTGAAATCAACAGTCCGAGCGCGAGTGACGACCCGCCGTGTCGCTGACTTTGGATTCCATCCACTCGGGCAGGGCGACGCCAGTGGCTTCTGCGTAGAGTGTCTCGGGCGCGATGTCAATTTCGTCTGCCCAGGTCAGGGTGCCAAGCTCCTTGTTGACCGAGAAACCCCGGAAAAACTCCATATTCCTGAGTCGTTCAAAGATGCCGCCTCTTTCGACATACTTCGTGAAGTCCACGATTCCCCGCTGGCCATCGTCAAATTCGAGTTCGATGCGATAGCCGCCTCTGTAGGTAGCTGCAACAAGGTCACGAATCATGTTTCATCTCCTGTCACGGAAGAGGCACTCCCAACATCCGCAGCCTGCTCAGTCACTCAGACGATAACCGCGTATCCTTGCTTCTGCCGCGTCCTTCCTCTCAATCATCGGCCGTTATTACGCGCTATCTCCAAATCTGTTCGCGATATTCTCGATCAACCGTTTTCCGTGAATCACGGCCACAATGAGAATGCGATCTTCCTCTACCCGGTACACGACCCGATAGCTGTAGATGAAGCGTTCCCTGATTTTTTCGTCGCCCAGTTCCGGCACGACCCGTCCAATCCATGGGAGACGGCCAATACTTCGAGCCATCTCCACGATTCTTGTCACAACTGCCCGAGCATAGAACTCGGAGTCTCGGCCGATGTACTCCGCGATCGACTCCAGGTCTTCGATAGCTTCAGGGGACCAGGCTACTTTGAAGTCCATTTGCTGAGCCGCCTTTCGACCTCCTCCTGGGGGACTGCTCCCTCGGTCTCGGCTCTTTCAATGCCTCTGCGTATCTTCTCAATCACGTAGAGGTGGTATTGAACGTCCTCCAATGTGCAGTCATCAGGCAGCTTTTGAAGCAATGCTTGAATCTCGTCCTTTGTGGTATTCACTATGGCCTCCAATGTTTCCTTTGCACACTTGCCGCTAATTGCCAGTTCACCTCTCAGGCATCCTCAACATCTGCGTCTCCTTCAGCAACTGGCACTATGATAACACGGCCGAGCGGGTAAATCAATGCTCAAGCCGCTTCGGAGAGGCGCTTGTTCACCACGTGCCAGAACGTGGAGAGAGCATCATCCTTTCCGTCAAAGTAGTCTTCAAAGAAGCCTGCTTCATTCAATTCCGACGGATACGAGTAGCGTTCCCCATCATCCCCATACTCCGTGATCCAGATGCTTGGCTCGCGTGAATCGATTACCTCAAACAAATCCGGAGGATAGAGGTACGGCTTGCCATGATCGTTCAGTATCCGGTAATCATTCGCTTCGATTCCGATGACGAAATAGGGCTGATCTACCGTGAGGTCCGGGAAGTCAGGATTCTTCTCTTTCAATCTCACAATCATACGCACTTTGGTTACAGCAGCCTTCGGAATCCCTCGTTCGTTAGTCCTGCGTCTCTAATGATCTTGCCCATTGTGATCGCGTTGACCGGATTGTGCCGCGGAATCGTCACGATTCTGCTCCCGTCCGTCATCACGACGTGCTTTCCCTGGCGAGCGATCCAGAAACCGGCCTTCTCCAAAGCCGGAACCGCATCGAGATGATTCACGCCGGGCAACTTGGGCATGTCTCACACCTCGACTTCTCGCGTCACCTTGTCTCGACTCAACTCCGCAACGACTTCCAGATACTCCGCTATGGCCTCGGCAATATTCTGCAGAGCTTCTTTTTCCGTGGCACCTTGTGAATGGCAGCCGGGGAGCCCTGGGACGGAGACAGAAAAACCTTCCTCGGATTTTTCCAGGATGACCTTGTAACGCATTACCTGCTCCCAATCTTCATCGAATTTTCCCAATTCCTTCGACAACCGATAACATGATAGCATGCCCGGCGGGGCAAGTCAACGCACGTGTGCAGCAGAAGGCTGCTCATACCTGGGCGAGGATCACCACGTAGTTCTTGCCGTACTTCTTCGCGCACTTGGGACAGGTGGTGTAGTAGCAGTACAGTTTCTTGAGTTGCTTGCCCCGAGAGGCGACGAATCGCTTCGTCTCCTCGATCCACTTGTGCACGTGCTGGTATGGCCCCTCGAACACCTTGCTCAGGAATGTCCCCGAAATCGTGACGTTGTTTGCGCTCGGAATATCCTTGCTGACGCTGATGTAGACATCCGCCCCCCACAGCGAATTCTCGTCGGAGAGCACGATCATCTCGTCAGGCTTCGCGCCGGCGGCCTCGATCCGCTGCATGTTCCGTATCATCACCGAGCCGAAGTTAAGCGGGATGTGCAAGAAGCTGCGGACCCGGTCCTTCACGAACTTCCGATCCTTCCAGCTCAATTCCTTCCCGTCCCACGGCCCCGGATCGAATCGCGGACAGCATTCCACGGCGCCACCACTCGTCATAATGGCCTCCTTTCTACTTCATACTTGCAGACGCGCCGGCGATGAGACGGCCCGCACTGCTCTCAGAACTCGATCGTCACTGGACAATGATCCGACGCGACCAGGGACGGGCTGACCTCCGGCAATCGTCCGAACCGGAAGTCCACTTTCACATCCTCCGCTGCGCCTTCTTTCGTCACGAGGCTCACTTCTCGCGGGAGCACTCCCTGGTTTTTCGTCGACAATTCCCGGAAGCCCAAGCCTGCGCGATTCACAGTGGGAGACGCTCCGCCACAAGCCTGGCTGAGTGCGGGAGAAAGCAGCAGATAATCAAACTGGGACACCTGCCCCTTCGATTTGTAGTAATGTGTCCAGCGTTGGTCCGCGGGCAAACGGTCGAGCACATTCTCCAGATTGGCATGGCTGACCAATCTGTTCAGCGCGCCGGAGCGAGGCTGATCGTTCAGGTCGCCGACAACAGCGAACAACTGCTTATTGTAGTCTGCGCCCGCAAACCGGTCCTTCAGCAGCTTTCTCACCATCTTGGCTTGGCGCGTGCGCTTCTCCACTGCCCGCTCTGACGCCGCCTCTCGCTCCTGGGCGGTATCGCCTTGAACGAGCTTGGACTTGAAATGGTTGATGAAGACGGTCAGCAACCGCGAGCCGCTCTTCTTGAGTTCAACCGTCACCTCCAGACAATCTCGTGAAAAGAGCCACGGAAAGCCTGCATCAGCCGCATCAACAAGATCGATGTTGGTGTTGAGCGAGACTATGGGTTTGGTGGAGAGGATGCCCACGTCAATCTGGCGCAGGTCGCGACAATCTATCAGAGCTGCGTACGCATAGTGGCCGCCGAGGTGATGCTCGTTGAAGGCCCGTAATGCTTGCAGGCTCTCCACCTCCTGCAGGCAGATAATGTCGGGTAGCCTGCCGTCCGGGAGATGAAGCACTTGTGCAGCCAGGTCGCGTTGCTCCGGGCCGAAGACTTCAAACAGGCCGGCTTTGTACATCGGAAGATAACCCCAGCGAAAATCCGTGCTTGCACTCTTGCCGGACATGTCCCCTGGGAAGGTCTTCCCGAATTTGTAGCGCAGGAACAGGTTATTGACGTTGAATGTGCACAGCGTAGTCATTTTAGACCTCCCTTTCTTCTTCGATGTATTCCCAACATCCGCGTCTCCTTCAACAACTGGAACGATGGTAGCACCCACCAGGGGGCAAGTCAATCCGCGTGTGCGATTGGTGCTCGTGGAGGTCGAAATCGCCGTCTTCGATTGTGTGTTGCACCCCGATCAGGCGGGGGACAAAAGACTTGCCTTTTGTGGACGGTTGTGAGAGCATAGAGGGGGTGCTGGGGTTGGGCCCGGCGCAAAGGCAGTTGATGGTATTGAAGCGGTGTGCACGGCACACCCTACGGAGGTTGAACGGTTCCAGTAAGGGGGTTTCACCCATGCATAGAACAATAATTACCAGACGACAGTTCATCGAGAAGACGGCGGCGATGGCCGGCGGGATACTTCTGTCACCGCTGGCGGTGCGGGCGGCCGGGAAGAAGACCGCGGTGGATCAGGTCCCGCTGGGCAAGACGGGCATCAAGACCAGCCGGCTCGGCATCGGCATCGGCACCAACTCCGGCCGGGTCCAGCAGGAACTGGGTCAGGAGGGCCTCAACCGCCTCATCCGGTACGCCTACGATCAGGGCATCACCTACATCGACATCGCCCGGGGGTATCGGACGCACGGAATGCTCCGCGAGGCCATCAAGGGCCTGCCGCGGGAGAAGCTCTTCATCCAGACCAAAATGGGCGGCGTGCCCGAGAAACCTCTAGAGGACATCGACAACTATCGCAAGACCTACGGCGTCGAGTACATCGACAGCCTGCTCGTCCACTGCACGATCACGCCGAACTGGGAGGAGGAACGCAAGCGGGTCATGGATGCCATGCAGGAGGCCAAAGAGAAGAAGATCATCCGGGCCCACGGCGTCTCGTGTCACAGCCTGCCCGCGCTCACGCGGGCCGTCGAGCTCGACTGGGTCGATGTCCACCTGGTGCGCGTCAACCCGCAGGGCAAGTACATCGACACGCAGCGCATCGACACGTGGAACGCGGAGAGCAACGAGTCGCACCTGCCGGGCGTGATGGAGCAGCTCAAGCGGATGCACGAGAAGGGCCGGGGCGTCATCGGCATGAAGATCATCGGCAACGGCGACTTCACCAAGCCCGAGGACCGCGACAAGTCCATCCGTTTCGCCATGGGGTGCGGCCTGCTCGACTGCGTCACCATCGGCTTCAAGAGCCCCGCCGAAATCGACGAGGCCATCCAACGCATGAACAGCGCCCTGGCCGAGATGGCGTGAAACGAGAAGTGTGAAGCGTCAAGTGTAAAGTGTGAAGCCTGCTTTGCCAAAATCGTAAATGGAAAATCGTAAATAGTACATTGACTTGGGGAGTCCGTCATGAAGAACCGCCGTTTTGTCGCTGTGATCTTGTGCATCACTGTAGTGTCCTTTGCCGGTATCATGGTCTATGCCGCCGATCAGAATAAGACCAGTCCCGAATTCAGGAAGCAGTTCATCGACAACTTCCAGCGAACGAGTCTCAACACCACCCCCGGCGACGCGATGATGCTTCGCATCCTGGTCGAAAGCTCCGGCGCCAAGCGAGGCGTCGAGGTCGGCGCTGCCAGCGGGTACGGCGCGATCAACATGGGAGTCGCCTTCGAGCGGACCGGCGGGCATCTCTGGACCCACGAGATCGATCCCAAATGGGTCAAGCAGACCCGCGAGAACCTGGAGAAGGTCGGCCTGGAGAACGTCGTTACCGTCGTGGAAGGCGACGCCCTCAAGACGCTGCCCAACCTGGAAGGCCCCATCGACTTCGTCTTCATCGACGCCCTCAAGCAGGACTACTTCAAGTATTTCAAGATCCTCGAGCCCAAGCTCACGAAGGGTGCCGTGGTCGTCGCGGACAACGTCATTCAATCGGCCCGGGCCATGAAGGACTTCCTCGATTACGTCCAGACCAGCCCCGACTACGACACCGTCATCATCCGCGCCTCCATGGAGAAAAACGACGGCATGTCCATCAGCTACAAGATCAAATAACTCACAGCCAAATTCGAAATCCGAATATCGAAGTCCGAAACAAGCACGAAGGGCCAAAATTCAAAACGCCTCCGCCGGCCAAGCGACAGTGTTTCTGCCCTTGAGGCTTCGTGCTTTGCATTTGTCTCGGATTTCGAACTTCGTGCTTCGGATTTTCGCCAGAGGCTTCGGCATTCACTGGCCCGACATCGACGAAGACCTCAGCACAGAAGGATTGCTCCGCGGCGCCCCACCGCCGAGAGGCGGTTCATCGAACCAGAGACGTAGCAGCGTCTTCCTCTCCCTGGCGAACGCAGGCCTTCACCAGATGTTGACCCAGCAGGGTCAGCAGTAGGATAGAGACTCCGTTCATCGGCCATCTCACTCAGCCACCCTCTTCTTTCGGTATGCGATCAGATTTGCGAATGCTGCCCACTCATCCCACATCGCGCGATATAGTCCGCTACAATAGGCAAGGGTCTCCGCGAGAAGGAGCACGTGTTGCCCTGGGCAAGCTACCTCATGGGCCAAGTCAGCAAGAATTTCTTTCCTATCTTGAACCTTCACGGCTTGGGAGGCTATGTCGGCTCTGTAGAACGCCATGTCCCGTGACTTACCGCGCTTTCGATCTTCCTCGAATCGGCACTTAGCGGCTATCTCCAAAGATGAGTTGAAACTCTTGTATAGATCATCATCGACGAAGAAGGACAGTTCTCTGTACACATGATGGTACGAGTCCCGGAGGGATTCGGGTAACGCCAGATATTCTTCTTCATAGGCGACCATGAAACACTCACGTACAACAAACCACGGGCACGGCAAACTGGATCGTGGTTTGACCAACTGGTGTCGTTCACAAAAGGCGGCATATATCTCTCCTACTTTAGATACGATTTCCGCCGGATCGGACTTGCTGGCACTGTCGTCGCCTCGGCGAGGGCATTGTTTCCAGAACATGTCTTATACTCCTCTTCATTGCATCAGTTTTCGTCCCAACTCACACCACGAGCCAACAAGGTCTTTGTCCCTTTCGTTCATACGGCCACTAATCTCTTGGAATAACAGTGAGTAGCTGTGCAGATAGAGCCCAGAACAAATAAACAGCGGCTTGAGCATCCCGTCCATCAGAATACTTGATGCCTCGAAGCCTGCCTGTGATGTCTGTAGATGACCGGTACTACTCGGATGGGTGTAGGAGGAGAAGAAACTGTAGCAGTTACTGGCGAGTGCTGCTGAGAATCCGGCCTTCTCCAACAAATCTCGTTTGCTCGAAAAGCACCATGTTCCGTCCTTCACATACTTTTGCGACTGTTTGGGGGTAAACGATCTATACGAGGGATACTCTCGTAGCTCATCGAGAATCCGATCAGCCTCTTGCTTTTCATCTTTCAGCTTCTCAACGTGTCCCATCAGATTAAGACGTTGTCTATGCATCAACCCTTCGCGAAACCAACTCCAGAATCTAAAGTATGTGTCCGGAGAACCGTTTGAGTCTCTATAGATGTAATAGAACATGGAATAGTTCTCTAAGCTTGCCCTTATCAGAACCGACACTGACGGCAAAGCTGTGATTTCGCTATCTCTGCCTCTGTAAATCAACTTTAATCCGGTGGCCAAGGTCCGTATGGAGATGAAATGCGTACAATATTGCTTGAAGAATTCCTGCTTGTAGTAGTCGAGTTTCCCATTCTTCAGGGGCTTCCCCTCGAGTTCTGTGATACATTTCACAATCAGGGTCTCGAACCAACTGAATACTCTTTCTCTCTCAAGTGAGAGGCATTCAAGATTCATTGTTTGTTATCCCACTTGTGATCGTAATTGGACGACTTCGCGCAATGCGCAGTCTTCCGATTTCCTGGCGTCATAACACATCACGTCAGTCAACGCAACAGAATCAGGCGGAGAAATCAGGTCCAGGCCACGTCTTGGAGGACCCGAGTCTTCTCTGGGAGGTTGAAGAGTTGGCGGGCGTTGGTGTGCATGATGGGGTCGATCAGGTCCATGGCGTCGGGGAGGGTGAGCCAGCCTTCGTCGACCAGTTCGCTCAGGGTCAGGGCGATGCCCCGGCGGGCGATCACGGCGTGGCCGAGGACGGGCTCGACGGGGATGTAGTCGCCGCCGAAGGTCAGGAGCTTGTTGGCCGGGGCGGTGACTAAAAACTTCTTCAGAAAGTCCTTGGCCGCGACCGGGTTGATGATCCAGGACCAGCACATATCGACGTAGGCGTTCGCGTAGTGCTTGGCCGCCGCGAGAAGCTCTTCGTAGTACGGGTAGCAGATGTGCATGAAGACGAACCGAGTCTCCGGGGCCTTGCGGCACAGGTCCGTGGCGGAGGCAGGATTGTTGATCAGCCGGCCGAGGGGCATGCCGTTCTGGCCGGCGTAGTAGCCGGTGTGCAGCTTGACAGGGAGCTTGTGTTCGGTGGCCTTTCGCACGGCATACCAGAAAAGATGATCCTCCAAAGCCTTTCGCTCCTCGCCGGTCAGTGACTCGTTCGCGAGTCGCTTCTTGAAGACCGCCTCGACCTTCTCTGCCGGGACCTGTTCGTAGTCGATGTCCCGGCTGTAAGCGTTCTGCGATTTGACCGCGACAGCATATTTTGCGTACTTGTCAAACCACCAGTCGATGACGCGGTGCCAGTCGACAAGCGATTGGACCTCGATGCCGGTCGGCTTGCCAAAGCCGTTGAGGTCCGGGCCGGCGAACATCCCGACGATACTGAGGTCCTGCATCAGCAGTGTGGGCATGTCCGACTCGCCGAAGGGCTTGCCCAGGTAGTTCACCTGGCAGGACTCGATCTTCGCCCGGTCGCACAGGATGCTTCGATAGAAGCCCGTCTTGCGTGTCCGCTCGTAGCCTGCCTGGACCTTCTTGACGGTCGCAGCCGACAAGTCCTCCACGTCGTAGAGCTGCTGCATGGCAATGCGGACCGCTTGGCCGTACCCAGTATTCTTCACGGCGGGCCAGTACGGCTCGATATACCGCCATTTGTCCGCCGGGTCCGTCTCCTTGGAGAAGAACCGGTCGTACGCCTCTTTGGGCATTCCCGCCACGAGCAGGTCGGAATTGAGGTAGTGGTTCAGCAGCAGGCTCCAATCGTCCGCCTGAACGCGCGGGTGCGAGGCCGCCAGCCGCTCCTTCTCCTCGATCAGATGCTCGTGCGTATCGATCAGCGGCGTCTTGAACACCTTCTCGACAATCGCCGGGTTCGCCCGCGTGTTCGCAGTGACGCCGGGCAGAGACGCAAGATTTTGCGTCTCTACAGATGCCCTTGTGGGCACACTACCAACCGAACCAAGCAGCGCCGCCGTGCCCAGCGCACCTGCGCCCTGAAGTGTGTGCCGTCTCGAAATCGGACCCATATCTGCCATGTCTTGGCCTCCCATACCCTGTCTACTCCCGGCCGCTGTGAGGAGCGAGCCCGGGCAGCATTCGCCTCATACGATACAGGATTACCGGGACGGACGCAACACCGCGTGCCTGCGCGGAACGTCACAGCATGGGGACTCCGTTTGCGCACTTGATCATCTGACTCGTTCATCCACGGTCGGCACAACCTCCACGAATTCCTGAATACCCAGGATCGTCGCTGCCGAGGTACAGCGCGACAGCCGCCTGAAGCTGCCCAAGCTCGTACGGCGACCCAAGTGACGGCACCTCCGCCGGCTTGCCGAGGAAGGCGTCCAACTCCGGGTACAAGGGGGGCGACAGCTTGCTGAAGGCGAAGCCGGCAGGGAAATCGTGCCCGAGGTACAGCAGGGCCGGGCCGGCCCGGCTCCGCTCCGGACGCTTGGAGAACGACCGCGACTGCCCCTGCACGATGCCCGACAGGAGCTCAGCGCCGGCGGTGTCGCCAAAATAGGCGAGGGCCCGAGCGGCATTAAGCCTTGTGGATACGCTTTGCGTGCTGTCGTTTACGATGGGGTACCAATCATATACTTGGGGCACGTCCAGCAGGGCCATCTGCAACGGCTCGACGAGGCGCATGGCCGCCGGGTTGTTAGGATCGGCCGCCGCCACCTCTTCCGCCATCTCCTGTCGCAGAATCATCCGCAGCAGCACCAGCTCGTTGCCCGTCAATGCCGCGGCGGATGCTGTCGCGGCCCCACCCAGAATCATCAAACATAGTATCGCTCTCATGTTCGTTTCTCCCAACAAAAGTCCGTCCCATTGAGACGGAGAGTCTCCACGGTAACTGAGTTCACAGAACCTTCGCTGGACAGAAGGGAAAGCAGGGGTGAGCACCTGTCTCCCTTCTGTCTCCTCTTGTCTTCCGCTCTTTGTGATTGGAGCGGGGTTTCTTTGCTAACAGCCTCGCATCACGGCCCTACTCCATCTTCTTGAAAACCATCGAGGGTCCGCCGGAGTTGTGCCAACTGCCCTGGGGGTAGATGACTCCTTTGTCCACGATCAGATTGCCGTCCTTGTCGAGATATCCCCGGTAAATGGAGTCCGTCCCCCACTCGTTTTTGTCTTTGATGTCTATGACGATCTCGTTTGTAGTCAGGAACCATGTGCCGGATACGCTCGTGTGGGCTTTGACCGCTTCCGGGGTCGTGTCCTTCCCGAATCTGTCGCCCATCGCGACCTGACATACCCCATCAGGCTGGACATCAATAGCCTGGATATCCCCTCTTGTCGCGCCCCCCCAGCGGCCCAGGAAGACCGTTTCGGGAACCGGCTCGACCAGAGTTTCCTCAACTCCTGCCAACTCGGCAATGCCCAGGCGTTTGACCACGGCCTTGGCCGCATCCGCGACCTGCTTTGCCAGCGAGGCGCTTGCCTGGTCGTACTCGATTCGGAAGGTCAGCGGCACATTCTTCGGTCTCATAAGACGCCACAGGATGTGCTGCTCAAGGTCTTTGGGGGCGACCAGGCCCGTTACCAGGGGTTCGGGGCCTCCGTCCGGACGCGGCATCGCATGCGTATAGAAGGTGGTGATTTTGTCCTTCCGGAGGAAAAATGTGGATTTGCCGGAACCCGTGAAGCTGATCCGTTCCAGACGCATTTCCGTATCCATTTGGGAGTGGGTATCCTTCGCCACGGAGATCATCTTTTCTCGCAGACCCCTGGCCTGACTGTCTGTTTCGGAATCATAGTAGATGTGAAACAGCATCGGCAGACTCTCCTTGTCCTGCAGCCTCTTGTGGACATACTCCAAGGTCTCTTTCTCGGAGAGAAGTCCTACCAACTTCCAGCGTTGAGCGGCCCAAAACTCGCGGAAAGGTGGCTGGCCATCGAGAACATACACGCGCTCCCCGATCAACTGCAGAGACACTCGCCCTTTGAGAGCCTCTATCGGCAGTGTTGCCAAAGGAAGCTGGGGGAGGATTCCCACCATTTCCCGCAGATTCGCCACTTCCGTGATGCGTTTGGATTCGAGCTCCGCCTTGGTCAGCAGCAACTCACCGCGCATCTCGGCCATCTTGGCGGATTCCGCCTTCCGGGAGACCTCTGCGATCTGCTGGTCCAACAGCTTGATCTGGGCGTAGCTCTGCGTGACCTTGCGGACTACTTCGAAGGCTTCTTCTCTCTTGACTTTCCGATTCTCCATTGCCAGCCGAATCAGGTCACCCAACTCAGGGTCTTCTTCCCTCTGCACGCGGGTCATGACGCTGGGCGTCTCGCTTTGAGCCGCTGCGACGGCTGCCCAGACCGCCGGCAGACCCAGGCAAAGGACACACAACAACTTTTTGATTCGTTCGCTTCTCATGTTTCAATCTCCAAAAGCCTGTGCAAGGATTTGATCTACATTCCGAACCGACGGGTTCGGGCCCGGCATACCCATCGGCTCTACACGTTCTTCTTCATTCCCGATAGATCTGGCGGCGGCGAACACTCGCAAGCTCTGGCCATCCGCGATGACTGTTTCAACAGGCAGAAGTCTACCCGCTCGCTCCACGGCGCGAGCCATACGGTCTTCCATCCCCAACTGTCTGAAGAGCTGTGCTGCCTGAAGCCACGCGATCAGCTCATTCGGCACGGCTACCGTCTCGCCTGTGCTTGCGACAACCGGCTCCGTCACGGATTGTGGCAGGAGCGGCCCCACGGAGCCGCGCCCGAGCAGAAACGACACCGAGGCAATCACGACAGCCGCCACCGAGGAGGCCGCCAGGCGCCATGTGTGAACCATCCGCCTGTGATGCGTCAAGGCCTCCGTGGAATCCAGCAGCACGCGGGCTCGAAACACTTCTCCAGGCGGGTCGCCGGAGAAGTTTTGTTCGAGGAGACGATCCATATCCTGGTTGTTCATGTCAGTACCCTCTGCTACCTTTCATCCTGCATTTGTTCGTAAACCTGAGCGAATCGGTCCCTTGCCCTCCGCAGAAGGGACTCGATTGCCTCGATACTCATGCCGTCGCTTTCGGCCATTTCCTTCATGGTCAGCCGCCACAGATACTTGTCCTCCAGGGCGCGCCGATACTCCACCGGCAGTCGAGCCAGTGCCTCATGCACCATCGGGTCCGGCTCGTGGTTGTCCGTCGGGGCGTGATTGTCCCGCAACGCCTCATGTTGACGACGTCGCCGCTCTTTGGCTTCGAAGCTCAGGTACCGGTTCCTCGCGATCCCCAGCAGCCACGCCCGGAAAGCCCCCTGCTGTGGGCGATACCTGCCGATCCGCTGTGCAGCCGCGATGAAAGCCTGCTGCGCCGTCTCCTCGGCCAGTTCCCGCCGGCCTGCCGTCAGGGCCAGGCAGAATCGGTACACGGCGTCGAAGTGTAACTCGAACAACCGCCGCCACGCAGGCTCGCTGCCGTTCTGAGCCTCTCGGATGATCACTATCTCTGGCTCCATTCCCACTCATTCACCGTTCAATCAGCAACTCAGGACTCATCCTGTTTCCACCATCTATTCTCGCCGCAGGAAGAAAATCCGTCGCAATCTGACGGCTGCGTGGCCATTTTACCCTCGGTCCGGCGGCAATATAGTGCCGATTGTGATCGGCTTGCACAGACTGCGGCGATCTGCTATTCTTTGCAGGTTCGCAGGTAGGTCGCACCTTCCTGGTTGGGGCGATTGTCGATACACACGAAACAGCTTTCAGGAGGACATCCAGTGGGCAGGATCACAGAGACAGTCAGAACTTCTATCCTCATTTCGGCACTGTTGGCGGGCAGTATCTGTGCGGAGTCGGCGGATGACTATTGGCCGGCGTGGCGAGGGCCGCAAGCATCAGGTGTCGCCCCGATGGGCAAGCCTCCGCTGACCTGGAGCGAGACCGAGAACGTCAAGTGGAAGGCCCCGGTGCCGGGCGAGGGGACCTCCAGCCCCATCGTGTGGGCCGATAAGATTTTCTTCCTCACGGCCATCAAGACGGATCGTACAGGCACGCCGACGGAAGCCCCCGCGTCTGCCGGAAACGCACCAGTGCCCTTCCACGGCGGCCAGGCGCCGAAGAACGCATACAAGTTCGACCTGGTCTGCGTGGACCGGGCGACCGGACGGACCCTCTGGCAGAAGACGGCTCGTGAGGATGTGCCGCACGAGGGTACGCATCCCAATCACGGTTTCGCGTCGTATTCGCCCGTCACCGACGGCGCGCACGTGTGGGCGAGCTTCGGCTCTCGCGGCGTCCACTGCTACGATCTCAACGGCGAGCACAAGTGGAGCCGGGACCTGGGCAGGATGACCATAAAGATGGCGTTTGGAGAAGGCAGTTCCCCTGCTCTGGCCGGGGATGCTCTGATCGTCGTGATGGACCATGAGGGCGAGTCGTTCATCCATGCGCTGGACAAGAGCACCGGGCAGACCCTGTGGAAGCAGCCGCGTGACGAGGACACTTCCTGGGCAACGCCGGTCACGGCGGACGTGAACGGCAAGATGCAGGTGGTCGTCAGCGCAACCAAGCTCATCCGCAGCTACGACCTCCGGACCGGCGAGCTGATCTGGCAGTGCAGCGGCCAGACAGCCAATGTCATTCCCTCGCCAATCGTCGCCTTCGGCACGGTCTTCTGCACCAGCGGCTTTCGCGGCAGCGCGCTACAGGCAATCGAGCTCGGCCGGACGGGCGACCTCTCCGGCACCGACGCCGTTCGCTGGCAGGCCAACAAAGGGACACCCTACGTCCCGTCACCTGTTCTCTGCGGCGACAACCTCTACGTTTGCTCGGTCAACAAGGCTGTCGTCTTCTGCTACCATGCCCGGACAGGCAAGGCCAACTTCGTCGAGCAGTCTCTGCCTGAAGTCGGCGAGATCTACGCTTCGCCGGTAGGAGCCGCCGACCGCATCTACTTCATCGGCCGCAAAGGCACGGCCCAGGTCATCCGAAACGCCGGGCATTTCGAAATCCTGGCCGCAAACAAGCTGGACGATGAATTCGACGCCTCCCCCGCCATCGTCGGCAGCGAACTCTACCTCAAAGGCAAGCGGAACCTCTACTGCATCAGCGAACAGTGATCCGGATTGTCCCGGCGGCGGCTACTGGTCGACGATCCTATCCGACTCTTTGCCGGGATGAAGCAGTTGGCGATTCGGACATTGCGGCAATGGTTCGGGTCGATGCCATCACAATTAGGCACTCGCAGGTCGTTCAGGATGTGGATGCCCTGGATGAGAACATCTTCACAGCCGAGCAGATGAACCGTCCAGGCCGCAGAATTCCTGATGGTGACGCTGGTGAGAGTCACCCGTCTGCACCCTCGAATGTACATCAGTCCCGGCGCGGCTCCAGCCCGGTCCGTATTGTTGTGTGGATCATCAGCTCGGTGACTTCAGGCCGAAGCTCGCCAAGCCAGCGGTAACTGTCATGGTACTTGCTGTTTGCGTCGGAACTTGGGCCGTTGTAGATAAACCCCTTCGCGCCGGCACGAGCATACGCGCGCAGGATCTCCGCGGCTTCCTCTTGGGAGCGAAACGGCGGCCACCGGTCCCAGTAGTCTTCGACGGGGCTGTTCTCCGGCAAGTCCGCTCCGCGTCCACCTTCGCCGATGAAGAACCAGGTCGTCCTTTGCTGCCGGGCTTCGAGCATGCGCAGCGCCCGCTCAATGTCCCCGCTGGCGCGCGTGTGGTGCGCGTGATTGAACCATACATCGAACCCTAGCCCGTCGGCTGCCGAACCCGCGGCTGCGATCACGGTGCGAGCATTCCAGGTTCCCACGATCTTGAGACAAACGGGCAAGTCCCCCACGACCCGCTTGACTTCGCGCACATACTCGGCCAGAAGCAACACATATTTCTCATCGGAGGTGTGATCGGGCCAGCGCCACACGTTAATCTCATTCCACAGGACAACCGCCCGCACGCATTCACTGCGTACAGCGGGGGCGTACTCGGCCCAGACCCGGAAGATGGCCTGCTTCACCTTCGGATCAGCCAGCCGCGAGGCGTCGACACCACCCTTTGGCTCTTCCCACTTCATGTCCGGTCGAGGGCCTTCGGGCATCTGTGGGCCAGCCATCGAAAACTGCACGATGCACGTGCCGCCCGAGTCCGCGATTCGCTTGAGGCGTTGAGCGATACTCCGCCGGTGCTGTTCGCGCGTGTATTGGGGATTCTTAGCAAACGGGTCGAGGTCGATCCACAAGTTGTAGGTCTTGAGCCCGAACTCGTTGGCCGGCTCGATACCGAACCCGCCGAACGGGACATAGGGCCTGCCGTCCCACCACATCAGGTGATTTGGGTCAATATGCCACCGATGGCCCAGGTACTCGCCGGAAGATTGTGGCAAGTCCCGCCGGGCCTCCCTCGCCCGACTTGGGGACTCATCTGCAAAGGTGAGGTCCCCGAAGACAATTCCAACTAGAGCCGCCAATAGGAGCATCATCCTGCTTCTGCCACAACATACGTCACGTGCCATAGCCTGTTCCTCGCTCCTAGATTCATCGCGTTGTCCGCGACCATGATAGTTGGGTTCCATGGCATGGGCAAGACTTTCCGCGCCCTGCGCGGTGGCTTTTCTGTGGATTCGGTTTGCGGCATGCTCTATAGTGATTACAGGTGGTTCGAAGGGAACCGCGATCCTGGAAAGGAGTGGATATGTTCATCCGCCGCACGCACACAATCGCTCTCGTGACAATGTTCGTTCTCATCGGTGTCACTGCCGGCGAGGCAAAGGCCGCCATGCCGCGATTCGAATATCACAGGATCGCGGAGGTGGGAAATCAAATGGGCCAGACCTCGCTCATCGATGTCGACAAGGATGGCGACCTCGATTGGGTCGTCGGCGAGCGGAAGAGGACGTGGTGGTTCGAGTACGCCGGCCCGGATCAATGGATTCAGCACGATCTTGGCCAGGGGGCCGTGACCGATGTCGGCGGCACGGCGTTCGATATCGACGGTGACGGATGGATCGATCAGATCACCGGCACAGCCTGGTACCGCAACACCGGCAAACCCCGCACTGAGCCATTCGAGCGGTACGATGTCGGCACGATCAGTTGCCACGATGCAGTGGCGGTCGATATCAACGCCGACGGCAGGCTCGATATCGTCGCCATCAGCGACCAGAAGGACCAGGTCCTCACCGTCTGGCAGGAGATGCCCGCCAATCCCCGCGAGAAGTGGACCGTGCACAAGATCGGCGGCGGCATCCACGGCGGCGTCGGCCCGCAAGGCGTCGCGGATCTCGACGGCGACGGCGACAACGACGTCGTTCGCGGCGATGTCTGGTTCGAGAATGTGGACGGCAAAGGCATCGAATGGAAGGAGCACGCGGACCTGACCCCGCCCGGCGGCAACCGGCCCGACCGCTACGGCTTGGCCATCAAGGTCTGGATCTGCGACGTGGACAAGGACAAGGACTTGGACATTGTCGAGGCGGAGGCGGATACCGTGGACGCCCGGATTCTGTGGTTCGAGAACAAAGGCAAGGCCAAGTCGTGGCAGTGCCACCTGATCTCCGCCGACCACACGAAACAGGATTTCCATTCCCTGGCCGTAGCGGACTTCGACAACGACGGCGACCTGGACGTTTACTCGGGCGGCGGCCCCCTCTCGCCGGAGGTCCACAAACTGTTCATCTGGGAGAACGCCGACGGCAGGGCCGGACAATGGAAGGAGCACAAGATCCTCGAAGGCAAACAATGCCACGAGGCCAAAGCCGCCGATGTCGATCGCGACGGCGACATCGACATCTGCACCAAGCCCTGGAGCGGCAACCTGCACATCTACCTGCGAAACATGCTGGCAGAAGACAAGAAAGCCCCCAGCCGCTAACCCTACCCGCTGTGGGCCAAATTCGAAATTGGAATGTCGAAAGGCGCATTCACGGCGTGCCCGCCACCCCCGCTGGGATGATGTCCACAGAGACTGAATCCAACCATGCTCTCCCGTCTCCTAAGAGAAATAGCCCGTAGGAAATGTCAATAGCATTCTCAGGCACGTCGGCGACGATCTCGTACATGCGCCAGTCAGCAGATGTGACCCGACACTCACGCAGATCGTCAAATTCGTTCGGGTCGAGTTTCGCATTCTTTATCTTCAGCCCGAGCTATGACAGATTGCCCTCGCCGGAGAGTTCCGCTCGTGCTGCAGCCCGAAACCTGATCTTCTTGCCCTGATAGATCGCTCCATCCAAGCGCCGTGTGAACGAGCCAAGCATCTCCCCGTAATGTCTGCCCGGCAACCGACTGATCATGGCGCAGCGACTGCCCGTGTGCGGACGCTCTTCACTGGTCAGGACCTCGAAATCGAACCGGCCCAGTTCCGGCCGCACATACCAGTCCACAGGCGGCTTACCGGCTTCGTTGTCCTCGAAACCGTTGTTGGCCGGCCTCCGGAGTATCTGCGGCAGCCCCGGATGGTCGTGCGCCCCCAGGAGGCGGGTCGCCGTGGTGTTCTCAACATACAGAAGGGCATCATAGATCTGCGGCGCGACATTGCTGATGATACCGTAGCCAAGCAGGTAGCCAAAAGTCTTCACACGAAAGGTTCTCTTCGCGAGTAAGATAGGATTCATGAGAAAAGCGAGGAGTGCCTCAGAACGCGGTTTTGATCGGTATGATGAACGTCGTCTGCGCCGTGCCTTGCATCAGGTCGGCGATG
>Ga0214473_10003914_pt1 | contig 17968 bp, 13 predicted proteins | sample RVTome_7_FD_203509 | JGI IMG/M metagenome (GOLD analysis project Ga0214473, IMG submission 203509) | Soil microbial communities from uranium-contaminated site in the Upper Colorado River Basin, Wyoming, United States - RVT98D197 | ecosystem: Environmental > Terrestrial > Soil > Contaminated >... | reverse complement strand
TGTGATCATGGCCGACCCCATACCGGGCAAGGGGAGGATCCTGACCCAGATCTCCGCCTACTGGTTTCACGCCATGGAGGATATCATCCCCAATCACCTGATCACTACCCGCGTCGAGGCATACCCCCCTGCGTGCCGGCCGTACAAGGAAATGCTGGAAGGCAGGAGCATGTTGGTTGAGCGCACTGAACCCCTTGCCGTCGAGTGTGTGGCCAGGGGATATCTGGCTGGTTCGGGATGGAGCGAGTATCAGCAATCAGGGGAGGTATGCGGGATCAAGCTTCCCAAAGGCTTGGTCGAGTCGGCAAGGCTCCCCCAGCCTGTCTTCACCCCTGCCACCAAGGAGGAGGTGGGGAGTCACGACATCAACATCACCTTTGAGGATATGAAGGGGAGGATAGGGGATAAGCTGGCTGAGAGACTGCGCGAGACCACCCTTGCCATCTATAACCGTGCTTGCCGTATTGCCGAGGCCAAGGGCATCATCATCGCCGACACCAAGCTCGAGTTCGGCATGCGGGGAGGCGAGCTCATCCTCATCGACGAGCTCCTTACCCCCGATTCCTCCCGCTTCTGGCCTGCCAGCGAGTACAAGCCAGGCGGGCCCCAGCAGAGCTTTGACAAGCAGTTCCTGCGGGATTATCTCCTCACCCTGGCGTGGGACAAGAATCCTCCTCCACCCCCGCTGCCCAAGGAGATCGTCGAAAAGACCAGGCAGCGGTATGAAGAGGCCTTGCGGCGATTAACGGGGTAGGGGGGGTAAGTATTAAGTCCTTTCGTACCCCGGCTACTGTCTTAGCTCGTTCAGGGTCGGCCCGAGGCTCTTCCATGCCAGATAGTCGAGAAACCGGATATAGCAACCCTGGTCAATAGCCTCCTTTTTGTAGGGGTCACGTAGAGGCAGATTTTTTTGGATTATTTAGTTCCAGCCCTTTTTCCGTGTTTTTTCCCTCGCTTTCGTGTCCGATCAGACTTTACCCTCCTGGATTGAGGAGACCGCAGGTTCGTACCTTCGTCCACCACACGCCCGTCGGAGAGCCTGATGAGCCTTCGGGCATAGTGGGCATACTCATTGCTGTGCGTCACCATGATCACTGTTATCCCTTCATGGTTTAGCGCGGTGAGCAGCTTCATGATCTCCGAGCCGGTGTGTGTATCAAGGTTACCGGTCGGTTCATCGGCGAGGATGATGGGTGGATGGTTCACAACGGCCCGGGCAATGGCGACCCGCTCCTGTTCGCCGCCGGAGATCTGATTGGGCAAACGGTGTGCCTTGTCGGAGAGTCCCACACGCGCCAGTGCATCGATGGCAGCGGCGAGCTTTTGCTTCTTGCCCATCTTCACAATAGCCAGCGGCAACATGACGTTTTCCGCGAGGGTGAGGTAGGGGAGGAGGTGAAAGTTCTGGAAGACGAAGCCGATGGACTTCTTGCGAAAATCGGCGCGGCCATCTGATGTGAGGGCGTAGACATCAACGCCGTCTACGAGGAAGCTGCCTGATGTCGGCGCATTGAGACCTCCCAACATGGAAAGCAGGGTTGATTTGCCTGACCCTGACTCACCCATAACGGCAACAAATTCTCCTGCATTGACACAGAGATTGACACCACCGACTGCGGTGACTGTTGCTGCTCCGGTACCGTACTCTTTAAACAGATTTTTTGCATTTATATAGCTCATGGTCTTTCTCCTTATAAGGCCCGCAGGGCTTCATTCGGGTCGAGCCGCGCAGCCATGAGGGCTGGATAGAGACTTGCGGCAATCCCCAGCATGATCGAGGCGAGGAACGCAGTCGCAGCCATGATCGGGTCGAGAGAAACAGCTCCGTGTCCCTGCCCCTGCGTAAACAAAGGGAGGAGCAACCGCGTGGCGCCCAAGCCGGCGAAATAGCCCGCTATCCCTGCGACGGCGGCTACCAAGGCTGCTTCGAGCAGTATGATTCTCAGCACGTGGGACTTGCGAAAGCCCATGGCGCGGAATATCCCGATCTCAATGGTCCGCTCACGGACGCTTCCCATCATAGTGACGAGCACCATGAGACAGCCGACAAGCAGCACCAGCGCTGAGACGCCGTATGAGAACTTTTGGAAGTGGCCGATGGTTTCCATGCGTCCCTTGACCACCTGTTGGATTGCCATAACGTTGCCGCTCGGCAGCACCGCGGAGATCTGTTTTACCATCTCGGGGATGGGGCATCCGGAACAGAGTGCCGCCACCTCCACCATGGATATCCTGCCTTGCTTGCCGAGGATACCCTGGGCAACGGGGAGCGGCGCGAAGATGAGCCCGTCGTCCTGCGAGCCCGTGGCCTCGAGGACGCCTGTCACGGGTAATGGCCGTCCCCGTACGGTCACCTTGTCACCAGGCTTGAGGCCGCTGATGCGTGAGGCGTCCGACCCGATAATGACGCCATTCTCTCCGGCGGGGAACTTACCCTTCACGCTCCACCAGGGCCTGAGGATCTGCGCCGCGGTGAAATCGACCCCGGCCAGCAGGATGCGGTGTCCACCCACGGTGATGGGGCCGAGCACCATCGGCCCCACCGCCGCTACATTGGCAGAATTCTTAATGGTCTTGATCTTCGCAACTTCGTCCTGGCGTATCTCCTCCATGTCAAAAGAGAAACCTCCCAGGGACATGCCGCCGTAGGTGAGGGAGAGGTTCTCCGTCTTGGGTACAATGAGGATATTGGCACCGTACATCTCCAGCTTGTGGTTTATGTCCTTTTTCATTTCCTGGACCAGGCTGATGAGCCCGACGACCGTCGACACGCCGATGAGCAACCCCACGAGCACGAAGATGGCACGGGCCTTGCGTCGCCTCAGGTTGTTGATCACAATGTTTTTGAGTGTCATGGCCTCACCTCCGGAAATCGAAATAGCGCTTGCCCTGGAGGATGTCGGCCACCTGGATGATGACGGTGCCTTGCTCCAGCTTGCGCTTGAGAGGAGCAGGGTTGCATCCGCCTTGGACCTCATTGATGCGAGCGGATGGGAACCGTCTGCCACAGTTGTTACAGACCATAAAATCTCCCTGCTGGGTGTAGCCTTTGTTTTCCAGCCAGCAGACGTCGCAGGCATCAAAGGCAGCACGGATCACGCCGTCAGAGCTCTTAATGATAAAGTAGCGGATGGACACACCGTCGTCCGTCTTATAGGTAAAGTGGTGTGCCTTGCCATCGGCAAATGTCTTCTCGTGATAGGTGATTTGAGTCGCCGGTGCCGGCAGCGCAGAGACGGCGACCAAAGAGCATACTATTGCCAGCATAAAAGCTGATGTTATTCGCGTAAACATGGTATTCTCCTTTCAGTTGTATGGATCATGGCAGCAGGGCGTGCCCCTGCAAAACAGCCCTTTAGGCCGCAATATTATCTGTGAGATGGGCAGTGCTGTTTAACAGAGGAGGGTTAGATTGACGAGATAGGACAGGCTTAATGGTGGACCGGTGCCGGTCCATCTCCCTGCAGTGGAACGAATGTGCGGCTGAATGCGGCCCTGCGGGCCGGCATCTAAGATTGCATAGAGTAGAACAGGATGGTGCTCTCCATTGGCTATTGCGGGAAGTGCCATATCAGGCCATGCTGCCGCAGGCCCTTGCTCCACATGGCAGCAGCATGTCTCAATATCGCCGCAGCAACAGTGGTGATTCTGTGATGAAGCAAAAGGCGCCACGGATCCGCTGCCAGGCAGACAGCTGGCTACAGTGCTTGCGAGGATGGTAGAAGCCTGTACTACCAAGAAGATCCCTGCCAGCAGTACCGGCGTGATCCTCCGGAACATCTTGCGTATTGTGTTTAACCGGACCATAGGCATCATTTTGATGAAGGTGATAGTATAACCATGCTTCAGCCCCTTGTCAATCGAGATAGATAAGGGGTTATAGAAAGCCTTCCCCCTTTTCGCTCGGCGGCAGGGTTTTTGAAGGTCGAGTGCAGAGCCACAATAAGCCGCCGGCGATGCCGAGCAGCAGCGCAGGCATCAAAAAGAAGAAGGGAAGGCCAAAGAAGAGCCCCTTTGGAGGCCATGAGACCAGCGCCAGCAAGCTCAGCAGCACGGCGAAGAGGAGAAAAATGGCGCCGATACCGCGCAAGACCCGTCGCATATCTTAGTCCGATAAAGCAGTCGGACCGCCGTTTCTACCCAGGAATCTCCTTTTTAAGCTTTCCACCACCTCGTGGTACTCCTTTATGCCCAGCCAGCGGATCAAGGCAAAATAGGACAGCGCCGCCACGGCCATGACCAAGAGCAGGGCGATTATCTGATTGAGCAGAAGATGTTGATTGAGTATCAGGCCGAGAGCGCGATAAAGGTAATAGGCCAACAGACCCATGGCTGCCGAGGCGAGGGTAATCTTGATGAAGGCGCCTATCAGGTAGCGCAGGTTATATCCTCCTACCTTTCTATAAAGGACCGCGCTCAAAAAACAAAAATTGACGATCATGGTGACAGAGGTGGAAAGGGCAATGGCCTTGTGCTGAAATGCATCGAGGGTGAGCGAGACGATAAGGACATTGGTCGCGACGGCCAAAAAACTGGCTATGACGGGATATTTTGTATCCCTGAGTGCATAAAAGACCGGCACCGTGATCTTGACTGTAGAATAGGCAAAGAGGCCCACGGAATAATACACTAAGGCCTCCGCTGTATAGAGGGTATCCTGGGCGTGGAAACGGCCATGCTCAAAGATAAGACGGATGATGGGCTTGGCCAGCACTGCCAACCCAAAGGCGGCGGGGATGGTCAGCAAAAAGGCCATGGTCAGGGAAGAGACATAGGTGGCCTTCAAGGCCCCCATCTCCCCGCGTGAGGCATGCCGTGAAATAACCGGCAGCGTGGCTATAGAGATGGCTACCCCGAAGATGCCGATGGGGAACTGCATCAAACGAAAGGCGTAGTTGAGCCAGGAGACACTCCCCTCAGCACACCGGGCGGCAAAGTTGGTATTGATGAAGATATTGATCTGAGTGGCGGAGAGGCCGATGACTGCGGGGATCATCAGGATCATGATCCTGCGGAGGCCTTCGTCGTGCAGGTTGAGATGAGGCCGCCATGCAAAGCCGCTTCTCTTCAGAGAAGGCAACTGGATCGCCAGTTGAAGGATCCCGCCGATCAAGGTCCCTATTGCCATGCCGACAATAGGGGGTTGGCCAAAGGAGGGCGCCCACCAGGCGCACAGGACCCCGCCGACGATGGAGCCCAGATTAAAGAAGGTGGAGGCCATGGCCGGGATGAAAAAACGCCCCTTGGTATTCAAGATCCCCATGACGGCAGCGGCCAATGAGACCAAGATCAAAAAGGGAAACATGATGTTGGTGAGGAGCTGGGTCAGGGCGATCTTGCCCGGGACCTTGCTAAAATCCGAGGCCATCACCCGGACGATCTCTTCGGAGAAGATGATCCCTACAATGGTAATCAGGGAAAGGAGGATGGTTAACGTCAGCAGGACATTATTGGCCAAGCGCCAGGCAGCCTCCTGCCCCTTCTTCTGATCGTAGTCGGTAAAGACGGTAACGAAGGCGGCGGACAGGGCCCCTTCGGCAAAGAGGTCTCGCAGTAAGTTGGGAATGCGAAAGGCCACTACAAAGGCGTCCATGTAAAAGCCGGCACCGAAGAGGACGGCCATGACCTGCTCTCTGATCAACCCCAGGATGCGGCTGAAGAAGACGGCGATACCGACGGAGCCGGCTGATTTGGCCACCTGGGTGGTTGTGGAAGCGTTGCTTGGGGTTTTCATGTCAGATTTTTTACTTTCTAGTATCGCACCCGAGAAAAAAATATACGCTGTGCCCCCTCACCCGTCCCCTCTCCCCGGTGGGGAGAGGGAGGGGGTGAGGGGCTAGTTCTATTAAGTTTAAAAGATTTGAAAGTATTTTTATATTCATCAGCAACTTATAATTTTTAAAATAATTTCGAGGCAGAATACCGACTTCCTCTTCAGAGTTCCCTGTTCATGATACCGTCTGTCTGGCACGTGCCTTTTTCAGAAAAGCGGAGACCAAAAAGGCCAATTCCAAGGCCTGGTTGGCATTCAAACGAGGATCGCAATAGGTAAAATATTTATCCGTTAATTCCTTTTCTGTAATAGCTTGCGCTCCACCGATACACTCAGTCACATTTTGCCCCGTCATCTCACAGTGGATACCGCCGGCATATGTTCCCTCCGCATAATGGATCTCAAAAAAATTTCTGACCTCCTCCAATACCTTATCAAATGAGCGGGTCTTAATACCATTGGACGTCGCCACCGTATTACCATGCATGGGGTCGCTGCTCCAGACGACCTTACGGCCTTCGCGTTCTACGCGCCTGATCAAGCGTGGCAGGGTGTCGACAATACGATCTCCCATGCGAACAATAATGGTCAACCGACCGGGTTCATTAGCGGGGTTTAACGCATCGCTCAGTCGCAACAACTCGTCAGCATCAAGGGAGGGACCGGCCTTGACGCCGATGGGATTCTTAATCCCCCTGGCAAATTCTATATGGGCATTGTCCAATTGGCGCGTTCTCTCACCGATCCAGAGCATATGGGCGGAACAATCATACCAGCACCCCGTCGTATCATCGCGGCGCGTGAGGGGTTCTTCATAGTTTAATAGCAATGCCTCATGCGAGGTATAGACCGTCGTTTCCTTGATACTGGGGGTATCCTTTAACGTTACACCACACGCTTCCATGAAGGCCAATGCTTCCCCTATACGGTCGGCAAGGTTTTGGTACTGATTCCCCGAAGGGCTTCCCTTGACGAATTCGAGGTTCCATTGGTGCACTTGGTGCAAGTCAGCCAGGCCCCCCTTAGTAAAGGCCCTCAAGAGATTCAAGGTCGCTGCGGATTGATGATAGGCTTGTATCAGACGGCGGGGATCAGGGATGCGGGCGGGCTCGTTAAATGCGATATCATTCACCATATCCCCTCGATAACTCGGCAATGAAACCCCATCGATAGTCTCTGTATCGGAAGAACGCGGCTTTGCAAACTGGCCAGCCAGCCGTCCGACCTTTACCACGGGGCAACTCCCCGCGAAGGTGAGGACGACCGCCATCTGTAAGATCACCTTACAGGTGTCTTGGATGTTCAGGGCATTAAAATCGGCAAAGCTCTCTGCGCAATCTCCCCCCTGTAATAGAAAGGCGTTACCCTCGGTCACTCGCGCTAATTGTCTTGTTAATTCCTGAACCTCGTCGATAAATACCAGGGGAGGCAAATTGTTGAGCTGTGACTCCACGGCGAGCAACTCGGATGGCTGAGGATATTCCGGTTGTTGCAAGATCGGCTTATGTCGCCAGCTCGAAGGATTCCAGGTATCCATCTCGTGAGTAAATCAAACATGGAAAGTAATGTTTCAATACAGTTTCCTTGAATTTCTCAAGAATTACCATGAGCCGCTTGAGCCTCCTCCGCCTGATGATCCCCCGCTGAAGCCGCCGAAGCTCGATCCGCCGCTGAACCCGCCGGAGCTGGAACCGCCGCTGGAGAACCCCCTTCCTCCTGAGGAAAAAGAGCCGCCGGAAAAGAGGCCTGCACGGCCAAGTTTTTTACCATAGCGCATCCCGGTGAGGAGCATAATCACAGCCCACGCCGGCAGGATATAGATGGGAAATCCCACGGCCAGGCCGAAGACGATGCTCATGAACAAGGGGATGCCCCCAAAGCCCGCCCCCCAGATCCGGAAGAAGCCCTGGCCTTTCTGCCGCAGCCCTGCGCCCAAGGCCAGAAATCCCAGCGTGATAAAGAGGGCAAAAAAAAGCATGATCCCCACTTTTACGGGCCACGGCTCTGAATCCTTTTGCGGCTCAGACCTTGGTATTGGTATGCTGGGGACAAATTCCTTGCCGGTAGCCAGGGCTGCAATCCGCATGCTCCCTTGCAAGATCCCCTGATCATAATCCCCTGCCTTGAAAAAGGGTATGACGGTTTCCCGTATAATCTCGCCGGCTCGGCCGTCCGTGATGACGGGTTCCAGGCCATAGCCGACCTCGATGCGCGTCTTGCGCTCGTTCGGCGCGATGAGGAAGAGCACGCCGTTATCTTTACCCTTTTCTCCGATCCCCCACTGTTTGAAGAGGCTGACGGCGTACTCCTCGACCGACATGCCATCCAATGAAGGGACGGTTACCACGGCTATCTCGGCGCCTGTGGATTTTTTTACCTCGGCGAACATGGCAGCGATCTGGGATTTGGTCATATCGGACAGGATGCCGGCAAAGTCGCTTACCCAGCCCTGCGGACTTGCAGGGATGGCTGCCCATGCGCACGTGGAAGCAATCAGCCAGATAGAGCTGACCAGAAGAACGATTCGTCTCAGTCGATTCATTAATAACCCTCCGTCTGGTTCATGCAGCATCGATTTTTCTGATCACGGATTCTACGGTTTCATGCAGTTGGTGAAAGAGATCCTGGAGCTCGCCGCGTCTTAGACGGATCTCCTTCTTTTTCAGTTTTTTTATCTTTTCAAGAATATCCCGAGGTAATGCTATCCTTTTTCCCAGGACCATAGCGGCCTTACGGATGAGGTAGTCGAATGAATTGCCCGCCTTGATGAGGAACATCTCCAGGTCATATTTTTCCCGGTTGCTCCTCAGCCACGTGTCCCGCATCGTGAGCAGCTTGGAACGTAGCTCAAACTCAATCTGGTAACGCATGCGTTTTTTATCGACCTTTCGTTTACCGAAGGGGTCCTTGCCCACAAGGCATTTGTGGTTCTCTTTAATATCCTCGAACTCCAAGGGGAAGACGTCCCAGGCATTGTCCAGTTCCTCTTCGGTCCAAAAGACCAGCTGCGGCAGCTGCCTTCTCATCTTTCTGCGCGTCAATTTCCTGACCGTGGTTATCTGCTGTAAATCAAGCTTTTTGAATACGAGCATCAGATTCACATCTGAGCGGGCGGCGACATGCTCGCCGCGTACGGCGCTGCCGTACAGGATGACGCTTACCAGGTTGTTGCCCAGCTCCTGTTTCAGCTCTTTTACCCAATCTTGTAATAGGTTCTCCATGCGGCATACTCCTTTGAGTAATATTTACATTCCCTTATTAATTTGTCGGTCTTGAAAAAACCTTGATAAAATTACCCACCGTATCCAACAATATCCTTAAGGATTTATCGGAGGCTATTCTACAGTATTTAAGACGGTTTTGAAAGGTTTTTTAAGGGTCTTCTGAAAACCTCTCCCTGGTTGGCCGAGGATGGGTGAAGGGCTTGATAGTGCGCGAAGGATGCACTCCTCGGAAGCGCTTATGTGCCTTTAGGGTAGGGGGCTGGGTGAAGGTTCTTAGCGTAATAGATCTATGTCAGAAGGGAATTGCCGCCATTGTTCCGCATCTTCCATTGTGCATTGCTGAACTGCCTGTTCCGTGCATTTTCTTGCGTTCCAGGCCGTATTCATATGGCGGTAGGCATGTTTCATCGCCGCCATGAATTTTCTCTCCCCATATTTCGGGTCTTCGTCAAGCCCTTTAACCGTTTGTTCCAATTTTTCCATGGCTGCCCGCAGATTGAAGATAATATAGTCTTTATTCATCTCCATAGCCCATTTAACCTGATTGTTTAAGAAATTTTTTTGTATGGGCTCACTACATTGGCTATCTGGCCCATTTAGAAGATGGCTATCCTACTTCTTTCGTTTATCCTTTATGTAAACCGATTTGGAGTGCCCGTCTCCCACCGGACGTTCTTCTATGTCGAAGAGCTTCGCTGCGGCAACAAGCTCGCCGAGCTTTGTGTAGCCGTAGTTTCGCGGGTCAAAATCCGGTGCCTGCTTAGCGATATTGCTTCCTACCGGTGCGAGATGAGACCATCCACTTTCGTCTGATGAGGCCTCTACGGCATTCCTTAAGAGATTGACGAGCTTCGTATCCTGCTTTAACTCAATCGTGGATTTTCGTATTATAGATAGATGGTCATCTTCTTTGGTTATCAAGACCTCTGTGTATATGAATTTGTCGCAGGCGGACACAAAAGGTTCCGGTGTCTTTTTCTCCCCGAAGCCGTATACGACAAGACCTGCTTCCCTTATCCGTGAGGCCAGTTTAGTAAAATCGCTATCGCTGGACACGATACAAAAGCCGTCAAATTTGTTTGTATAGAGCAAATCCATCGCATCGATGATCATGGCGGCATCGGTGGAATTTTTACCTACGGTATAGCGAAACTGCTGTATCGGCTGAATTGAATACAAGAGTAAGACTTCTTTCCAGCTCTTTAAATGGGGGCCGGTCCAGTCCCCATAGATCCTCTTGACGCTTGCGGTTCCATATTTCGCTATCTCCGCCAGCAACCCCTCTATAATTGATGGTTGGGCATTATCTGCGTCGATTAATACGGCCAATTTTTGTGCTTGCTCGTTCGTCATTAGCTCTCCTTATCCTTACTATATATGATCTATGAATATTGCTGATCAATGGAATTTTAAGCGATTATACAGCATTGAGAAGCGTTTTGATAGGGGAATTTGCTACTGATTGCCGTGAAGGGAATACAAAAAAGGCACGCCCCTAAGGGCAGTGCCTTTTTCCTGAGGCTACTTAACCTCTACGTTGGTTTCTCTCTTCTTTGCTCCGCCCTCTTCTTTAACCTCGATCTTTTTTGTCTCTATCTCCGTCTTCGGGACGGTGATCTTCAAGACTCCATCCTTATACATCGCCTCAACTTTATCTTCCATCACATTCTCCGGGAGACAAAAATCACGATGGAACGAACCGTATTCTCGCTCGATCCGGTAGAAGCGCTCACCCTTCTCTTCTTGCTCTCTCCTCTTTTCACCCGCGATGCGCAACATGCCATTCGCATAGGTTACATTGAGGTCTTCCGCTTCGATACCGGGGATCTCACCGGTGATGGTATATGCCTTCTCCGTTTCAGCGATATCAAAGGCGGGAACGACATCCCCATCTTTACCGAAGACTCTCGGAAGTTCGAGATCATCGAAAAAGCGTCCCAATACGTCAAACTCAGGAATCAGAGAAAGAACCCTTTCTTCTCTCGGTATCAATCTCAGTAAGTTTGTCATTGTACTCACCTCCTTCCACTTTCAATATGATTTTAAGCATTATATGCCGTTTTTCAACCTCCCTCTGTCCTGGGGAATCAGGGGATGGTTCCCAGAAAGACAAACCTAAATGTCTTGCAGAAGGCAGGCGATTTTTCAGCTAAAGTCTTTTTTAAGAGGCAGCACGAAAGGCGTTGCGGAGGGCAGCGAGGGTGGTTTCCATATCCTTGTCTGTGTGGGCGAGGGAGAGGAAGCCTGCCTCAAACTGGGAGGGGGCGACATAAATCCCCTGCTCGAGCAGGGCCCAGAAGTAACGGCGGAAGGCCTCGGTATCGCTCTCTTTGGCTGAGGCGTAGTCGCTGACCGGCCCAGGGGTGAAGAAGATGCAGAACATCGAGCCTACCCGGGTGAAGTAGGTCGGTGTTTTTGATGAACGGGCGAGCTTTTCCGCCTCAGTGCAGAGGTACGCGGCCTTCTCTTCCAGCAGGTCGTACACACCCTCTTTCTTCAGGAGCTTGAGGGTCTCTATCCCCGCGGTCATGGCCAGGGGGTTTCCCGAGAGGGTCCCGGCCTGATAGACCCCTCCTGTCGGGGCAAGCTGTTCCATGATCTCCCGTTTGCCGCCGAAGGCCCCTACGGGCAAACCGCCGCCGATGATCTTGCCGAGGCAGGTGAGGTCGGGCATCACCCCGTATATGCCCTGGGCGCCTGACCACCCAACCCGGAAGCCGGTGATCACCTCGTCGAAGATCAAACAGATCCCTTCTTGATCGCACACCTCCCGCACCCCTTCAAGAAATCCTTCTTTGGGGGGGATCACTCCCATGTTGCCGGCGATGGGCTCCAGGATGATGCAGGCGACCTGCCCGGCGTTCTCCTTAACCAGGCCCTTTACTGCATCGAGGTTGTTGAAGGGTGCCACAAGGGTATGGCGCGCATAGTCAGCCGGGACCCCGGCGCTGTCCGGCTGGCCGAAGGTGGCGGCGCCGGAGCCCGCCTTTACCAAGAGGCCGTCGGAGTGGCCATGGTAGCAGCCCTCGAACTTGATGATCTTATCCCGCTTGGTATAGCCCCGGGCCAGGCGGATAGCGCTCATCACCGCCTCGGTCCCGGAGTTGACCATCCGAACTAACTCTATCGACGGGATGGCCTCCACGATGAGGCTAGCGAGCTCCACCTCCAGCGCCGTGGGTGCTCCGTAGCTCGTCCCGTGCTCGGCAGCGAGCTGCACGGCCTGTATCACCCGCGGATGGGCATGCCCTAAGATCATGGGCCCCCACGAGGCCACGTAGTCGATATATTCATTGCCATCCACGTCCCAGATGCGCGATCCCTTTGCACGCTGGATAAAGAGGGGAGACCCTCCTACTGCCCGGAAGGCCCGCACGGGACTGTTTACCCCGCCGGGGATATAGTGTTGGGCATCTTGAAAGAGCCGTTCCGACCCCTTCTTTCCTCGATCTCTCTTTGCATGTGAACTCATACGATGTATGACCATTACCTCAGATCTCAGTGACAGCCTTGGTAAGGCTACCATGTTAAGGCGAATCCATCAATAGCTCCTGGATAAAAAGGCGGTTTTTTCGGCGTGTCGTAGTTATCGATCGCCTAAAAACGATGGAATTTCCTTGACCAACGCGCCTCATTCGCGTACAATCCGAACATCCTCAGAGAACTGAGAACGGGATCCTCGGTGAGCTTTATTCTCCGTGCTACCTTTTGCTCCTGCAACAGCCAGCCGTTGTCTCTCGTTGTATATAAACGGTATTTTTTTAATTTTTAAGAAAAGAGCAGGTAAGGTGTGAATAAAGAGAGTAAAAGTTTCATGAGATCTATGAGAGACAGCGTGCACAAGGGAGGCACCACGAAAGGGGTTCTTCTTGCGGCATTTCTTATATTAGTCGCCCTCGCCATCATCATCGTGCCTCATATAGATCTCGAAGGCGTCAAGCAGAAGATCACCACGGAGGTATCGGCGCAGTTCAAAGGAGAGGTGACGATTGCCCGGGCCTCCTTTTCCCTGGTACCCTGGCCCCATTTTACCCTCACGGGGGTAACGATCTCATCTCCCGAGTGGGGCGAGTTTGTCTCCGAAGAGGTACGGATCTATCCATGCCTTCTTCCCCTCTTGAAAAAAGAGGTCTCGGTTAAAAGTGTTTTTGTCAAGGAACCGGTCCTCGATCTCATCTTGCACAAAGGGATTATAGAGCAGGGGAAAGATATCTTTTCATATGTCGATGAGAAGGTGCTGCGAATGATCCCGTCACTGAAGTTAGAAGGGGGCATGATCAATCTCTTGAGACCTGAGGAGGAAGAGCCCTTCTTTACGACATACGGTTTGAAAGGGAACATCTCTTCTTCGAGAGCTGGCAAGGTTCGAATAAAGCTCCGCTTCTCCTGCCCCTGGGCAAAGGAGATGGCGCTGAAGGTTGCAATCGGCGCGAAGAGTGATAAGGGCAGATCCTGTTCCGTGCTCGCTCGGGGGACGGGGGTGGAGATAGAACGTGTCAGGGCGCTTATCTTAGAGTTCCTGGGCAAGGATGAGACGGTTCGAACAGTCTTCAGCATCATTCGGGGAGGCGAGCTTTCTCGCATTACCTTCCGGGGGGAAGGGAGTACCTTTGAGGAGGCGTTGGATTTCGAGCAAAACGTGCGGATCAGCGGCACCTTCACTGAGGGGCAGATAGTGACGCCGCCGGGCCCTCTTCCTATAGAAGGGGCTTCAGGTGAGTTCGCCATCGAGGAGGCGGTGTTGCGGTGCTGGGCAGCTGATGCGCGCTTGGGCAGGACCACTGCCAAGGGGCTTACCTTAGTTGTCGGCCTGATATCGGCACGGGAGGCCTTTCATCTGGACGGCGTGATCGATGCCGACGCCGCAGACCTTGCGCACTATCTTCCCCTGATTATAAAGGATGAGGGGTTACGGAGGGAGATAGCGAGCTTCCGAGAGGCAGAAGGGCGGGGAAAAGGTAGATTGGTCTTGGGGGAGGCAATCAATCATATTCGCGCACAGGTGGAGGTGAAAGATTTCCACTGCTCCTTCCGTCATGCTTCCTCACCGGGGAGGATCTCCGCTGACGGCGGCCGGCTCTCTCTCAAAAACGGAAAGGCCGTATGGCGAGCCAATGCCGTAACATGGAAAGCGTTACGGTGGAGCAACGTCCAGGGTACAGTCACCTTTGAAGACCGGGGGATTGACATAACGGTGGCCAAGGCCGATCTCTGCGGTCTTCGTTGCAAGGGCAGCGTCTACTCGCATGCCGGGATAATGACCCATTCCTTCCAGTTCTGGGCAGATGAGGCCGATCTTTCTTCATCCATCATGTGTCTGTTTGGCAAGGATGCCCGTATCGAAGGGAAGTTTCTTCTGGATGCGGATATGTGGGCCGAAGGTACGAAAGACCCCCTTAAAGAGGCCTCCCAAGGGAGTCTTTTGTTCATTTCACGAAATGGCCGGATCTACCGCTGGACGCTTCTCTCTCAGCTCTTCTCCATGCTGAACGTTATTGGGCTCTTTAAAGGGGATTTCCCCGATTTTACCCAGCAGGGCTTCACGTACGATCAGTTCGTGATAGTGGGTGAGCTGCGGGACGGATATATCTATATAAAAGAGATGGTGATAGATGGGCCGGCGATGAAGATTGTGGGTGAGGGAAGGGTTGATCTTGCCAAGGGAGAGGCGGATATCGTGCTGCTCGTGGCGCCGCTCAAGACGGTAGATACCGTCATGCGCCATATCCCCGTTGTAGGAAGGATCGTTACCGGCAAGAGCGGTACCTTCATCTCCGTGCCCTTCGGCGTCAACGGCCCCTTTGACAACCCTCGGGTGACGCTGATGCCCCCGGAGGCAGTAGGGAGCGGCCTCTGGGGCGTGCTCAAGAGGACCCTGCAGACCCCGCTTGAGCTGTTCAAGACGATCACGTTCCAGAGATAAAGCATTTTTTAAAAAAACGCTTGACACGTGCGGCTATTTCCTGATATGGGGATAGCCGTACAGCTTTATAAATCAGTCCAAGGCTAATAAGTAATCAACTTTCTGCTTTTCCGAGGGGGGTAAATGGAGAAGGGAAGAGGAAGGGGATTTTTTAAAGGGCCTTCAGGGGTGCCGTGAGGCACTCGAGGAAGGCCTTTTTATTTTTGGACCTTGAGGGGGGAGTTTTACCACGAAGAACACGAAGGGACACGAAGATAAAATTTGTATGTTGAGAATTTAGAGATTTGGATTTATCTAAGTCTTCTTTAACTTCGTGCCCTTCGTGGTGAAAGAACGTGTTCTTCATGGTGAAGGAATGTGTGTAGGAGATTCATAACAGGGAGGGAAAAGGGATGAGTCTCAAATGGAAGGGATTGAAGACCATTGCCATCTGTGTCCTGGTGGCCTTTGCAACTATTGCACTCAGGGTGGATCTGCTGGCTGCTCCCAAGGCCAAGCCGCAGCCGGCAGTTCAGAAAAAGGTCACCTCAGCAGCCAAGTTTCAGGACCTGCTTAAGGATACCGAGAAGCTATTCGAGGGGATGGACGCAGACCTGGGAAAGAAGAAAGATGTCACCCCCAAGCTGGCGCAGCTGAGGCAACACAGATCAGACCTACAGGGCCTGGCTGACAATATCAGGGGTGATTTGGCCAAGACGCGGCAAGAGCTTATCTCAAAGAAGCTCCCTGCGGAGATCATCCAGCGGCACGATGCCTTTGCCCAGAACTTTGAGGCGAATCTAAAAGCCCTTTTCGCCGACCTTGATGAAGCAGGGCAGGCCAAGCAGGGACAGCTCCAGGGAAGGGTGAAGGCTGTTCGCGAATACCTCAAGAAAAATATCCACAGGGAAAGGCATATCCCCTTAGACCCAAATAAACTCCCGAATAGTATCCCAAAGATAGAAAGGAAAGAGCCACGGCTGAAGAAAAAAGATTTTGAGAGAGATTTCTTAAAGCCGCAAAAGACAGAAACACCAAGGAAGCCAATCCTTGTTGCCGCGAATGGGCCATTAACAGGTCTTTTAGCATCCACCGATGAACAAAGTAGTGGAAACTTAATAGTTGCCCAAGCAGCCAATCAGCCGACAGCTGATGACCTTGCCGAGACCATTGAGGTTCAATTCACACCAGAGATCATTGCAAAAGCTCAGGAACTTGAGAACAACCCCGTTAAGATCTACAACTGGGTGAAAAATAACATCGAATTTGTCCCTACCTATGGTTCCATTCAAGGGGCCCACATGACGCTCCTCGGCAGGCAGGGGAATGCCTTTGATACGGCATCGTTGCTCATCGCCTTACTTCGCGCCTCAAATATCCCTGCCAGGTATGTCTATGGTACCATAGAGGTACCCATTGATAAGGCGATGAACTGGGTCGGCGGGTTTGCCGATGCGAAATCAGCCGTGGACTTTATCGCCAGCGGCGGCGTGCCGGTTACCTATGGTCTCTCCGGGGGGAAGATCGCCGATATCTGGATGGAGCATGTGTGGGTGGAAGCGTACGTACCGTATGGAAATTATCGGGGAGCAAGACGGGATGACAGCATTAAGACATGGATTCCCTTAGACTCAAGTTTTAAACAATACGACTACAAAAGAGGCATGGATTTACATGCGGCACTGGGAATCAACAGAGAACAGTATATTATGGATTACCTTACGGACACCTCTCCTTCGCCGATTCCGGAAGAACTGCAAGATCTCTTTCCAAACTATACCATCAGTCCCTACCAGTATTACAGCAACAGACTTTTCAATTACCTCGATGCTAATTTCCCTGATGCAACCATAGAGGACATTATCGGTGATGAGACCATTGAGCTTGCAAAGACCATGATGAGGAAAGAATATCCCTATCTTCCCGCAAGCTTGCCTTACAAGGTACTGGCAAAAGGTACGACGTATTCGGCAATGCCTGATGCCCTCAGGCCCAGGATAGGCTTTGCCATAGAAAACACCCTTACCTATGAAACAGACCTCTCTTACACTATAACCCTCCCCGAGCTATCAGCGAAAAGGATAACCCTTTCATATATTCCGGCAACGTCAACAGATGAAGCCCTTGTGGCTCAATATGGCGGCAATATACTTAAGGTTCCTCCCTATCTTTTAACTGTAAAACCGGTGATCAAGATCAATGGCCTTACAGTGGCAACAGGAAATGCCGTGGGTCTTGGCTATGAGCAGCTATTCCATATATCCTTCCAGATACCGAACAAGGCCACTGATGTAGTGACGCATAAGGTTACTGCAGGCGATTATGCAGGCATCGCCATTCACTATTATAAACCCCCCTTAGACTTAGTCGGCGATAAGATGGAAGAACTGACAAAAAACAGAGGAAGTACAGACCTCGATGACCTCCTCGGCCTGATGCTATATAACATTGGGCTTTCTTACCTACAACACATAACCTTTGAAGAAGAGCTCTATGCCAAGAACTTCCAGATGGTTGTTACAAAAGAACAATCAGAGGCAATGGCAACCTCTCACGCAGAAATAGAATGGCTCTGGGGCGTGCCATATGCCGTCACCGCTGAAGCGATAGGCGTCGATGCGAGAAGAAATGTCTATATGGCTTTTCCGATAGATGGCAATCAGCAAAGAACAAAGGATTTTATGGCAGTTTCCGGTATAGGAAGATCATTATGGGAAGATTTGATATTGGAGTCTTTCTTTAATATCCCATCCGTTTCCGCAGCAAGGCTTCTGAAGACTGCCAATCAGCAGGGAATTCCACTCTATACAATTGATAAAAACAACATTAATCTCTTGCTGCCGCAACTTCAGGTTACATCGGAGGCGATTGCCGACATAGAAAATGCCGTTAATGCCGGTAAGAAGGTTATCATATCAAAGACCAATATTCAATATAACGACTGGAACGGCGTTGGTTATATAATCCTTGATCCTGTACAAGGCAGCGGGGCTTACTTAATAAGCGGAGGATTGGCAGGAGGGAAGGGAACGGATCCATTGCCATACGATCATCGAGAATTAAAAGCCC
>Ga0214473_10003913_pt1 | contig 17975 bp, 9 predicted proteins | sample RVTome_7_FD_203509 | JGI IMG/M metagenome (GOLD analysis project Ga0214473, IMG submission 203509) | Soil microbial communities from uranium-contaminated site in the Upper Colorado River Basin, Wyoming, United States - RVT98D197 | ecosystem: Environmental > Terrestrial > Soil > Contaminated >... | reverse complement strand
GTCCTGATGATGCTGTCCTTGGTGAGGTTGGGGGCAGCCTTCTGCCACTTGGCCAGGATCGCCTCCTCGAGCTCGGGTGCTCGCTTCTCCCATCCGCCCTCGATCTCGTAGGGGGCATGGACCTGGAAGAAGGAGACGTATCCGCCATAGGGGGAGCGCACCAGATGGGGATCGAAGGCGCTCTCGCATGTGGCGTGCCCACCGAAGTTGTCGAGATCGATCCTGCCGCCCACCACGTTCTCCCAGTGGGCGAGCAGAGAGTCGAGACCTTCGACGCCGACCACGGTCATGAAGGCCCCGTCGATCCAGGGGTCGTCGCACGCGTACCGCGGCGGCTCCTTGGTGGCGACGTGCAGCGTGTAGTAGCTCCACTTGTCGTACTTCCAGTCCTCGACGGACCGTCTCAGACCGGCGGGGAGATGCTCGGCGCCGACCAGCTCCAGGAAGGTGGTGTGGGGATCCAGGGTGGACATCACCACCTTGCTGCGGAGGATGCGACCCTCCGCCAGCCGAACGCCGGCGGCGCGGCCGTTCTCCATCAGGATCTCGCTCACCTCGGCGGCGTCGACGATGGTTCCGCCGTTCCCGACGATCTCGCGCGCCAGGGAGCCCGCGAACTTGTGGGATCCCCCCTCGCAGTAGCACTTGTTGGCGCCGCGCTCGAGCATCAGGGCGACGAACATGCCGACGCCGGTCTCCCTGGGATCCAGCCCCCACATGCAGCTGATGTAGAGCAGCAGGGCTCGCACCTGATCGTTCTCGAAATGATCGGTGATGATCTGGAGCGGGCTCTGCTCCACCAGCTCCAGGAGCTCGCGGCCGACCTTGGTCCGCTGCATGGCGATGCTGATGTCCAGCGGATCCATCGGAGGGATGTAGGTTCCCGGTCCCAGGATGTCGTCCACGATCCTTCGCCAGGTCCTCATCAGCTTGCCGAAGGCGACCGCATCCTTGAAGGAGAACTTGAGGATGGAGTCCTTGGTGTCTTCGATCATTCGCGCCATCAGGAGCGAGCGCCCATCCTCGAACACCATGCCGGCCTGGGCGTTCGGCTTGGTCCATTGCAGGGCGTGGCGGCCCATGTCGAAGTCCACCAGCACGGGCATGTAGTCGACCATCATGTGATAGACGGAGTGCATGTTGGAGTAGTAGCCGGGGAAGAGGATCTCCTCGGTGGCGAGCCCGCCCCCGATCTCGTAGCGGCGCTCGAGGGTGGCGACCTTGAGGCCGGCCCTGGCCAGGTAGGCGCTTGCGATCAGGCCGTTGGGTCCGCCTCCGATCACCACGACGTCCCAGTCGCTCTCGTCAGGGAACTCGTCGAAGATCTTGCCCATCAGAAGGTTCGGCATGGGGCTCTTCCTCTCTCTCAGCGCAGGATCGCGGATCTCTTGCCCGCTTGCGGGATGTACCAGGGCGAGGCGTACCACCACTTGCCCGGCTCGACCATGCCATCCTCGATCAGGATGTGCATCAGGTTGTACGGGATCGCCATCAGCGCGAGACCGCCCGGATGACAGGCCGTCTGGTTGCAGAGGTAGAGCCCGTCGATGGGAGTCCGATATCGCGCCAGCTCCGGGATGGGGCGGCTTTCTCCCCACTGGTCGGCGCAGTGGCGGGTCCCGCACCAGGTGCCGCCGATCAGACCGGTGTTGCGGAACTCCGATTCATAGGGGGTATTCGCCAGGTGGGCGACCAGGTTGTGGTCGTCGAGATTCTCGATGACCTGGCTGAATGCCTTGCGCATGTAGGCGTTGACTTCTTCCTTGTTCCTGTCGATGGCGTCGGGCCCTCCGGGCTGGTACTCCGGCGGGGGAACGTAGACGTAGTAGGGGGATTCCAGATAGACGCCCGGGATCGTGCACTGGCTGTCGGTTTCCGGGTCGAACCTCGCGCTCTGGGTCGCGATCCACATCAACCTTTCGGGAGGCACGGTGGGACGGCCGCGCCGGCCGTCCACGTCTGCGACGTGCTCGTAGTAGATCTCGCGCGAGTCACAGGGGTAGGGGCCGCCGACCTCGCCCGGCTTCTCCCTGCCGGGCGCCCTGAACTTGGGGCGGGCGCGAAGCGGCTCGCGGGTGAGCAGGTGCGACACCCAGATGCTGCCTCCCTTGATGCTGATGTCCTGCACCTTCTTGCGGAAGCTCGAGCTCAGGTGCTGCGGGCCCACCAGCTTGGAGAAGGTCTGGATCACGTCGACGGCGCTGATCACCGCCTTCCTGGCCCAGATCCTCTTCTCGTCGGTGGTGGCGGTCTCCCTCAGGCGCACCCCGGTCGCCCGCCCGTCGTCCACGATGATCTCGTCGACGGGACAGCAGGTGCGCACCACCGCACCGTGGGCGATGGCGCAGCGGATGATGGAGTGGAAATAGCCGTGCATGCCGCCGCGGGGGACGCTGATTCCGCCGTACAGGGTGAGCGTGATGTCGCATCCGAGGGCGGGGATGGCCACCCCCTCCCAGTGCCCGGCAGCCCCCGAGTACCAGGCCACCATGGCGTGCTGGACCTTGGGAGGCTCGGTCTCGCAATACTCGTCCATCAGATCGAAGAGCGTCATGTCGAGCAGCTCCTCGGTCCAGACGTCCGGCTGATGCTGCTTGTACACCTGCATGTAGGGGACGTTCTCGGCCGTCACCTCGACTTCGGGAGGATGGGGCGGGCACCAGAAGATGGCGCGCAAGAGGTCCTTGATGAAGGGCGGCTGTCCCAGCATGCCGCTGAGCTTCGCCCAGCCCATCACGTCCTTGTCGGTGAGCGGCGCCACTCCCTCGGTGGTGAGAACCCCACCCTCTTTTTGACGGGCGAGGTTCTCGGAGATCGGGCTCCAGTCCATCCGAAAGCCGTACCGGTGCAGCTCGAGCTGCTCGAATCCGGGTGCCGGGCCCGCGTACATGTACATGGCGTGGGGAGTGAGACGCACCCCGGGAATCGGCTCGGTGTTCTCGCACGCGCCTCCCGCTTCCGGCCTCTCCTCCAGCACGCAGACGCTGGCTCCGCACCGGCCCAGGTATGCCGCCAGCGCGACCCCGTTGGGCCCGCCGCCCACGATCACGAAGTCGTAGCGCTCATCCCTGCTCATGGAGATCTCCTCGGCCGGCTGGCGAAGCCACCCGGTCGGTCTCCTCCGCGGGTGGGAATTCCACCCGGGGCCGGATCCGATCGAGGGCGTCCGACATACTAGCTGACGAAAGCTTTCGGGCAAGCTAAAATCGTCGCGAATCGCCTCCGCGCTGCGCTCCGCACCCTCGATCGAGCGTCGGTGTGGCGCTCTCGTTCGGTTGGCTGCGCGTGTCGAGAGCTCCCCCTTGCGCCGCGGCGCTCGGGGGTGGCGGGCCGGTCCGAAGGCTGCTGTGCTCGCGGGGCTTCGCCGCCATCCCTGGCCGATCGAGCGCTTCCGCGACTCGCGAGCTTCAACGGAGGACGAGCAGACGCTGCTAGCATCCGGGTCTCCCCTGTGCTAGTCGCCTCGCAGGGTGCGCGGCGACCAGAGGGGTAGGGCGGAGCGCGTTTCGCAGCGCTGAAAGCGGCCCTCGACCGCTCGAGTCGGGCGGCAAGGTCAGGCTCTGGGGGAGGTGCGAGTCCTGTTGCGTCGAGCGCGGATCCCCGTCTTCTCATCCCGGATCGCGGTCGCGGCGGTCGCAGTGATCGGCCTGGGGGTCGGCGCGCCCGGCGCTCGCGCCTTCCCGACCTACTCGGGCTGGCCGCAAGGTGAGTGCGTCGATTGTCACGGCGACTTTCGGGCGACTATCTACCTGCCGCCCTCCCGCGACCGAGAGTGGAGGGACCGATTCGGCGCTGGAGCACTACACGGAAGCCACTGGGACATGGTGGGTTTCGACTGCGACGCCTGCCATCTGCGCCGTGATCGATCCGTCGTCAGCATGAGCGAGTCGAAGAGCGACGAGTTCCCCCTTTCCTGCGTGGGATGCCACGGCCGCGTCGAGCGCGATTCTGGAGGATTCGTGACGGCCGCGGGTCTGAGGCGGCACCACTGGAACGCTGGAGTTCCCTGCACGCCCTGTCATCAGGACTCCGAGCCCGCCGCCGGCTTCGCCCCGGTGGGTGAGGACGAGTTTCCCCCGAGCTACGACGCTCTCGGCATCGATCCCTGCAACTTCGCACCCGAGTCTTCCGAGGATTTTGCGGGCAGCGCGTTGGGTCTCGACAACGACGGGGACGGCTTCTATGACGACGACGATCTCGACTGCGTCGCCCTCCAGTCCCCGACGCTTGCCCTGTCCCAGCCCTCGTGTGGTCTCGGCATCGAGCTGCTGCTCCTGCCGTTGCTCGGCTGGCTATGGCGCCTCAGGGGGCGCGTCAGCGCCTGAGCTCTCGACTGCCGGGCCATGACCCGCGGCTTGGCGTTTCGGCGTGGGGTAAAGCCCCTGATGTGCGAAGAGCCAGGCCGACCTGCCGTTTTTTTCTCTTGCGGTGACCCATGCACCTGGTGCAAAAAGACGGTCGGACCACCGTCCATGGAGCGTAGGACCGATGCCGAGGGGTGATCCCAGCCGGAGAGGCGCTCGCGCCCTGAGGGTGACGATCGCGATCGTTGCGGCGGCGTCGGCGACGATCCTGGCCTGCGCCACGGCCTGGCGGCCCGCACCTCAGTCCTATCACCGCACGACCGCGGCCCTGGAAGACGCGGAGACCGTCGGGTTCGAGGACTGCCTCGACTGCCACGAAGACGTGCGCGGGCATGCCCCCAGCCCCAAGTACCATGAGGATTGTGAGGCGTGCCACGGGCCCGGAAGCGTCCACGCCGAGAGCGAGGAACCCGAGGACATCCGCTTCCCGGCGTCCGCCGACTGCCTGGCCTGCCATGAGAAAGGCTCCGGTACGCATCTCGCCTGGGCGACTGGCGAGCACGAGCGCGCGGGGCTGATCTGCTCCGACTGCCACGATCCGCACCAGCGCGAGCCGAACCTCCTGCGGACCGGCGGCGAGATCAGGTTCGGCTACCTGGACGCCACCTCGAGTCTCTGCGCCCAGTGCCACACGGACGTGGCATCGCGCCTGAACTTCCCCTCCCACCATCCGGTCCGAGAGGGGATGCTCTCCTGTACCGACTGTCACGAATCCCACGGAGACACTCGAACCGCGCTCGGCGACCGCGTTTCCCTGTGCGCAAAGTGCCATCAGGACTACGCGGGACCGTGGATCTTCGAGCACGCGCCGGCGGCCGAGGATTGCACCACCTGCCACAACCCCCACGGCAGCGCCGCCCAGAACCTGCTCGACACGAGCATGCCGATGCTCTGCCTCTCGTGCCACAGCACCGCCGATCCCTGGCACTTCGAGGCAACCGGGGAGCCGGGGCTCCAGGCGATCTCCACCGACGATCCCAGGCCGCCTGGCGAGCGCTGCCAGCTGATCACGATGTTCGGCGCGGGCGCCTTCTATACGCGTTGCACCGACTGTCACGGGGCGATCCATGGCTCGTACCAGGATCGCCACCTTCGCCGGTGAGGGGACGCGCCGTGAGCCTGCCGATCCGTTTCGCGTGCCTCGTGGTCGCCGCGTCGCTGTTGGCCCCGCAGGCGTTCGCGAACGACGACGAGAAGGGCTACGAGCCCTACGAGGGCTACCGGCTCGATTGGTCGGGCACCTTCCTGCTCCATCTCAGGGATTTCGAATCGCCCGCGGACGACGACGACGTCACGGGCTTCTTCGATCTGCACGAGTTCACTCGCAACAAGGACGAACAGCCCAGCGTGGGATTCGGGCTCGGCGAGTTCGACCTCGATCTCTTCGCCGAAGAGGAGACGCCGCTTCTCCAGCTCCGGCTGGACAGCCCCACCTCCAACCTGAACTTCTCGGGGCAGACCTTCCGGATCGACGAGTTCTTCCTCAACCAGCGCGCGGAGCTCTTCGCCCGTCCCCGGGGTCTGGAGCTGGACCTCGACTATCGACGGATGCGCAACGATGAGATGCGGGTCTACCCGAACCCGACGGACCAGACCGGCGCTCTCGGGTTCGGAGAGGCGATCGCCACGCGCTTCAACGACGACACCAGCGCCGACGACCGGTTCTTCGTGCGTCGCGGGCGAGTCGGGGGGGAGCTCCGGGTCCGCCCCTGGGAGCTCTTCGAGTGGCAGCGAACGGCCCTGACCGGCTTCCTGTCCGAGGCAGCCATCCGGGGGGGCTACGAGGAGCGAAAGGGCAAGCGGCAGCTCCGTTACCTGCTCGGCTTCTCCGACGGAGTCGATCCCGTCGCGCCGGGAAACGCCCTGTGGCGGGGCATCACCGGCGAGGTCGACCAGCGCGTCGACGACGCGGGTGCCGGCCTGGTGTTCTCTCCGGGCGGTCTCTTCACGCTGGCGGTCGATTTCGATCATCAGCGCTTTCGCAACCAGGCCCCGACCATCTTCCAGACGCGGATCCGCGGCTTCGATCCCGGCAACATCGGGGCGGGATTCGGATTCGACCAGATCCCGAACACCCTGGACGATCAGGGGTTGCGCACGGTCGGGTTCATCCCGGAAACCGACCGTTCGACGGGCTCCGTCCGCGTGAGCGCCCGCCTCGGGGAGCGGGCGGTGATCCATGGCGGGCTCCAGCTCTCGAGCCTCGACCAGGAAGGAGATCTCTCTCCCTTCCAGGAGATCGCTGGCCTGCGGGACAACAAGGTGGTCTTCTACTCGGGCAACCTGGCAGCCGATTTCGAGCTCATCGAAGCTCTCTCCCTGAACGCATTCTACAAGTTCGACCGGCGTTCGAACCGGCTCCCTCGCGACACCGACTACTTCAACGGGGTCAACGGTACCCAGATCGATCCCTTCCTCGAGGATGTTCGCCGAGACCACGCGGGTGTCGAGCTGGTGTATCGCTTCCTGCCGATGAACCTGGTCGCTGCGGGGTGGCGCGGGCTATGGGTCGACCGCGATCTCGCGTTTGCGAGTCCGTTCGACCCTCGTTGTCTGACCGCGACGAGCTGCACGCTTCCAGGGCTGGTCGGCCCCAATCTGGCGATCCTCGCGGACAACGCGGTCGTCCACGAGGAGACGCGGATGTATACCTTCTACCTCCGCACCGCACTCCGCCCGATCGCCGGGCTGCAGCTCTCCGGGGAGGGCGGATACCGCAACGCCCCGGAGACGGGGTACAGCCGGGAGCTGGATGATCTGCGCTACGCGCAGATCCGCAGCTCCTACGTCCTTCCGCTCAAGACCCCGGTCACCCTGAGCTTCTTCGGAAGGGCGCAGCGCGGGGAGAACCACGACTTCACCCTGCAGACCGTGCGGAGCGTGTTCCGGAACGGTGAGGTCGAGCGCGAGTTCAGCCCCCCGCGGGACCGCGACTTCGAGCGCGACGGCTTCTCCTGGGGGCTGACGCTCACCGGCTCTCCCCATCGCGCCTTGACTCTCTTCGCCTCGGGGTTCCAGCACCGCGACGATCAGGACATCGACCTGTTCCGCTCCACGGAGCTGCGCTACCAGGAGCCGTTCGCGCTGTTCAATACCTTCGTTGACCTGGACTTCTTCAAGGACACGGCGCTCCGCTACCGGTCGGACCACACCACGCTGATCCTGGGGGGAACGGTAGAGCTGGGCAAGCGGACCGAGACCAGCGTCGCCTACACGTTCACCCGGACCAACGCGGCGCTGCGCTCCGACGGGCTGACCGCCAACACCCTCGACGGGTGGAGCCGGATCCGGGGTGACATCCACCGGGTGCAGTTCGAGATCGGCCACTGGCTTCGAGATGGGCTGCGGGTGAGCTTCGGCTACAACTTCGACCAGTATCGCGACCGCGCGGGGACTCCCACGGGTGTCGGCTCCGCGGCTCCGTTCGACCCCTCGACCAGCGTCCACACCTTCGTGTTCGGCGTCACCCTGAACAGCGATCTTCGCCGCTAGGAGCATGCCTCTGGAGCGGGTGTCGGTGCACGGTTCGGATGCTCGGGAAGGCAGGCGCTCCTGGTCTTGCCCTGGCTCGCTGGCTATCCTCGCCGGGGGTCGAACGGTGAAGGCGATTTGCATCATCACGGTCGCGACCGGCCTGATCGGGCTCGGGTGCGGGGAGGGGCAGCCGCCCGCCGAGCCGGCCGCTTCCGTTGCGGAGGTCAGTGGTTCCTTACGAGCCGACGCATGCCCGGAGCCCGAGGGTGTTCCTCCCGAGCGAGTCCTCGCTCGAATCTGCGGTCGGGCCATCACCGTGGAGGATGTGCAGGAAAGGCTCGGCACGATGTCCGCGCGCGCCCGGGAGCGTTACCGCGACCCCGCGCGCCTTCGCGACCTTCTGGAGGACCTGGTCCGCTTCGAGGTCCTGCTCGTGGAGGCGGAGCGGCGGGGGCTCGACGGGCATCCCGAGGTAGAGCGCGCCCGCGCGCAGGCGATGGTGCGGGTGTTCGTGCGCGAGGAGTTCCAGGATGCCCCGGGGCTGCGCCTTTCCGACATCGGCGACGATGAGGTCGAGGCGTACTACGGCGCACACCCGGACGAGTTCAACGATCCGGAGCGGGTCCGCGGGAGCCACATTCTCGTCAGCGACCGCGAGCTGGGCGAGCGATTGCTCTCGCGGATCCTCGCCGCTCCCGCCGAGGCGGATCTCTTTGCCCGTCTGGCGGAGGAGCACAGCGAGGACCAGGAGACGCGGGAGCGGGGGGGCGACCTCGGCTACTTCGCCCGGCCCGCCGAGCGCCGCGCGGCCGAGCCCGAGGTGCCGCCCGAGGCCGCGGAGGCAGCGTTCTCGCTGGAGCGCATCGGCGAGGTGCATCCCCGGCTGGTGCAGGGCGCGGCGGGCTGGCACATCGTGAAGCTCACCGGGCGCCACGAGGCTTGGCACCGGACGCTCGAGGAGGCGCGCAGTCGGATCCGCAACCGGCTCGTGCAGGAGAGGCGGCGCGAGCGCATCTCGGCATTCGCGGAAGAGGCGCGGGGGCGGCTCGGCGTAGAGCTGAACGTGGACGCTCTCGGACTCGTACAGGTTCCCGGAGGCGGCGGCACGCGCTGAACTCGCCCTTTCGCCGCGATCGCGATGGGTCCCGAGCGCAAGAGGGGTTCAAGGGCGGTCGTCGGCCGGGAACGGCGTGTGTGCCGCGACGTTCGATTGTGTCAAGTGATGGATCTTGACACAGGCGCGGGGCCCGGAATCCCAGCACAGGCTGCCAGTTGCGGCCCCGCGGGACGGACCGGGCCTGGCTGTCTCGAAACACCTGGGACATCCAGGGCCCGCTTCGAGTGGTTCGGGGCGCTTCCCTGGCCGGCGATGCGAGGAGCTGCGCACCCCAAGTCGAAGGCAGCGAGTCGCATGCATCGAGAAGTCCGGGGGCCGTGATCGGGTCCCGGAGCGCCGCAAGCGAGCGCGCTCGAGGCTCGCTTCCTCGCCGACCGCCCAGATGCTTGGGAATCGTCGAACAGGAAGCCTGCGGAGTCGCGATGGCACGGTTCCTGCTTACCCATCTTCGATGACCGGCGAACCGTTCCTCCACAGGCTGCGCAGGCGCACCGGAGGACCTCTCGCCGGGCGTTGGGATGCACGCGGGGAGTAGCGAGGCGAGGGAGGCCAAGGGCCTTTGGTGCAGGAGCTCGACATCGGTTGCCGAATCGTCTTCGGGCCTCTCCGCGGCAGCGGGTGAGCGGTTGAGAGTCGTCGGCAGCACCCTGAGAGGAGGAAAGCAGGTGGGAGCGAGGAGTTGCTTCGCTGCGGGATTCGGGATGCTGGGTGCGCTGGCCCTGATCCTGATCTGCACGGCACGAGCGGACGCATACGACATCTTCGAGGATCAGGGGGGCGACAACTGTGCCCAGTGTCACGGCGGGTTCCGGGACAGTCCGTACATGTCGCCCCGTGATGGCTCCAACTGGGGCGACGATCTGCACGACGTCCATCGCAACACCATGATGGGCGGCGATTGCGCCACCTGTCATTCCGGCGGAGATTTCACCCCCGTATTCCTCAATCAGTCCAATGGCGGCATGGGGTTGGATCCGATTGCCTGCGTCGGCTGCCACGGCCGCGCCGACGATCGGGGGGTGACGCCGGGCGATTGCGCGTCTCAGAGCTCGACGGGCGTCTGCGGTGATGGAGCGGGGCTTCGCCAGCACCACGACAACGCCGGCGTGGGGGTCTGCGGCGGCTGCCATCTCGATGCGGACCCGGGGAGCTTCATGCCGGTGGGCGAGGATGTGTTGCCGCCCCACTACTTCACCCCGGACCAGGATCATCCTGACAAGCCGACGGATCCGTGCAATCCCGCGCCGGGGTTCCCGGAGGACTACGCGGGCACGACGCTGGGCCTCGACAATGACGGTGACTCGGTCTACGACGCCGTGGATCCCGACTGCGCGGCCGCCACCCCGACGCCCACGGCGTCGCCGAGTCCGACCCCCACGGTGGGTCCCACCCCGACGCCAGCCCCGACGCCCACGGCGGGGCCGACCCCGACGCCCACTCCGACACCCGCGCCGACGCCGACGCCCGCCCCGACGCCCACGGCGGGGCCGACCCCGACGCCCACTCCGACACCCGCGCCGACGCCGACGCCCGCACCCACGCCCACGGCGGGTCCCACCCCGACGCCAACTCCGACGCCCGCGGCGACGCCGACGCCCGCACCCACGGCAACGCCGGCTCCTACGCCGCCTCCGGGACCCGCGGGAACGGTCGCGATGTGCAGGATCAGGAGGCACGGGGCCCAGGAAACCGTCCTGGTCAGGAACGAGCGGGTTGCAGCCAAGCTGGCCAGGGGCCTGACGCTCGGCGAATGCCAGTTCCCTGCCAATGGCCCGGTGATGTGCTTCCTCGACAGGAAGGGCAACCTGAAGAACATCATCGTCCCGCAGAGGAGGGTGACGAAGATGCTCGGCAGGGGCGCGACGCTTGGCGAGTGCGGCGCCGATCCGCTCTGAGAGAGCAGGGATCGCGATCGGGGCAGCCACCTGACGGGTCCCGGTGTTCCCCCGGTTTCGAAGGCGGTAGGGAAAGCGTGAACGCCCCGGCTCGTCGAGCCGGGGCGCTCTCGTCCGGCCTGGGTGCGGCGCGAAGGATTCCGGCCTCCTCGCAAGCGTGGGGTGAAGGCCGGTCGAGTCCAAGCTGGAGATGACGTTGACTCTCGCCGGATGCGCAGCGCATACGGATCGGCGTCGATCCTCGGGCTGTTGCGCTCCCCGGCGGCTTCGACGGGTCGTCGAAGAGCTCCTCCATTCGAGCGGGATCGCGAGCGGTGGCGAGCGAGCCGCCGGTGGCCACGAAGGCACGAGGCGACGTCGCCCGCTCCTCCTCTCCCTGGTGCTGCTTCCCTTGGCGGTGGCCGCCTCGGGCGCTGGCGCCGAGGATCCGAGCTTGCCCGCGGAACGGTCCGCGCCCGAGGAATGCTCCGATTGCCACGATGGCGAGGCCGACGACCCGAGAAGGCGACCTCCGCACGAATCGTTGGCCGAATCCATCCACAGCGACGAGGAGTGCGACTCGTGCCACGAGTCGATTTCCATGGAGGATCTGGACCTGGACGCGGACAATCCACACGTCGAGGAGATCGAGCCGGTCGACTGCGGCGGGTGCCACGAGGACGAGGCCGAGATCTACAGGAGGCACGGACGTCTCCAGGTGGGTGAAGATCCGGATCTCCCCGAGTGCTGGGACTGTCATGGTCACCACGACATCTTCCCCTCGTCGGATCGCCAGGCGCACACCCACCCGATCAACCTCCCCAGCACCTGTCGCGCGTGTCACACCGACGTCGATCTGGTGCAGAAGCACGACATCCTGCGCGAGAAGCCGATCGAGCTGTACCAGAGCAGCGTTCACGGAGAGGCGAGCAAGAAGGGTCTGTACGTGGCGGCCACCTGTAACGACTGTCACGCGGCCGACAGCGCAGCCGGGGCGAAGACCTCTCACCGTATCCTGAGCCCGGCCGATCCCGAGTCGACCATCTTCCATTTCAACATTCCGAATACCTGCGGCCATTGTCACGAATCGGTCGCCATGGACTACGCGGAGGGCATCCACGGCCAGCTCGCCGCGCGGGGCGAAGTGGACGCACCAATCTGCACCCACTGCCATGGCGAGCACGGCATCATTTCGCCGTCCGACCCTAGATCGCCGGTCAGCGCGGCGCGCGTCGCCGAAGCCACCTGCGCGCCGTGTCACGAATCGGAGGTCCTCAATCAGAAGTACGGCATCCCCGCGGGCAGACTCCGCTCCTACATCGACAGCTATCACGGCCTCAAGAGCAAGGCGGGCGACGTGCGTGTCGCCAATTGCGCTTCCTGTCACGGTACGCACCGGATCCTTCCTCACACGGATCCGACCTCGTCGATCTATCCGCACAACCTGAAGGAGACCTGCGGCGAATGCCATCCCGGCATCTCCGCGGAGCTGGCGTCAGTGCCGATCCACGCGACGGCTGCCGGACTCAAGACGGGCTGGCCGCGCGTGTTCACGATCCTGTACATGGTCGTCATCGCGATCACCATCGGCGCAATGAGTCTGCACAGCTTCGCGGATTGCTTCCGCTACCTGCGGAACATGCGAAGGGAGCCCTACGTGATCCGCCTGACCGCCAACGAGACCATGCAGCACTGGGTGCTGGCGATCTCGTTCACGGTGCTGGTGATCAGCGGCTTCTCGCTGCGCTTCAGCGAGGCGTGGTGGGTGCAGCTCCTGTTCGGGTGGGGCGACGGCAAGGGCTTCCTGATTCGCGGGACCGTGCACCGCGCGGCCGCCGTCATCTTCCTCCTGTGCGGCATCTGGCACGCTCTGTTCCTCACCTCGCACCGCGGCCGCGGGATGATCCGCGCCATGCTCCCCGAGAAGTGCGACCTGATCCATCTCAAGGAGAACGCCTTGTACTTCCTGGGGCGGCGGAAGGACTCTGCGCGCTTCAAGCGGTTCAGCTACATGGAGAAGGCCGAGTACTATGCACTGATCTGGGGCAGCATCATCATGGGCATCACCGGCGTGCTACTCTGGTTCGACAACTACTTCGTCTCGGAATGGGGACTGCCCAAGGGCGTCCTCGACGTGGTGCTGGTGATTCACTACTACGAAGCCTGGCTGGCGACGCTGGCGATCGTCGTCTGGCACGGTTATTCGACGGTGCTCAGCCCTCACGTCTACCCGATGAACCCCGCCTGGCTGACGGGCAGGATGCCGAAGGCCATGTACGCCCATGAGCACCCCGAGGGACCGAGGCTGAAGACACGCGTGTTCCGGAAGGCCCGCTTCGAGGAGGAGGACCTGGATGACGACGGAGGGGTGGAGGCGCCGGAGGAGGGCACGCGGCGGGAGGGGGGGAAGGAGGCTCCTCGAGCCTCCGGCAGCTAGACCGAGCCGGCGCAGAGCCAGTCTCTCCGGCGCCGATCCGGCGGCATCGCGCGCCCCCGCGCCGCGCGGCCTGGCGAAGGACCGCGGGCCCGCGTCCTAGAGCGCGCAAAGGAGGAGCCGGTGGACGATTCGGACGGTCCCGCCAGGAGTGGATACATCTGGAACTGGGTGAGCATTGCGGGGATGGTCGTGATGCTCGCCTCCCTCGCCTGCGGTGCGCTCTTCACCGCGCTGGAGGTGCTCGCGGGCGAGGCGCTGCCGTATGCGGGCATCCTGTACGTCCTCTCGACGGGGGGGATCGTGATCGGATTCCTCCTGGTGCCTCTGGGAGCGCTCCTCCAGCGATCCCGCCTCCTGCGGGGTTCCCAGTCCCTCTCCGAGTTCCGCTTCGATCTTCGGAATCGGGAGCACCGCCTCCGGGCGCTGGCCCTGCTCGCCGGCGCGGCCCTGGTTCTGACCCTGGTTCCGGTTGGAGCGTATCAGTCGTTCCAGGCGACCGAGTCCCTCGAATTCTGCGGCCAGCTTTGCCACGAGGTCATGAACCCGGAATGGGTGCGGTATCAGGATTCCCCGCACGCCCGCGTCAACTGCGTGGAATGCCACATCGGCCCGGGAGCGGATTGGTTCGTCCGCTCCAAGCTGTCGGGCCTGCGACAGGTCTGGGCGGTCGCCACGGACAGCTTCCCCCGCCCCATCCCCACCCCGATTCGCGACCTGCGCCCCGCCCGCGAGACCTGCGAGGAGTGCCACTGGCGGCGCCAGTTCATCGGCTACAAGGAGATCGACCGCGCCTATTACCTCTCGGACGAGGATAATCCCGTCCACCAGCTCAGGATGCTGCTCAAGATCGGAGGCGAGAAGACGACCTTCATGCAAGGTTCCGGCATTCACTTCCACATGCTGATCGCCGCCAAGGTCGAGTACATCGCCACCGACGAGCGCAGGCAGGAGATCGCGTGGGTCCGCGTGACGCGCACCGACGGCAGCGTCACGGAGTTCAACCGCCAGGGCGACCCGCTCAGCGATGAGGAGAAGGCGACGCTCGAGCTGCGCGCCATGGACTGCATGGATTGCCACAATCGTCCGTCGCACCAGTTCCCGGTGCCGACGGAGAGCGTCAACGAGGCGCTCGCAGAGGGCAGCATCTCCCTCGAGCTTCCTTCGATCAAGGTGCCTGCCGTCCGTGCGCTCGACGGCCGGTACGCGACGATGGAGGAGGCGATGACCGGCATCACGAGGTCGATGCGCGACTTCTACGAGGAGAACTACCCTGCGGTCCTCGAGAAGAACGCCCAGGGACTGACGCGCAGTATCGAGAAGGTGCAGAGCATCTACCGGGAAACCATCTTCCCCGATATGAAGGTCGACTGGTCAGCCTATCCGGACAACATCGGGCACCGCGACTCTCCCGGATGCTTTCGGTGCCACAACGACGAGATGGAGTCAGCCGAAGGCAACACGATCTTCGGGACGTGCAACAAATGCCATCTGATCCTCGCGCAAGGCGAGCGCATCGAGCAGTTCAACGTCGACCTCGAGGAGGGGCTCCCCTTCGTCCACCCCGAAGACTTCGACACCATCGAGGAGTACACCGAGTGCCACGATTGTCACACCGGGGGAGCCGACCTCTACGAATGAACGGCGCCTACTCTCCGAGCAGGCGGCTCGCCATCGCCCAGTAGATCAGCACCAGCAGCACCACCCCGATCAGGAAGGCGCTGAATCCGGCGGGCAGGGCGATCTTCTTCCACGACTCCCATTCGTGGCCGGCTCGATGCTTCTCGAGCTCACCGGTGGAGACCCATCGGTCGTAGAGCTTCCTGCGCTCGTTCATCAGCTCCGATCTGGAGATCCTGCCGGAGAACATCACGCGATCCATCGGGAACTTGTCGGGCCGGAAGTGAACGTTGAAGAAGTGGAAGGTAAAGATGAATCCGGCGGCTAGCAGCGCCTCGTCGGAATGGATGATGTGCGCCACGTTGATCGTCCAGCCCGGAAGCACGATGGTGAAGGTCTCCGGGAACCACATGATCAGTCCGCTCACACCGATGATCGCCACGCCCCAGAATACCGCCATGTAGTCGAACTTCTCCCAGTAGGTCCAGCGGTCGAATTGGGGCTTGGGCCCGCGCCCGAAGAACCACTTGTTGTGGGCGAGGATGTCCTTGAAGTCCTGAAGCCCCGGCATCGGCGAGTCCGGACCCGTGGCGGCATTCAGGACCCGCGACGCCTCGAGCTTCCCCGTCTCCGGGTTCTGAAAGCGCCTTCTCCCCGCGAGGAGCGCGTAGATCACGGAGATGACGTGGACCGAGAAGTAGAAGATGGTGATGATGGCGCCGAGGCGATGGAGCACGGCGGCGACGGCTTGCCCGCCCATGGCGGCGAGCAGCGCACTCGCCCACTCGGTGTAGTAGAACTTGAGCGGCATTCCCGTGATCACCAGAAGCAGAAAGCTGCTGATCACCAGGGCGTGCAGGAAGCGATCCAGAGGCGTGAACCGCGTGAAGAGCTCGCTGTCTTCTCGGGCCTGGATCTTTTCCTCGCGCCATTCCCTCGAATCGCTCATGTAGAGAGCCATCGACCGGTAGAGCCAGAGGAGCGTGTGCAGGGCGAAGAACGCGAAGGTGCCGACGAGGAGTGCCGTCATCCCCCAGAAGACGTAATACAGCTGCGGGTACGCCTCCCGGTTCGAGTGGTCGGCGTGGACGATGTACTGCGCAAAGTTGGCATTCGCACCGTCGTGGCACTTCCGGCAGGTCTCCACCCGATGGTCCCGGCTTGTGCGAGAGTCGGTGCTATCGACCTTGGCGATGTCGTGGTGACCGTGGCAGTCGTAGCAGGCCGCGACGTCCTGGCGCCCCAACGCGATGGCCTTGCCGTGGAAGGTATCGCGATAGCCGGTGAGCTGTTCTGCGTGGCACTCGCCGCACATGCGGTCGGCCTGCAGTCGGAATTCGGGACCCGAAGGAAGGGAGACGACGTGGGACTTGTGACAAGTGGTGCAGACCGGCGCGTTGGTATCGTGGGATTCCAGAAGCTCACCGTGGACGCTCGCGTTGAAGATGTCCTCCACCAGGACGTGGCAGTTGCCACAGGTCGTGGGAACCATGTTCCTGCTGATCCGGGAGTCGGGATCCGTGTGAGGCAGGATGTCGTGGACGCCGTGGCAGTCATTGCAGCTCGGCGCCACGATGAGTCCATCGACCAGCAGAGCCTTGCCGTGGATGGAATCGACGAAGTCGGCGACTGCCGTGTCGTAGTGGATGGGGCGCCTCTCGAGAACGACCTCGCTCTCGTGACACGCGGCGCAGGTTCGGTGGAGGTTGAACTTGTTGGTGCGCGATTTCCGGTCGGAGGCAGGAAGGATGTCGTGAGCACCGTGACAATCGGGGCAGCGGGCAGCCTCCTCGTCCCCTTTCGCGGCCCACTTTCCGTGGATGCTCTTCTGGTACTCCAGGGTCACGTCGTCGTGGCAGTCGGAGCCCGAGCAGTTGAGTACGAGCGGATCCCCTTCGTTGTGGGGGGAGTCCTCGAAATCCTGCGCACCCTGGTGGCAGTCGGTGCAGAGCCCCTCGCCGTGGATCGATCCGAGGAGGACCTCCTCGTCCACGTAGAGGTCGAGCTCCTCACCCCGCTCCGTATCCGCCTCGAGCTCTTGGTCGCCGTGGCAGTCCAGACAGTCCGAGATGTCGTAGTCCTCGGACCGGGATTCGGCCGGCGCCGGCTCTCCCGAAGCCCGCCAAGCAACAAGCCCACTGGCGAGAAGGGGGATCACGAGCAGAGGGAGGAGCGCCTTTTCCCGTCGCAGCGCCGGCCGAGGCCTCGAGTAGCCCGGCCGACCGATCGCTTGAGACATCCGTATTCTTTCGTTTCCTCGACCGTGCCAGGCTGGAGGTGGGCGCGAAGCATCTCGGGGCGCCGATCCGCGGGCACGCAACTCCTGCTTCGGCCCGCGGGGGACTGGAGCCCCGGCTTCGAGTCCCCGAAAATGCAACTTGCGTACCAGCGCGCCGTTGCTTCGGAAGGACGGCGGGGAGGATCCTTGCGAGCGTGCATCGGGATCGAGCAAGGGGGCAGCCATGCCTCCCAAGGGGGCGCGGTGCCGGGGGCTTGATGGGGGTTTTCGGAATCGAGTTGGCATGGGAATTGCCTAAAAACCTCGCCAGTAGCGCTGACGCCGCCGACCCTGGTCCTCTCGCTCCAGAATTCTTTCGATCGAGCATGGAGCGCGGAGGATTCGCTGGGTTCGGCTCGGTGGAGCCGAAGCTGCGAATGGACTCGGACGCGTGACACGAGGAGAGGCAAATGATTCGAAGATCGACCTGGATCGTGGTTGCGATCGCCTTTGGCATAGCTGCCGGAGCGGCTGCTGCTTCCAGCAAGGAGCCCCAGTACATCGGCGCGAACAAGTGCCGGACCTGCCACAAGAAGGAGCTGATCGGCGACCAGTACGGCGCCTGGCAGAAGGCCAAACACTCGCAGGCGTTCGAGGCGCTCAAGGGGGAGAAGGCGCTCGAGATCGCCAAGGAGAGGGGGCTCGCCTCGCCCCCCTCCGAGACGGAAGAGTGCCTGAAGTGCCACGCGACTGCCTACGGGGGGGACCCCTCGAAGTTCGCGAAGGCGCCGCTCGATCCCGAGGACGGCGTTCAGTGCGAGTCCTGTCACGGCCCGGGGAGCCTCTACAAGAAGAAGAAGGTGATGTCTGATCA
>Ga0214473_10003912_pt1 | contig 17979 bp, 17 predicted proteins | sample RVTome_7_FD_203509 | JGI IMG/M metagenome (GOLD analysis project Ga0214473, IMG submission 203509) | Soil microbial communities from uranium-contaminated site in the Upper Colorado River Basin, Wyoming, United States - RVT98D197 | ecosystem: Environmental > Terrestrial > Soil > Contaminated >... | reverse complement strand
GTCGTGGGTAGGTGAAGGACGATTGACAAGGGATCGGGTGCTTGGCATTTTTCTTATGAAGGAAGCGAAATGATCGAGATCGACGGCTCAATCCATTCGGGAAGCGGCACACTCCTGAGATACGCTGTTGCCCTATCCACGCTGATCGGCGAACCCCTGCACATGATACGAATCCGTTCCAGGAGACAGCAGCCCGGCCTGAGGCCGCAGCATCTTCGGGCGGTGCAGGCCTGTAAGTCATTTTCGGAGGGGGAGGTGGAAGGAGCCGAAGCGGGTTCCACGGAGATCACCTACTTTCCGGGAAAGTCCCTTCCCGGCGGAGAATTTCATTGGGACATCGGCACGGCGGGTTCAACGACGATGCTCTCCTTCACCTTGATTCCCCTTGCTCTCTTTGCCCGACGACCTTGCCGGTTCTCATTGGTCGGAGGTCTCTTCCAGGATTTCGCCCCGAGCGCTTTCCACATGGAGCACGTCCTTCTCCCCCTGCTCCGGAGAATGGGAGCAGAAGTCCGCCTCGAGATGGTCCGGCCGGGCTATGTGCCGCGGGGGCAGGGCCATCTGGTGCTGGAGGTGATGCCTCTTCATCGACCTCTGGTGCCTCTCATGATGGAAGAACAGGGCCGAATCAAGGAGCTGTGGGGAATCTCGTTTGCCTCCCACCTGGAGAAGGAAAAGGTCGCCCAGAGAATGGCGGATGAATCCACGAGGTTGCTTCAGGAGGAAGGATTTCGAGTACGGATGGATATCCGGAACGAGAGCAATGCGGTCCAGAGAGGGGCGGCCCTGTTTCTGCGGGCAGAGACGGAGCGTGGCTGCCTGCTGGGAGCGGACCAGGCTGGAAAGCCCGGTAGAAGGTCTGAGGCAATCGCGCGTTTCGTGGTAAAATGCCTCCTGGAAGATCTTCGGAGCCATGCCGCCACGGATCGCCATCTCTCCGATCAACTCATTCTCTTCGGGGCTCTGGCGGAGGGGACGACGCGATACGTCATCCCGTCACTGACGGACCACATAGAATCCAACTTATGGCTCGTCCGTAAAATGCTCGGTGCGGAATTCGAGCTTCGTGGCAACCTCCTAGAGCTGAGGGGGATCGGGTTCCGACATCACCTCGGGTGAATTCTGTCAGGGCAACAGGGCCAGGCGTGCTGATTCAGCCATCAAACCTCAGGCAGAGCGAAGCGGGTTGGAACCATGCCAGTGGGGTCAAGATTCGGCGAAAAAAGATCTCCCTATCTTGTGGTTTTTTTCTGGACATACTACTCCTTTTTTTGTATATTCACCTCATCCCAAAGCGAATCGTTATCATTTCATCTTGATGGATATTAAAGACCGTCCAAATCATAGGATATATATTCAAGTGCTTCGTGAAATGTCGCCTGAAAAAAGGTTGCTTAAAGCATTTGAGTTGTCTGAATTTGCCAATCAACTTTTTATTCATGGGTTACATAAGAGGTTTCCAGGCCTTTCAGGCAAAGAGTTCAAAAAAGTGCTTCTGGAGCGTCTCGATAAATGTCACAACAGGAATTATTAAAAAGGGTTATCCAAACACTCGATCAAGTCGGAATCCAATATATGATAACAGGTTCTGTTGTTTCAAGCTTACAAGGTGAGCCGAGGTCTACGCATGACATCGATATGGTCGTCGCTATTCTAAGCTCGAAGGTGAATGAATTAGTTGAAGCTTTTCCGCCCTCTGATTTTTATTTAGATAAAGATAGCATTCTTGATGCAATTAACAGAAAAAGCATGTTCAATCTGATTGATCTGAGAGAAGGAGATAAAGTTGACTTCTGGATATTGACTAACGACCCGTTTGACCAGTCACGTTTTTCCCGTAGATATAGGGAAGACTTTATGGGGATAAGGATGCAGGTTTCAAGTCCAGAGGATACAATCTTAGCTAAATTGAGATGGGCAAAACTGTCCGGTGGAAGTGAAAAACAGATCACCGATGCGCTTCGAGTCTATGAGGTACAGTCTGGAAGATTAGACATAGATTATCTGGAACATTGGGCAAAGAGATTAGATGTTGAATCGTGGTGGAAACGGCTAATCGATGAAGCAGAAGTACATCATTGAAACACGGCGGTTAACGGATTTGCGACGCTTCGCTAAACCCCCAGAGGCCCGGACTTCGCAAACACGCAAAATGTTATCCGTTCATTGCGTGCAGGGAAAGGGGGAAAGAAGTAGAAAGTTATGCTAATAAAAAGCCTGAAAAGGTGCTCCTTCGGTATAGCGGTAATCATTCTTTTATTCATTGTATTCCCAGCGTTGGCAGAAAAGTGGAGCCGAAGCTATATTGAACATCTTCCGGACGCTGCTTTTGCTTCCGTTGAGATTACGAAAGACGGGGAGAAGATTCGCCATTTACCCCATCATAACCCTGTGGGAGAAATTGATATCAATCATTTGAAGAGCGCTTTGGGCAGAATCCACCAGGTGAAATGGATAGATCCTGGAAACTTTGCCAAGGCCAAAGATCACCTGGAGCAACACTATCAGGCGTATAAACAGGAACGGGCTAAGGCTCGGGCGCTGAAAGGCCCGATTAAAATCAATAAGGCATCCATCGAGGAATTAATGCGACTCCCCCACATTGGAGAAAATACTGCCATCGCGATCATCGAATATCGGAACACCGACGGAAGCTTTAAAGACATATCCGATCTCATGCATGTTCCCGGCATCGGGGAAGAAATATTTAGGGATATCGAAGATCTCATTGCCGTGGAATAGATCTACCCTTGGCGAGGGATGAGAAAAGACATAAGCACCATGGGAAGGGATTTCAGTTCTCTCCTGATGGGATCGAGGATCATGCCCAGGGCTTCCAGTGTCGTAGCACCCAACAAAAAGACCCCTTTTTCTCCAAATATAACCGGTGCTGCCCGCAATTTACCTTTATATTCGAAGTAAGCATTTCCAACAGGGCTTCTGATCATTTCTCCGTTAGCCAAAATAAATTCTTCATGAGATGTAGGTTTAATGCCAAGTTTCTTCAACGCCTCTTTGGGTAGCACGGAATAGACTGCCCCGGAGTCCACAAGGAACTCAAATTCCTTCCATTTAGTCGGGTCTGCAGGATTAGAAACTTTCAGTTTCAGGAATGTGATCGCCATTTCTTATCTCCCGAACGATGACCGATGGATAATGAACTTTTCGTTCATCGTTTATCGTTCACCGTCTTTTCTCTCCCTATCCCCTATCTCCCCACTTGTTTTTTAAGAGCGGTAGGAAGCGTTAATTTTCACATAGTCAAGGGAGAGATCCGTGGTGTAAACTGAAAACTCGCTTTTTCCCAGATACAGGTCGACGGTTACTTTGAAAGACCTCTTCCTCATCACCAGACTGGCCTTTTCCTCCAATCGAGCCCCTGTTTCCATCCCCTGTCGTACAATCGGGACCTTATCGAAATAGATATCGACCTGTTCCGGTTTCACTCTGGCCCCTGAATGACCCACAGCCGATAAAATCCTTCCCCAATTTGCATCCTCACCAAAAAATGCGGTCTTGACTAGTGGCGAGTGGGCAATGGCATAGGCCGCACGTATAGCATCTTCCCTGTCCCGGGCTCCCTTGACTAAAATCTCGATGAATTTTGTCGCCCCCTCTCCGTCTTTCACAACACTCCTGGCAAGACCCTGGCAGACCTTCAAAAGCGTTGACCGGAAGACTTCCGCATCCCGATCCATGCGGCTCAAAGGAGCGTGACCCGCCTTTCCGTTGGCCAGAAGCAAGACGGTATCATTGGTGCTGGTTTCCCCATCAACGGTGATCCGATTGAACGAGGCTTCCGCAGCCTCCTTGAGCATCTTTTGAAGGAGAGGCGCCTTTATGCTCGCATCGGTGACGAGGAAGGAAAGCATTGTTGCCATGTTGGGACAAATCATTCCTGCACCCTTAACCATACCGCATAATTTCACCTGTTTCCCCTTAATCCGGCAGGTTGCCACTTCAACCTTCGGAAAAGTATCGGTCGTCATGATTGCCTCAACGGTTTGCATCCATCCTTCCGGTGAAAGGGCTTCGATCAGTCCCGGAATCCCTTCCTCGATCTTCTTCAAAGGAAGAGGACTTCCGATGACACCGGTCGAGGAGATCAGGACAAGTTTCTCTTTAATACTTAACCCCTTTGCCAAGGATGAGGAAACCTTTCGGGCATCGCTCAATCCTCTCGCCCCCGTACACGCGTTCGCATTGCCGCTGTTAACAATCACAGCCTGGCACAGGCCTGTCCGGATCCGATCCCTATCGAGAAGGACAGGTGCTGCCTTTACGGCATTGGTAGTGAAGAGACCTGCAGCATAGGCAGGAACGACAGAATAGATCAGTCCGAGATCTCTTTTTCCGTCCTTTTTGATCCCTGCGCAAACCCCTGAAAAGAGAAAACCGGGGACCTTGTAATCGAGTGGCTTCATCTTTAATTCGCTCCCAATCCTCCACCACCCGAATCAGGATGGTGATATTGGAATGATGGAATACTGGAATAATGGGCGGAGGAAGCTTCGCTTCCCTAAGTGCCTAAAAAACTCTTGTTGTTGTTTGGTCGCCCGCTTTCTTGCGCTTCTATCGATTTGTTTCCCCAATATTCCAACTTTCCATTATTCCAATATTCCAGTTTTTATTCTAGGTTGTGGCTTCTTCCCGGGGCAGACAACATTTTTTATATTTCTTCCCGCTGCCGCACGAACAGGGGTCATTGCGGCCCACTTTCTTTCCTTCCCGGCGGACGGTCACGCCTTTGCCGTCCTCCGTCCTCCCCCCAGCGCCCTCCTCACCGCGGCTCATGATGAAGGTCTGCTTTCGTTCCACCTTCATTTCTCGGGGCACCTCTTCCTTGGCGATTTGAACGGCAAAGAGCTTCTCAACCGTATCCTTTTTAATCCGGTCCAGCATCTCGATGAACATCTGGTAGGCTTCTTTTTGATACTCAATGCGGGGATCCTTCTGCCCGTATCCCCTCAATCCGATCCCCTCTTTTAACTGATCGATGGCCAGAAGGTGGTCCTTCCAATGGTGATCGATAGCCTGGAGCATGATCATCTTCTCCAGATACCGGAGCATCGGGGCTCCGAATTCTTCCTCCTTTTTCTGATAAACGTCACTTACCTTTTCGAAGATTAGTTCTTTCAGACGGTCCCGATTAAGGCCATCGTTTTCAGCGAACGAAGGCGTCCACCTGAAAGAAAATTGCTGATAGACGGTATCCTGAAGTCCTTTGAGGTCCCAGTCTTCCGGATGAACTTTCTCATCCGCATAAAGATCGACAATCCCCTCCACCTGCTCCTCGACCGTTTCCATAACCGATTCTTTGAGGCCTTCACCGGCCAATACCTCTCTCCGCTGGGAATAGACGACCTCCCTCTGTTTGTTCATCACGTCATCGTATTCCAGGAGATGTTTCCGGATCTCGAAATTATGGGCTTCAACCTTTTTCTGCGCATTTTCAATCGCCTTCGTCACGAGACCATGCTCAATGGGCTGGTCCTCCTCCATCCCGAACCGATCCATAATGTTCGAGATCCTCTCGGAGCCGAAGATTCTCAAAAGGTCATCTTCCAGAGAGAGATAGAATCGAGAAGAACCTGGGTCGCCCTGTCTTCCAGATCTTCCCCTTAACTGATTGTCAATACGCCTCGATTCATGCCGCTCCGTTCCCAGAACATGAAGCCCTCCGAGTTCGATGACTCTTGCTTTCTCCTTTTGAACAACGGCTACTGCCTTCTCATAGGCTTTCTTCATCGCCTCTTCATCGGCTTCGACATCCACCATTGTCTTGGCCAGGAATCTAGGGTTTCCTCCCAGAAGGATATCCGTTCCCCTTCCGGCCATATTGGTGGAAAGGGTCACCGCTCCCACTCTCCCTGCCTGGGCAATGATTTCCGCCTCCCTTTCATGATGTTTGGCGTTCAGGACATTATGGGGGACTCCTTTCTTCTTCAGAAAATGACTCAATCTTTCAGACTTTTCGATAGAGATGGTTCCCACCAGAACCGGATGTCCCGATTGATTAAGTTCTTCGATCTCCCGAACAACGGCCCTAAATTTTTCTTCCACCGTCTTATAGATAACATCAGGGTAATTGGTGCGGATCAAAGGCATATTCGTGGGGATGACTAGCACGTCGAGGTTGTAAATTTTGCGAAATTCTGCCGCTTCGGTATCAGCGGTTCCTGTCATCCCTGCCAGCTTTCCGTACATCCGGAAATAATTCTGAAAGGTGATGGTCGCAAGGGTCTGGTTCTCGTTCTCAATCCGGACATTCTCCTTCGCTTCTACGGACTGGTGGAGCCCGTCGCTCCATCGCCTGCCCGGCATGAGCCTTCCGGTGAACTCGTCAACAATAATGACCTCCCCTTCTTTCACGACATAATCTACGTCCCTCTTGAAAAGGGTGTGGGCTCTCAATGCCTGATTGACATGGTGGAGGGTCTCGATGTTTCTGGGATCGTAAAGGTTCTCGACGTGGATGAGTTTCTCCACATGGGCCACGCCCTCCTCGGTCAAAAAGGCCGTATGGCTCTTCTCTTCGAGCTGATAATCCTTGCCCTGCTTGAGGGAGGGAATAACCCGGTTGATCTTATAATACTTGTCGGTCGATTCTTCGGCGGGGCCCGAGATGATGAGAGGGGTCCGGGCCTCATCGACCAAAATACTATCCACCTCATCGACGATGGCATAGTTCAACTCCCGCTGGACGTAATCTTCGATATCAAATTTCATGTTGTCCCGGAGGTAGTCGAAACCAAATTCATTATTCGTCCCGTAGGTGATATCGCATGAATATGCATTCTTGCGCTCCCGGTCATTTAACTCATGGACGATAACGCCGACGGATAGACCAAGGAACTGGTAGATCACACCCATCCATTCACTGTCCCTTTTTGCCAGGTAGTCATTCACCGTCACAATATGAACACCTTTTTCACTGAGGGCGTTCAGGTAGGCGGGAAGAGTGGAGACCAGGGTCTTTCCCTCACCGGTTGCCATCTCCGCGATCTTGCCCTCGTGAAGAACAACTCCCCCGATCAATTGAACGTCATAGTGACGCTCTCCCAGGGTCCTCTTTCCAGCTTCCCGTACAACGGCGAAGGCCTCGGGCAGGATCTCATCCAGAGATTCTCCCCGTTGGACCCGCTCCTTGAACTCAGCGGTCTTGGCCCGGAGTTGATCGTTGGTCAAAGAGCTAACATTTATCTCCAACTCGTTGATCCGCTGGATGATCGGCTGTATCCTCTTCAACTCTCTTTCGTTTTTGCTCCCCACAATCTTCTTGATCAGTGAACCAATCATAAAGCCTGCCTCTCCGACAAAAAAGGAATATTGGAATGGTGGAATATTGGGAAACCCCTTATGGAATAATGAAAAGAAAGAAAGATGGGTAAAAAGCTTTCTATTTGGGCTTCAAACCCAATATTCCACTATTCCAACTTCCACTATTCCAGGTTTTCATATTCCATACTCTCAAAATTATATAACGTATGGATAGCTGTTTCAACCAACAAAAAGGCCCGACAAAGAAACTTTGTCGGGCCTTTTAACAATCCCGTGTAGGGCAGATGATAATCTGTCCCTACCCATGACCTAATCCAACGCATACCGCGTCGGGTTTGCAGGAATCCCGTTGATCCTCAATTCGTAATGGAGATGGGGACCTGTCGTTTTCCCGGTCATCCCCACTTCGGCTATCTTATCCCCCCGTTTCACCCTCTGCCCGATCTTTACCAGGGCCATGCTGAGGTGGCTGTAACGGGTAGTCATTCCGAACCCATGCGAAATAACCACGATCTTTCCATGGGCCAGATCGTTTCCGATGTCCGAGACAATCCCATCGGCTGGAGCAACGATCGGCGATCCTGTCCGGTTTGAAATATCTACACCCTCGTGCATCTGAGTCAACCCAGTAAAAGGGTTCGTTCTAAACCCGAAGCCTGAAGTCACCCACCCAGGGGTCGGCCAGACGGATGGAGTATGGACGAGTATTTCCTTTTTGGCCTCCAGAAGTTTTTCGAGCTCTGAAAGACTCTCTTCCCGGGATACGGCCTCTGTCTGGAGCCGGTCGACATCAGCCCTCATCTGCTGGACCAGCCCTTTCTCATCTTTCTCGCTTTTCAATTTATCCCGGAGATCAGAAGGCGAAGGCCCTCCCATCCCCATAAAAGCCGCGGTTCCCTGCCCCTTCTCAAGATTTGCGATGATGCGAATCTTCTTGTCGAAATCCTTCAATTTGGAAAGCTGCCTTTCAAGGTCCTCGATCTTTGCAGAGAAAAAATGGATCTGGGATCTCTGGGTCTCCGTCTGCTGTCGCAGCCGACCCAGTTCGAAGGCCTTCTTCTTGACCTGGATATAGTCGCAAAAGAGGAACGTGACCGAAACGAGAACAAAGAGGGAGAGGTAGAATGCAACCTTAAAGGTTTTCTTGTGGATTCTTAGATGGCGCGTCTTGGAGGTCTTATGGCCAAAGATAAGGATATTGAAGTATTCTCTGTCCAAAACATACCTCCTTGTTTCACCCCGATACTGATTCTTCCTGCCCCAAAATGACCTGTCTTAAATACCAAACTTGAACCTGCCTGTCAAGACCTTTTTTGGAGATTTCAGGAGAAAACCTGAAATCTCTGATTACACCCCCACCCGGCCCTGTCCCCCGAGGGGGAGGGAGCGGGTGGGGGCGATTACACAGATACGAAACCCATTGAAACAACACTAAAATCCGAGTAATCCTCTTTTTAAATCTGTGCAATCAAGCGGGCGTTTTTAACGCCCGCTTTAATCTCCGCTAACTTCCAACCCTTCCACCATGAGACTTGGGGATCCAACCCCTCCGAAAAACCTGAGATCTTCACCCACGCCGATGACCCGTTTGAAAAGATCGAAAAGGTTTCCTGCTATGGCAATCGATTTGACCGGATGGATTTTCGTTCCCCCCTCAATCCAATCCCCTGCACAACCCAGGGAAAAATTTCCAGAGATAGGATCAACGGTATGAATTCCCATGACCTCTTCGACGACTAGCCCCCGCTGTAACTTATCTACCAGGGAGTCGAAAGGAACGTCTCCCGGTCTGATCAGCAGATTTGAAATTCCCAGGATCGGAGGCGCTTTGATCCCTGCCCTCCGGCTGTTTCCTGTGGATTCTGACCGCGAACCCGAGACGGAGAGTTTCTCCCGGTTGGCCCAGTATCGATCGTATAAATAGCCCGCGATCTCCCCATGAGAAACAAGGGTTGTCTTCTGACTTGGCGTCCCTTCACCATCGAGCGGAGAGGTGGAGGTCCCCTTTGGATGAAGTCCATCATCTTCGATCGACAGAAGGGAAGAGAAAAACTTCTCCCCTTTCTTCCCTTTCAGACCCGATTTCCCTTTCTGAACCTGTTCGGCCAGGAAAGAATGGGCCAGAAGGGAGAGGAACTCGGAGGCAACGCCATTTCGAATGAGCACCGGATAGACCCCGGTGGGAATCCTCTTTCCACCGAGCCTCTCCAGCGCCTTTTTCCCCGCCTCGCGGCCGACTTTTTCCACGTCGAGATCACAAAAAAAGTGGCTGTAGTCGAAATCCCATCCCACCTCCGATTCTCCCGACTCTTCTGCCACGGACGTCACGCTGACAGAAACAAGGGTGGATCTATGCGAAAACTGAAGGCCGTTGGAATTAATGAGTCTCTTCCGGGAGAGCGATTCCATATAGGCCGCCTTCCTCACCTTTTTGATTCTTCCCGGGTCGACAGATCGTGTCGCTTGTTCCAGAAGTCGTGCTTTTTCGATCTTCGTTTCTTCAGGGACTCTTTCCAGTGTCTCGTCAAAAATGGGAAGGAGCGGAGGAGGGTCTTTAAGCACCGAAGCGAAGTCGAAAGCCGGGTCCGGGGAAGTGGCTTCAGCGCTTGCGATTGTATCGCTGATCCTTTTCTCCAGTTCCAAAAACCCCGTCGGGTCTGAAGAGGTTGTGTACGAAAAACCCAATCGTTGACGATTCAGAATGCGAATCGCCATCCCCCAGGGATGGGAAACCTGGAAGGTCTCTACCTCGCCGTCCTTCGCCTCAACTTCGAAATGCGACGATTGATCAATGTAGATCTCATAGCCATCAATGGGCTTCTTCTTAAGAAGGTCAAGAACTTGGTCCACTATTTGATCGGTATCCAGCTGCTTCATTGCTATTTCCCCAAATCGCGTTGGTGATTCGTGTTAAATCCCTTCATTTCCACGAATCACGCCTGCGTGCCGAAACGCCTATTGCGGATTACAGAAAAGCACTCCGGCGTGCAGGCACGATTCACCAATCACCATCTGATCAGGCTGCTCCCCCAGGTGAGACCACCGCCGAAGCCGGTGAGAATCACCAGATCATTTTTTCGAATCGATCCGTTTCGGACAGCTTCGTCCAAGGCGATCGGAATCGTGGCGGAGGAGATATTCCCGTACTTTTCAATCGTAAGATAGACCTTTTCGAAAGGAATGCCGAGACGCTTGGCCACTTGCTGCAAGATCCGTAAATTTGCCTGGTGAGGAACGACCCATTTCACCTCCGAGAGCGAAATCCCATTAAAGGCAGCAGCCTCCTCCGCAGCCTCTGCAAACCGCCTGACCGCTACCCGGACCGATTCGTTCGCCTTAATCATCCTGAGGGTGTGAAGTTTCTTGTCTACGCTCTCATAGGAGATCGGAGTGGTCCTCGATCCGCCCCCGGGAAGGAGGAGGTTTTCCCCATTAGCCCCATCCGTATGGATATGGACGGACAATATTTCACTGATCTCCTTATCCTTCATCGAATCATCAAACGCCTGGAGGACAATCGAACCTGATCCATCCCCCCATAGAATACAGCTTTCCCGATCCGTCCAATCAAGGGTTCGACTCATGATCTCTACAGAGGTAACCAGAGCGGTACGGAAGGTCCCAGCCTTAAGGTACTGCTCGGCAACGGAAAGGCCGAAGACAAATCCGCAGCAGGCGGCGGTCACATCGAAAGAGACCGCTTTCTCTGCCCCCAGCTTCGCCTCCAGCCAGTTGGCCCCGGAAGGGCAGCAGGTATCAGGGGTCATCGTCGTCATGACGATGAGGTCCACCTCCCCCGGAGTGATCCCCGCCATTTCCATCGCCCGCAATGAAGCCTCCTTTGCAAGGTCTGAGGCATTGACATCAGGTGCTGCAATCCTCCGTTCCCTGATGCCGGTTCTTTTGTAAATCCACTCGTCATTGGTATCTAAAATTTTCTCCAGATCAGAATTGGACAGGATTTTCTCCGGAAGAAACGAGCCGGTTCCCAATATCCTTATCCTCTTTTTACTCATCCACAGATTCCTCCTCTGATTACATATAAAACAGCATAGCGCAAAGCGCAGAGCGTGAAGTGCAGAGACAAAAGAACACCCACCCCGCTTCGATCATCCCTCCTCAAGGGGGAGAATTATACATTGTAATTTTTAGTAACACTTTAGTGATGAAGTCGTAAAAAATCGAAAAAGGCTAATGATCGTCATTCCGGCGAAAGCCGGAATCCAGTTCTTTCAAAGACTTAGAAATTCTCTGGACACCGGTTTTCACCGGTGAGACGACTTTTTACGAGATTATCTTTAGTGCTTTGAAAAAAAATAGGACCTGTAGTGAAGGGCTTTATGCCCGTGGACAAAACAAAGACAAATTTGGTTCTCAGGCCCTTCATATACGGCCACACCTGTGTGCCGAAGCACTCCGGTGCGCAGGCACAAGGGCCTACACTACACTTATTTTTCAAAAGGCTGAATTGATACAATTCTTATTGTTCCGAGGGTGCCGCCCTGCCTTTGGATATTACTATACGCTATGCACCTTGCGCTATGCGTCTTTGTAAATCCTGGGTACTCTTTTTCCGATAGAGCACAGGACTTCATAAGAGATGGACCCGATCTTCTGTGCGATCTCCTCGACTGTAATTCGTTCTCTCCCCTGTTTGCCGATCAGGACCGCTTCGTCGCCTATCGAAACATTGGGGATATCAGTCACGTCCACCATGACCAGGTCCATGCAGACCCTTCCCAGGACCGGTGCCCTCTTTCCCCGAATGATCACCTCTCCTCGATTGGACAGTTGGGTGCTGTACCCATCCGCGTATCCGATTGGAAGTGTGGCAATCAGGCTCTCCCTTCTCGTCACAAAGGTTCCGCCATAGCTGATCCCTCTCCCAGCGGGAACCGATTTCACGAAATGGATGCGGGTCTTCAGGGTCAGGACGGGCCTCAGCTTGACGACGTTCCGGAGCCCGGCTGCAGGATAAGAACCATAAAGCATGATGCCGGGCCGGACCAGATTTCCCGAGTAAGAAGGAGATACCGCGAGCGTTGCGCTGTTGGCCATGTGAAGGTATGTGCAGGAAATCCCTGTCTCCCTGGCCATTGCAACCGCTTCCTGAAATTCTTTCCATTGACACGTGGTATGGACCCCTTCTTCTTCCGCCATGGAGAAGTGTGATAGGAGCCCCTCGATCTCGATTCCAGGAAATTCCCCGAATTCCTTGAGAAAAGCTGGCCAGAGACTCACCGGAACGCCCAGCCGTCCCATCCCTGTATCCACTTTCAGATGGACCTTCACCTTCCTTCTCCGATTCTCCGCCTTCTTTGAAAGAAGTTGAAGTGTGTCTTTTCGAAAGACCACAGGCGTGAGGTGATACTTGAAGACATCATCCACCTCCCCACCGTAGATCCCTCCCAAGATGAGGATGGGCGTTTTCGCTCCTCCCTTTCTCAACACGACGCCTTCCTCTGAAGTGGCCACTCCCAGATACTCCACCCCTAACTTCTCCAGTTTGAGAGAGACCGGAACAGCACCGTGACCGTAAGCATCCGCTTTGACGACAGCCAGAAACTTGACCCACCTTGGAACTCTCTTTTGAAGTTGACGGTAATTGAATTCCAGAGCTCCCAGATCGATTTCCGCAACCGTCGGCCTTCCCGGAGGCCTGGTGTTTTTCGACATCATTTTCATAACCTAATGAATAAAAAAGGCGTTAAAATTCATAACATCAATGCTCCCCAAAGTCAATCAAACCGGCAAGCTGTTGCAAGCTATTGACAATTCGATTCCCTTTAATTAGAGTTTGTCCATAAGTGCACTTTTTCCGTCATGCCGGACCTGACCCGGCATCCAGACGTCGTCCCGACCCCGTATCAAGTACGGGGTAAACTCCAGTCGGGAACCATCTCAAAGACTGGGTCTCGGTTTTCACCGGGAATCCCGCTAAAAGCGGGACTTTCGCCGGAATGACGATTCTGTTCGAGGCGGCAATTTATAAACAGACACTAATTAATGCCCCGGGCGGGCACCCTCGAAAAATGAAATTAGGTTTTGGTTTAGATTTTGGTTTAGATTTTGCTTTCGTTTTAGTTACTTACGCTATGCGCCATGCGCTTTGCGCTATGCTATTTTCTAGCTAATGTGGGTCTGGTAAGGGAATGAGATCTCGGGATAGTCGCATTGAAATCAATTAAAAAGAGGCGACCGTTCAATCGGGCATCACCCTTTTGCAACTAAAGAATCGGTTCAAACCCGGAGCAGAGGCGATGATCTACAACGGGTTTCCTCTCGTCGCCGATCACGCCCTCGAAGAGGGTGATGAGATTACCTTCATTCAAAGAGGGGAGATTCCCTCCCGCGAAGAAATGGAGTGCCTCTTGATGGCAAGGCACACCCCGGGCGTCCATCAGAAAGTCAAAGAGTCCGTCGTGGGAATCGCAGGGATCGGCGGCCTGGGTTCAGACCAGCACAGTGTTAAGAATTCTGTTGGGGGAAGAAACACCATAGTTCGGAGTACTTGCGCGCCATAGGTGCGCCATTCCAAGCACGAGGGACGAAGGACGACCGCTTTCGCTAAGACGCCCACTCGCTTCGCTCGTTAGGACGATTCTCTTTTTCCTTTTGTTCTTCTTTTCGTCCATCATCCTTCGTCCTATCGTCCATCGTCTTTCGCTTTGTCGAGTTCTTTGACCAGGGCGATTTCGTCGCAGTCCGGAAATCTGACGCATTGCAGACAGTCACTCCAGATCTTATGAGGAAGGACCGCCTTGTCTACCCTCTTGAAGCCAAGCTTCTCAAAAAAATCGGGTTGATAAGACAAAGCAAATACCCTCTTCGCCCCCAGAGTCTTCGCCTCATCCAGACAGGCCTTCACCAATTTCACGCCGATGCCTCTGAGCCGGGCATCCTCCTGGACGGCCAGGGATCGGATTTCGGCCAAATCTTCCCAGCAGATATGCAGGGCACAAATCCCCGCCAACTTCCGATTGCGAATGAAGACGAAAAAGTCACGGAGATGGTCATAGAGCTCGCTCAGAGACCTGGGAAGAATGTCTCCGCGACCGGAATAGAGTTTGATCAGGCGTTGGATTTCTTTCACATCTTTAAGGGTTGCTCTTCGAATCATCTTATTGCCTTCAAATCCCCCCTTTTTCAAAGGAGGGATTATCACGATTTTTTGGCATTTTCAACCATTTCCCTGGCATAAGCCCTGGTTTTGTCCGTCACTTTTACGCCCCCCAGCATTCGGGCGATCTCATCCACAACAGTGGCCTGTCCCAACTGATCCACAGCGGTGATCGTCCGCCCTCTCCTCACTTCTTTCCTGACACAGTAGTGCCTGTCGGCAAAACAGGCGATCTGGGGAAGATGGGTCACACAAATGACCTGATGATGCTTCGAAAGTTCTTTTAATTTTCTCCCGACAACCTCCGCGATGGCTCCTCCGATCCCGGAATCCACCTCGTCAAAGATCAGAACCTGCCTTCCCCCGACCTTTGCCAGGATCTTCTTTATGGCCAACATGATCCGCGAAAGTTCGCCCCCTGAAGCAATCTTTGCCAGGGGCTTTACCTCCTCTCCCACATTTGGAGAGACAAGAAATTCTACCCGATCCATTCCCGTAGGAGTGAGCGGTCCATTTTCGATGGCCACTTCAAAAACGATCCTCTTCATCCCGAGGGAACCCAATTCCCTTTCCACGATCTTCTTTAATTCTGAAGCCGCCCCTTTTCTGCCGCTGGAAAGTCTTCCCGCCAGGGAAGTCACCGCTTCTTGCAAGGGAGTCAAGGCCTTTTCCAGTTGGAAGAGCTCCTCCTCATCGGAAGCAAATGATTGCAGCTTTTCATCCGCCTTCTCCTTAAAGCGAAGGACCTCGTCCACGGTAGGCCCGTATTTCCTCTTCAGCCGTTCGATCTCATCTAACCTGCCTTCGACCTCTTCCAGTCTCAAGGGATTGATCTCGGTTCTTCTTGAATAATCCCTTAAGGCAAGGGCAACTTCCTCCAGCTGAATCGAAGCATTTTCAAGATTCTCCAAAAGCTGGGAAAGGGACGGGTCAAGGGTAACCGCTTCTCGGCCCTGGTTGAGGATTCCTTGCATCCTTTCGATCGCAGAACCTTCGCCTCCGTAGAGCATCTCTTGAGATGAATCGGCGAACTCGATAAGCTTCTTGGCATGAATGAGAATCCTCCGTTCTTCCTTCAAGGCCTCCTCTTCTCCGATTCGAAGGCCCGAGGCCTCGATCTCCTTCGACTGGAAGGCCATCAATTCTCGTTCCCTTGCCCTTCCTTCCTCCCCCTCTCGAATTCTCTTCGCCTCTTCAGATAAGGAGGCCAGCTTTTGGAAATGTTCTTCAAATTCTCCTCTGGGTCGATTCAATTCCCCAAACTCATCTAAGATGTCGATGTGAGTCTCCACTCGCTGCAGGGACTGATGCTCGTGCTGACCGCAAAGGCTCAGAAGTTCCTCTCCGATCTCCAGAAGCATCCCAAGGGTTGCCAAATTCCCATTCAAGAAAGCCTTTCCCCTTCCAGATCGGGAGATCACCCGCCTGATAAGAAAGGAGTCCTCATCATCGACGCTCTCGGAGCCCAGGACCTTCTCTTTGAGCTTTTCCTTTACCTTCCGATTTGCGGAGATATCGAAAAGGGCTTCCACGCTTGCCTCCTCCTCCGAGTTTCGAATCAATTCCCCTGTCGCCTTGTCCCCCAGGAGGAGATGGACGGCATTGAGAATGATCGATTTACCGGCCCCCGTCTCACCGGTAAGGATATTGAGCCCCTTGAAGAAGGACAGGTTCAGTTCATCAATGATGGCGAGATTCTTAATCCGCAGTTCTTGTAGCATAATTCTCAGTCATGAGTTCGGAGTTCGGAGTTCGGAGTTCGGAGTGTTATATTTATACGCGTTGTCATCCATTATAAGAAAGCACATCGTTCCTGCGGAAGCAATCCGCCTAAAGACGTAAATTCCTCTTGTCCTTATGCTCCGAACTCCGAACTCTCAACTCCGAACTTTTTATCTGCCTCCCCATTTCAATTTCTCCCTGAGCAACTCAAAATAGTGCCGGTAGGGCGACTTGATCAGAAGGAACCGACCCGGTACCTTTCTCACTTCGACCAGGTCTTCAAATTCCAAGGACAATCCCTGCTGGCCGTCCAGCGTTAGGAAGACCTCCTGCTGCTTCGCTTCGAGTAGCACATGGACTTCCACGTCATCCGGAATGACAATCGGTCGGTTGGCCAACGTGTGGGAGCAGATCGGTGTGATAATAAGGCAGTGGAGTGATGGATAAACGATCGGTCCTCCCGCAGAGAGATTATAGGCGGTTGAGCCCGTTGGGGTTGAAATGATGAGGCCGTCGGATCGGAAAGTGGTCAAGTATTCCCCGTTGATCGTGACCTCGAGGTCGATAATCCGGGCCAGGGCTCCTTTATTGATCACTGCATCGTTCAGGACGGCGTACTCGGCCAACTGCTCCCCTTTCCTAATAACAGAAGCCCTGAGAACGTCCCTCTCATCCGTTTCAAAATTCCCTTGCATTACCCTTTCAAGAACGCGATATAACTCATCCAGGCTGATCTCCGTTAGGAAACCGAGACCTCCCAGATTCACTCCGAGGATGGGAATGTCGTGATTCCGTACCAGGCGGGCAACGCTGAGCATCGTTCCATCGCCGCCGAGGACAACGATCATCTCCACCTTGCCGGGCATCTCCTCCCTTTCCACTGCATTCAGGTAAGGCCCGGAAAAAGGGAGGTTCACGAGTTTCGCCAGGTCTTCCTCCATGTAGACTTCGGCCTTCCTGGGCCGGAGCCATTCCACGAGATGTCGGGCGATGTGCCCCACCTCTGGTCTGTTCCGCTTCCCAATAACGCCAATCCGGTTCATAACTACCTCGATTCCTCGTACGATGAACATTAAACAATGGTATCAATTTAGCCTTTTGAAAAATAAGTGTAGTGTAGGCCCTTGTGCCTGCGCACCGGAGTGCTTCGGCACACAGGTGTGGCCGTATATTAAGGGCCTGAGAACCAAATTTGTCTTTGTTTTGTCCACGGGCATAAAGCCCTTCACTACAGGTCCTATTTTTTTCCAAAGCACTAAAGTCTTACAAACAATGTACGATGTACTAAACCTGTAGGAACGATGGAATAGTGGCACCATGGGTCAGAAAAAAGTTTTTCTTTTTGGGTTTGTCCAATATTCCATTATTCCAATCTTCCATTATTTCGGAATTTATTTGTTCATCGTTCATTGTTCATCGTTAATCGTTAATCGTTAAGATGGTATTCTCCCCTGATCTTTTCCGAAAGCTCTTTCAACATTTCAAATGCCCTCTCCACGCTTTTCTCTTTATCCGGGTTCATCAAGTTGCAGGTGGCCGGTGCCAGGAGGGATTGACGAAGGAGCCTTTCGTGATCAACCCCCTTCCTCGAAAGGACCTCCCAGAAAACCTCCAGCCTTTCTTTAAGAGAATGAAGGGTCTCCCGCTCCAGCATTTCTGTGTAAGTGGGAACGATGCCCCAGGAAATCACTGCTCCTTTTCCCAGGAATTCCAGCAAGGAAGGGTAGTTAATGATCATCGCACCACAGTTAAAGGAATCGAAGGAGAGGATATCCAGTTTGGATTTGAGAAGAAAGTCCCAATCCGGCTTCGCGCAGAGATGAACCCCGGCCGGTCCCTCCAACCCTCCCAAAAAT
>Ga0214473_10003911_pt1 | contig 17979 bp, 17 predicted proteins | sample RVTome_7_FD_203509 | JGI IMG/M metagenome (GOLD analysis project Ga0214473, IMG submission 203509) | Soil microbial communities from uranium-contaminated site in the Upper Colorado River Basin, Wyoming, United States - RVT98D197 | ecosystem: Environmental > Terrestrial > Soil > Contaminated >... | reverse complement strand
GACGGTGACCTCGTGCCCCGCCACCTCGAGGATCTCACCGCGCGACGGCATGGCGACAACGATAGGCTGCGGACCGACCATGCCGCACCGCCCGCGCCGAAGGGGTACGCCGTGAGCTCGAGCGACGAGGGATCCGCCGCCTACCCCTACATCCCGAACTCGGTCCCCGCCGTCCGCGAGGCCATGCTCCGGGTGATTGGGGCCACGAGCATCGAGGAGCTGTACGCCGACATCCCCGCGCACCTGCGGATGACCGAGCCGCTCGACGTCCCGCCGCCCCTGCGGTCCGAGGCCGAGCTCGTGCGCCACGTCGAGGGCCTGCTCGCCCTGAACACGAGCACGCGCGAGGTCCTCAGCTTCCTCGGCGCCGGCTGCTATCCGCACCACGTCCCCGCGGTCTGCGATGAGGTGAACTCCCGTGCCGAGTTCCTCACCGCCTACGCGGGGGAGCCGTACGAGGACCACGGGCGGTTCCAGGCGCTGTTCGAGTACGCGAGCATGATGGGCGAACTGCTCGAGATGGACGTGGTGAACGTCCCCACCTACGACGGCTTCCAGGCCTCGGCGACCGCGCTGCGGATGGCGGGCCGCATCACCGGACGGGTGTCGGTGCTCGTGACGGGCTCGATCGGCCGGGACGAGCTGTCGAAGATCCGCGACTACCTCGCGCCCGATCTCGCCGTGGAGCTCGTGCCGTACGATCCGGCGACGGGCGAGATGGATCTGGCCGCGCTCGGCGCGGCGGCCGGTCCGGGCACCGCGGCCGTGTTCGTGAAGACCCCGACGTACCTCGGCGTCGTGGAGACGCGGGTCGACGAGATCGCTCGGCTCGCGCACGAGGCCGGAGCGCTCGCCGTGGCCTCGACGGACCCGAGCACGCTCGGCGTGCTGCGGCCACCCGCCGCGTGGGGCGCGGACATCGCGTGCGGCGATATCCAGCCGCTCGGGATGCACCAGCACTTCGGCGGTGGGCACGCCGGGTTCATCGCAACGCACGACGACCCGCGGTTCGTCATGGAGTTCCCCTCGCGGCTGTTCGGCATCACGCCGACACGCGTCGATGGCGAGTACGGGTTCGGGGACGTCGCGTACGAGCGGACCTCGTTCGCGGTGCGCGAGGAGGGCAAGGAGTGGGTCGGCACGGCAGCGGCGCTGTGGGGGATCACGGCCGGCGTCTACCTCGCGCTCATGGGGCCGCGGGGGATGGACGAGCTCGGCGAGGGCATGATGGCGCGGACCCGCTACGCGATGGAGGGGCTCGCGCAGGTCCCCGGCGTCCGGCTTCCGTTCCGAGCGAGCCATCACGTGAAGGAGTTCGTCGCGGACCTCGGCGGCACCGGCAGGTCCGCGCCTCAGGTCCTCGACGACCTCCTGGAGCGCGGCATCTTCGGCGGCGTGGATCTCTCGGCGTCGTTCCCCGAGCTCGGCCAGGCCGTGCTCGTCTGCGTGACCGAGGCGCACACGAAGGACGACATCGACCGCCTGACCAACGCGCTCGAGGAGGTGACCCGGTGAGCGAGGACGCGGAGCACGGCGCCTCAGACCGCGGCGCTTGGCCGATCGGGCCGAAGCCGTCGCTCCGCCGGTTCCACCAGGCCCGGTGGGACGAGCCGGTGATCTTCGAGCTTTCCCAGCCCGGCGCGCGTGGCGTGCTCCCGCCCGCCGTCGAGCCCGGCATCCGCGAGGCGGTCGGCGACCCGGCCGCGGCCCTGCCGGACTCGGTGCGCCGGACCGACCCGGCGGCGCTGCCCGAGCTCGCGCAGATCCACGTCGTGCGCCACTACGCGCGGCTGTCGCAGGAGAACCTCGGCGTCGACCTCAACGTCGACGTCGGGCAGGGCACGTGCACCATGAAGTACTCGCCGAAGGTGAACGACCAGCTCGTGCGGAGCCCGAAGCTCGCGGACCTCCACCCGCTGCAGGACCCCTCCACGGTCCAGGGGATCCTCGAGATCATGTGGCGGCTCGAGCAGCTGTTGAAGGCGATCTCGGGCATGGACCGGTTCACCCTTCAACCCGGGGCCGGGTCCGCCGCGATCTACACGAACGTGGCGATGATCCGCGCGTACCACGCCGCGCGCGGCGACGCGGCGCGCGACGAGGTCATCACGACGATCTTCTCGCACCCTTCGAACGCCGCGTGCGCGAAGACCGCGGGCTACCGTGTCATCACGTTGTACCCCGGCGCCGATGGCTGTCCGGACCTCGAGGCGCTCAAGGCCGCGGTATCGGAGCGCACCGCGGCGCTGCTCATCACGAACCCTGAGGACACGGGCATCTTCAACCCGAGGATCGATGACTTCGTCCACGTCGTGCACGAGGCCGGCGGGCTCAGCGCGTACGACCAGGCGAACGCGAACGGGATCCTCGGCATCACGCGCGCTCGGGACGCGGGCTTCGACCTTTGCCACTTCAACCTGCACAAGACCTTCTCGACCCCGCACGCGTGCGGTGGACCCGCGGCCGGCGCGTGCGGCGTGACGAAGGAGCTCGCGCCGTTCCTGCCCGTCCCGACCGTCGAGTTGGACGGCTCGAGCTACCGCCTGGACCACGAGCGACCGTCCTCGGTCGGCAAGATCCGACCGTGGTACGGGGTCGCGCCGAACATCGTGCGCGCGTACGCGTGGATCATGAGCCTCGGCGCCGAGGGGCTCCGCGAGGTCGCCGAGACCTCGGTGCTGAACAACAACTACCTGATGCAGCGCGTCCTCGAGATCCCCGGCGTGTCCGCGCCGTACGCCGAGGGCAGGAGGCGGATCGAGCAGGTCCGCTACAGCTGGGAGCGGCTCGCGAGCGAGACCGGCGTGGGCTCGGAGGACCTCGGGCTCCGCACGGCCGACTTCGGCACGCACTACTGGACGAGCCACCACCCGTGGGTCGTGCCCGAGCCGATGACGCTCGAGCCCACCGAGTCGTACTCGAGGGCGGACCTGGACGAGTACGCGGCGATCCTGCGCCACGTCGCCGGGGAGGCACGCACCGATCCCGAGCTCGTCCGCACGGCGCCCCACGTGAGCACCGTGCACCGTGCCGATCACGCGCCGCTCGACGACCCCGAGCGCTGGGCCGTCACGTGGCGCGCCTACCGGCGCAAGGCCGGCCTCGACGCCGGGTAGGAGCGATGGCTCGGCCGATCGGCGACGGCTCCACCGCAGGACGTCCCGTGCGGCTCGGGCTGATCGTGAACCCGATCGCGGGGGTGGGCGGCCGCGTCGGCCTGAAGGGGAGCGACGGCGCCGAGACCGTCCGCCGCGCGCTCGCGCTCGGCGCCGTGCCGCAGGCGAACGCGCGCGCGGTGCGAGCGCTCGATCGCCTGCGCGCCGAGGCGCCCGCGGGCTCGTTCGCGCTCGTCGCCGCGTCCGGGCCGATGGGCGAGGATGCGGCTCGCGCTGCCGGGTTCGCACCGGATGTGGTCGGCGGCCCCCTGCCCGAGGACACGAGCGCCGAGGACACGGCACGGATCGCGCGACACATGGCGGGGTCCGTGGACCTGCTGCTCGTCGCGGGCGGTGACGGGACAGCGGCCGACGTGCTCGAGGCCGTCGGCGCGACGGTCCCGGTGCTCGGGATCCCCGCGGGCGTGAAGATCCACTCGGCGGTGTTCGCGGTCTCGCCAGAGGCTGCAGGCGCCCTCGCCGCGGCCGTGGTTCGCCGGGAGCCGCTGCGGCTCGCCGAGGCCGAGGTGCTCGACCTCGACGAGGACGCGTACCGGCGTGGCGAGATCGCGCCTCGCCTGCTCGGGTTCCTGCGCGTGCCCCAGGCGCGGCGGCTCGTGCAGGCGCGCAAGGCGCCGAGTCCCGCCGGGGACGAGGTCGCGATGGCGGCGATCGCGGCGGACGTCGTCGAGCGGATGGAGCGCTCGCGGGCGTACGTCCTCGGACCGGGGACGACGGTGCGAGCGATCGCCGAGCGACTCGGCCTGCCGAAGACGCTCGTCGGCGTGGACGTCGTCCGTGACGGGAACCTGGTGGCCGCCGACGTGGCCGAGGACGCCCTCCTCGCGATCGTCGCAGAAGGGCCGGCCGCGGTCGTCGTCACGCCGGTCGGCGGCCAGGGCTTCGTGTTCGGGCGCGGGAACCAGCAGATCGGGCCCCGGGTGCTTCGGGAGGTCGGCCGCGAGCATGTCATCGTCGTCGCGACCGCTTGGAAGCTCGCCTCGCTCGCCGGTCTCCCGCTCCGCGTGGACACGGGTGATCCCGAGGTCGACACGAGGCTCGCGGGCCACGTGCTCGTGACGACGGGGTACCGTGACCGAGCGGTCTACCGGATCGAGGCGTGAGGGGCGAACGCCGGCGGCCGTCGGTGACCGGTCGCGCGCTCGAAGGCGTGTGCGACCCGGATCAACGCCGGATCGCTCCACGCGCGCCCGATGAACGAGATCCCGACCGGGAGCCCGAACGCGGATCCGGCCGGGACCGAGATGCTTGGGTACCCGGCGACGGCTGCCGGCGTGGAGTTGCCACCCACGTAGTGATCGCCGTTCACGGGATCCGTGACCCACGCGGGGCCACCCGTCGGGGCGACGATCGCGTCGAGGCGGTGCTCGTCCATCACGGCGTCGATGCCCTCCTCGCGTGAGAGGCGCCGGCACGCGGTGAGCGCCTCGAGGTAGGCGGGCTCCGTGAGCGGGCCCTTCTCGTTCGCCTTGACGAACAGCTCCTGGCCGAACGCCGGCATCTCCTCGTCGCGATGCCGCTCGTTGAAGTCGATGAGGTCGGCGAGGGTCCGCATCGGGAGGTCGTGCGGGCCGAGGGATCCGAGGTAGGCCTCGAGGGCCGCCTTGAACTCGACCAGCAGCACCTCGAGCTCGGGCTCCTCGAGCTCGGTTGCGTGTGGCACGTCGGCGGGGTCGACGACCTCGGCGCCGAGCCCGCGGAGCGCGTTGAGCGCGCCCTCCACGAGCGCGTCGACCCGGTCGTGGAACCCGCCCATGTTCCGGGCGACGCCGATCCGGAGGCCGCCGAGATCCCAGGCCGCGAGCGCGGCCGTGAGGTCGAGGCCGGCCGGCGCCTCGGCGGTCGCGGGGTCGCGCGGGTCGGCTCCGAAGAGCGCCTCGAGCAGGATCGCGGCGTCGGCCACCGTGCGAGCCATCGGCCCGGCCGTGTCCTGACTGGGCGAGATCGGGACGATGCCCGCGCGGCTCACGAGCCCGAGCGTGGGCTTGATCCCCACGACGCCATTCACGCTCGCGGGGCAGACGATCGAGCCGTCGGTCTCGGTCCCGACCGCGACCGCGCACAGGTTCGCCGAGACCGCGACCCCCGAGCCCGAGCTCGAGCCGCACGGGTTCCGGTCGAGCGCGTACGGGTTCCGGCACTGGCCGCCGCGCGCGCTCCAGCCGCTCGTCGAGCGCGTGGACCGGAAGTTCGCCCACTCGGACAGGTTCGTCTTCCCGAGGAGGACCGCGCCCGCCTCACGGAGGCGTTCCACGACGAACGCGTCGCGCGCCGGCCTCGCGTCCTCCAGCGCTAGCGAGCCCGCGGTGGTCTTCATCGCGTCTGCCGTGTCGATGTTGTCCTTCACGAGGACGGGGATGCCGTGGAGCAGCCCGCGCGGGCCGCTCTCGCGGCGCTCGGCGTCGAGCGCGTCGGCGATCCCGAGGGCGTCCGGGTTGACCTCGATCACCGAGTGGAGCTCTGGCCCCGCCCGGTCGAGCGCCTCGATGCGCTCCAGGTAGGCCTCGGCGAGCGCGCGGGCGGTGACCTTTCCGGAGCCCATCTGCTCCTGGAGCTCATCGATCGTCGCTTCCTCCAGGGGGAACCCACCTCGCTCGCTCACGCACGTAGGGTACGGTCCAGCCGAACCACGCGGAAGCGGTCGTCGGGCCGAGGATGAGGGAGGTTCCGACGGCGGGATCGGATCGGAGGAAGCCACATGCGCGGTCTGGACGGCAAGCGGGTGCTCGTCACCGGTGGGGCGGGCGGCATCGGGTCGGCGACGTGCCGGCGTTTCCTCGAGGAGGGCGCGCGCGTGGTGGCGCTCGATCTGAATGAGGCGGCGTGTGCGCGCCTGCACGAGGAGCTGCCAGCGCTCGAAGGCCACCTGCACGTCGACGTGACGAGTCGCGAGGAGGTCGCCGGCGCGTTCAACGAGATCGAGGACATGTGGGGCGGACTGGATGTCCTCGTCAATAACGCAGGGATCTCAGTCCGGGGGGCGTTCGTCGACATCACGCCGGAACGATGGCACCAGGTCGTCGACGTCAACCTGCACGGCGTCTTCTACGTGGCGCAGGCCGCTGCGCGGATGATGCTCGCGGGCGGTGGCGGGGTGATCCTCAACATGGGCTCGACGAACGGCCTTATGGGGTACCACCACTACGCCGACTACAACGCGACGAAGGCGGGGGTGATCGAGCTGTCCCGCTCGATGGCGCTCGAGCTCGCGCCGACGATCCGCGTGAACGCCGTGTGCCCGGGCTTCATCATGACGCCGATGCAGGAGGCTGAGTACTCCGAGGAGATGAAGCGGACCTACGAGGCGAAGGTGCCGCTCCGGCGCCTCGGCCGCCCCGAGGAGATCGCGGCCCTCTTCGCGTTCCTCGCGTCGGACGACGCCGCGTTCATCACCGGGCAGTACTACATCGCCGACGGGGGAGAGGTCGCGGGCGGCCTCGCGAGCCAGGCCTGATCGTCAGCCGGCCACGCCGCCGCCATCGACGGGCAGCGCGGCTCCCGTGATGAACGACGACTCGTCGCTCGCGAGGAACAGCACCGCGGCCGCGACCTCGTCCGGCTCGCCCATCCGGCCGAGCGGCCGGTCCGATGCGCCGGCGACGTAGGCCTCCCATGTCATGCCCCGGTGCACGGCGTCGCGGTGCTCCATCGGCGTCACGGTGTCCCCGGGGCAGATGCAGTTCACGCGGATCCCCTGGGCCCCGTGGTCGATCGCCATCGCCTTCGTCATGACGACAACGCCGCCCTTCGCGGCGCAGTACGCGACGGCTCGCGCACCTCCGGCGAGCCCCCACCCCGAGCTGTTGTTGACGATCGAGCCGCCACCTTGGGCGGCCATGACGGGCACCGCGCTCGCACACATCAGGTAGGTGCCCTTCAGGCTGACGTCCACCTGGAGGTCCCACTCGGCCTCGGTGCACTCGGTGACGTCGCCCGCCACGTAGACGCCGGCGTTGTTGAACAGCACGTCGAGCCCGCCGAAGGCCTCCACGGTCTCGGCCACGGCCCTGCGGCAGTCCTCCGCGAGCGTGACGTCGGCTGGGACGAACCGCGCGCGGCCGTCGATGGCTTCGATCTCGCGCACGACCTCGCGGCCGCGCTCCTCGTCGCGACCGGTGAGGACGACCGCTGCCCCCTCACGGGCGAACAGGATCGCCGTCGCGCGACCGATGCCGGACGTCCCTCCCGTGATCAGCGCCACCTTGTCGGCCAGCCGCATCGTCATCCCTCCCGGCTCATCCGCGTCGTTGAACCTGCTCGAACGTACAGTCGCGGGGAGCCTTGTCGGTCCGCCATCGCACGAACCCGGCGGCGTGACGGAAGCGTTCCCCTTGGAGGTGGTCGTACGTGACCTCGACGACCAGGACGGGCTCGAGCGGCACGAACGCGGCCTCGTGGCCGCGCGACCAGCGGCTCGGACCGCCAGCCATCCGCGCGGGGTCGACGCCTTCGAGCGTGCCGAGCGCGGCCTCGAGCGCTGCCTCCATCGTCGTCTCGAGCGGGCGGACACGCTCGAGGATCTCCCGGCGCTCGGCCGCTCGGAACGCCGAGGTGTGCCCGATGAAGTGGAGCCGCCCGGCGTCGTCGTAGACGCCGAGCAGCAGCGAGCCGACGCCGTCGCCGGTCTTCGACAACCGGTAGCCGATGACGACGCAATCCGCGGTGCGGCGGTGCTTCACCTTGACCATCTCGCGCTTGCCGGGGACGTACCGCTGGTCCGCGCGCTTCGCGACCACGCCGTCGAGGCCGAGGCGCTCGAAGCTGTCGAACCACGCGGCCGCGACCTCGGGGTCGTCGGTCCGCGGCGTGAGCAGGACCGCGGTCTCGCCCACCGGGAGGTGCTCGGTGGCCTCGGTGCCGAGCATCGACCCGAGGCGAGCGCGGCGGTCGTCGAACGGCTCCGCGCGCAGGTCCACGCCGTCCTGTGCGAGCAGGTCGAAGGCCACGTACGACGCGGGGATCTGGGCCGCGAGCTTGCGGATCCGGGACTCGGCCGGGTGCAGGCGGAGCTGGAGCTGGTCGAACTCCAACCCCTCGGGCCCGGCCAGGATGATCTCGCCGTCCACGACGCAGTCCGGCGGGAAGGCCTCGGCGAGCGCGGGGACGAGCTCGGGGAAGAAGCGCTCGAGCCCGCGGCCGTCCCGGCTCTGGATGTGGACGCCCTCGCCGTCGCGGAACACGAGCGCCCGGAAGCCGTCCCACTTCGGCTCGAAGCGCCAGCCCTCGCCGAGCGGGATCTCGTGCTCGAGCTTGGCGAGCATCGGCGCGACCGGCGGTGCGAACGGCAGCGTCATCGCCCGTGCCGCAGGACCAGCCCCGCGACCGCGCTGGTCGGCTCGCCTTCGGCGACGGTGACCTCGCCGTTCACGAGCACCCAGTCGATGCCCTCGGGCGGCCGATGCGGGTAGTTGTCGGTGATCGGGTCGTGTGGGAACAGGTTCGTCGCGCGGTCGCGCACCCTCGGCAGGTCGAACACGACCACGTCGGCGGCCGCGCCGGGCGCGAGCACGCCGCGATCGGCGATGCCCATGCGCGAGGCCGGCAGCGACGTCATCTTGCGCACGGCCTCCTCGACGGGCAGCAGGCCCTCGCGAGCGACGAAGCGCTCGAGCATGCCGGGGTACTCGCCGTACGAGCACGGCATGTACGGCGGCGCGTCCGTCTCCTGCACGCCCTTCGGCAGCACGTGGCCGTCCGAGCAGAGCGCGACGAGCGGGTGCGAGGCGACCGCGCCCACCACGTCCGGGTCGATGTAGTCGAAGTCGGCCTGGCCGGTGCCGCCCGTCTCCACGATGAGGTCGAGGTAGGCGGTCCAGCCGTCGACGCCGCGCTCGGCGGCGATCCACGCGACGGTGCGACCGGCGAGGGCCGGCTCGACGCCGTTGCCGGGGAGCAGCCATATGCGCTCCCACACGCCGTGCTTCAGCAGGCCGACGGGGCCGTACGCGGGACGGACGTCCTCGACGGTCTCGGCGATCAGCTCTCGACGGCGGTCGTCGGAGCCGAGCACCGCGACGAGCTCGGCGTTGGCGAGCTCGTGCGTCCACTGCGGCAGGCCGTCGCGCAGGCCCCACCCCAGGTCCGTGTGGGCGTCATTGTCGACGCCGACGTCGAGCTCTCGAGCTCGCGCGTCCTCCCACAGCGCGATCACCTCAGGGAGCAGGTGTGTGCCGCCCCACTTCGGCGCGTTGTGGCTGATCTGCGTGCGCGCGCCCGAGCGCTCGCCGATCGCGATGCACTCGCGGACGGCGTCGAGGACGGTCTCGCGCTCGCCGCGGATGTGGCTCGCGTACAGGCCGCCGTGGCGAGCGACGACCTCGGCGAGCGCGACGACCTCGTCGGTCTCGCCGAAGCACCCGGGCGGATACACGAGCCCCGTGGACATCCCGAACGCCCCGGCGTCCATGCCCTCCTCGACGTGGGCTCGCATGCGATCGAGCTCCTCGGCCCGAGGCGGCCGCCGCTCGTAGCCGAGCACCGCCAGGCGCACCGTGCCGTGGCCGAGGAGGGGCACGACGTTCACGCCGACGCCGGAACGATCGAGGACGTCGAGGTACTCGGCGAACGTCGACCACGCGTACGCGACGGGGTGGTCGTAGTCGGGGAACTGGCGCTCGGCGAGCGCGCGTGTGCGCTCGGCGACCGGCGCCGGCGAGACCCCGCAGTTGCCCGTGACGTGGGTGGTCACGCCCTGACGCACGATGTTCTCGGCGGTGGCGTCCTGCAGGAGCCCGATGTCGCTGTGCGTGTGGATGTCGACGAAGCCGGGCGCGACGTACCGGTCGGCGGCCTCGATCACCATGCGCGCCTCGGCGCCGTCGAGCGCGCCGATCCGAACCACACGCCCATCCTCGATCCCCACGTCGTCGCGTCGCGACGGCGTCCCGGTCCCGTCGAGCAGCCGACCGCCGCGGATCAGGACGTCGAGCATCAGAGCGCTTCCAGGCAGGCGCGGCACAGGCACCCGTCGAGGCGGAGCTCGGCGAGGCGAGCGCGCTGGGTCTCGGTCAGGGTGAGGCCGTCGCACCAGCACGAGGGCGCATCCGCGCCGCACCGGAACTCGGCGCCGCATCGCGCACAGCGCTTCGGGGCCCACGCCGCCGCGGTCTCGGTGACGGGGACGGGCACCGTGTCGCGGGCCATGACCGAAGCCTAACGATGCGGAGGTTCACGCGTCCGACCCCCGGGTAGGCTCGTGACGGGGAGAGGGGGAGTGGTGCCGAAGGGACCCGACGGGCTCCAGATCGTCCGAGTCAAGGATCGCGCGGCATGGCGCGCGTGGCTCGAGCACAACCACGACACGTCGCCCGGCGTGTGGCTCGTCGTGGCGAAGAAGAACGCACGCCGCCCCGGGGTGACCTACGTCGAGGCGGTCGAGGAGGCGCTCTGCTTCGGCTGGATCGACAGCCGCCCGAACGCGCTCGACGACGAGCGCTACCTGCAGCGCCTCTCGCCGCGCAAGCCGAGGAGCGTATGGTCGCGCCCCAACAAGGAACGCATCGGGCGGCTGATCGCCGGGGGCCGGATGACCGACGCCGGCCGCCGGCCCATCGAGGCGGCCAAACGCGACGGCTCGTGGAACGCTCTCGACGACACCGACGACCTGGTCGTGCCGGACGATCTCGCGGCAGCCCTGGTTGCGAGCCACGCGGCTCGCGAGCACTTCGATGCCTATCCGCCGTCGGTGAAGAAGCAGGCCCTGTACTGGATCACGAGCGCGAAGCGCCCCGAGACCCGGGCGAGGCGGATCGCCGAGGTCGTCGACCAGGCGGCGAGGGGTGAGCGTCCCCTCCAGTGGCAGCCGAAACCCTGACGCCGTCCGCCCGGCTCAGGCGTCGAAGGGCAGGCCGGCCGCCTCCCAGGCCGTGAAGCCGCCCTCGAGCTCGTAGAACCCCGTCACGCCGGCGTCGACCATCTCCTGCGCCGCCTGCGTGGACATGTTGCCGCTCCGGCAATAGATGACGAGCTTCGGGTCGCCTGAGGTCGGCAGCTCGCCGAGGCGCGAGGCGATCTCCGTGTACGAGATGTGGGCGTCGGTGCTCGAGATCTCGCCCTCGTACGGCACGTGGACGTTGACGAGGTACACGTCCTCGGCGGCCATCATCTCGGACAGCTCCTGGCTGGAGATGCGGGTCCAGCCGAGGCCGTCGTCCATCTGGCCGCTCGTGCCCTCGTCGGTGCTCGAGCAGGAGGCGAGGATCAGCGCGGCAGCCAGGACCATCCCGAGCTTCGTCACGGTTCGCATCCGTTCCTCCAGGGGGCGGGCGTCACCTGCCACAACCACCGAGCGCGGCCCAGGCTTCCCGATCGGCGGAGCATGTTCCGGTCGTTGCTCTACCCTCGGCGGATGGCGCGGCGCGAGGTGCGGCTCCGGGGCGGGTGGCTGTGGCTGCCGTGGGGTCGCATGCGCGTGCGGCACGGAGGGAGCGGGCCGGTGCTCCTCGCGGTGCACGGGCTGGGCGGCTCGGGACGGTATTGGGACGGTCTCGCGCGCCGTGTGGGCCACCGGTTCACGGTCGTCGCGCCGGATCTGGCCGGGTTCGGGCGCTCGGACAAGCCGAGGGTCGAGTACGACCGCGCGTTCCACCTCGAGAACCTCGATGCGGTGGTCCGGCGGACTGCCGGCCAGGGGCCGGTGTTCGTCGCGGGGCATTCGCTCGGTGCCGTGTTCGGGACGCTGTGGGCCTCGGCCAGCGTCGGGCAGGTGGGGGCACTTGCGCTCGCCGCGGCGCCGTACCCGAGTGGCGAGGGACCGCCCGAGTGGGCTCGGCGACATCCACCCCGTGCTATGCGGCTCGCCGCCCGGGTCGCTCGAGCGGCGTGGCCGCTCGTGGGCGTTCCGGTCGGCGTCGCCCGCGGGTACCCGGCGGCGCTCGTGATGGACTTCGGACGTCAACGGCTCCACAGCCGGATGCAGACGATGAGCTCGGCCCTATGGGACCCGGGCGTGACGCAGGAGCTCCGGACGATCCGCGCGATCCCAACCTCCGTGCCGGTGCTGCTGGCGAACGCGAAGGACGATCGGACCGTGCCGATCGCCGACCAGGAGCGGTGGGCGGCGCTCCTGCCGCACGCCGAGCGCCGAGCGGCCGATGACGGCGGGCACCAGTTCCTGCTCCGCACGGACTTCCAGGCGCTCGTCGACTGGCTCCTCGCCCTCCCAGAGGCTTGACCGCTACCCTTGGCCCACCATGGACATCGACACCCCGGCCACGCGCGCCCTCGCGAGCACCGACCTCGCGTTCGACGTCGTTCGGACCGAGCGCCCCAGCAGCGCGGAGGAGAGCGCGGCGCTCCAGGGGATAGCGCTCGAGCAGCTGCTGCGGACGATCGTGGTCCGGCGAGGAGCCGAGGACTACGTGTTCGTCCTCGTGCCGGGGGGCCGGCAGATCGACTGGCCGAAGCTCCGAGCGCACCTCGGCGTGAGCCGGCTCTCGCTCCCCGACGCCGAGGAGGCGAAGGCCGCGACCGGCTACGAACGCGGCGCGATCACGCCGTTCGGCTCGGTGACGGCTTGGCCGGTGATCGCCGATGCGGCGATCCGCGATCTCGACCGCGTCGCCATCGGCGGGGGCGCCCGTGGCGTCAACCTGCATCTGCCCGGGGACGACCTGCTGCGCGTGACGGCGGCCGAGGTCGTGGACGTGACGAAGCCGGGCTGACCCCGCTTCCCGCTCGGGGCGCCGGGCCTCCTTCCCTCGGGCGCTCCGACCCTCCGAGCGCGGGTCACGTTCCCGCCCGGCTCACTCCGGCGGATCAGGCGTCGAGCGCCGCGAGCGTCGTTCCGAGGTCGCGGATCGATCGCTCGGTGATCGGCGACACGACGAGGATCGCCTCGTCGGCCCCGGCCTCGGCCATCGCGCGCAGGCCATCCGCGATCCGCTCCGCCGAGCCCTCGAGCGGCGGGCAGTCGTCGGGGATCGGGCGCTCGCCCGCCGAGCGGTCGAGCACGACGAGCACGCACGCGCTCCGCTCGATCTCGACGGGGTCGCGGCCGATGCGCTCGGCGACCCGCGTGACCTTCGCGCTCTCGGCGGCGAAGCCCTCAGGCGTGTTGCCGTACAGGTCGAACCACGTGTTCCACGCGTTCACGTGCGGCAGCGCGATCCCGAGCATCCGCTCGCCGGTGCTTCCGAGCATCAGCGCGGGTCGGCGCGCCGGCTCGGGCAGGAGCACGACGTCCTCGACGTGGTGGTACCGGCCGTGGAACGTCACGCGCTCGCCGCCGAGGAGTCGTCGGACGATGTCGAACGCCTCCTCGAAGCGGTCCACCCGTGCGTCGTACGGGAAGCCGAAGGCCCGGAACTCGGCCTCGTTCCACCCGGCGCCGATGCCGAGCGCAAGCCGCCCCTCCGAGATCTCGTCGACGGTCGCGGCCTGCTTCGCGAGCATCGCCGGGGCGTGGAAAGCCGCGCTCGCGACGAGCGGCCCGAGCGTCACGCGCTCGGTCACCGCGGCGAGGCCCGAGAGCATCGTCCACGCTTCCCAGGGACCGCGCTCGGGACGTCCATCGCCCCGATACAGGAGGTGGTCGCCCACCCAGACCGAATCGAACCCGACCTCCTCGCCCGCGCGGGCCATGGCGACGTACTCGGGCCAGCGGACCTCGCGCTCGACCTCGGGCAGTTGGAGCCCCACTCGTAGCGGGCGTGCCATCGGACGGGAAGTCTAGTGCGGAGCCGGCGGGTCCCTCCTCTGCCGGCGGTAGGCTTCGGGCGTGCTCGATCCCGTCGCCCGCTCCTACGCCGATGCCAGGCCGGTCTCGTTCTGGATCGACGACCCCGCTCGGCCTGATGCCCTGCCCGCGCTCTCGGGGAGCGGCCGCGCCGAGCTGGCGATCGTCGGCGCCGGTTTCACGGGGCTGTGGGCCGCGATCGAGGCCAAGGAGCGGGATCCGGGTCGCGACATCGTGCTGCTCGAGGGCGGACGCGTCGGCTGGGCCGCGAGTGGACGCAACGGCGGATTCGTCTCGTACTCGATCACGCACACGCTCGAGAACGGCATCTCGCGGTTCCCCGACGAGATCGACGAGCTCGAGCGCCAGGGCATGGATACGTACCACGGGCTCGTCGAGGCCATCCGGCGGTACGGCGTCGACGCCGAGTTCGAGCCGAGCGCGATGGTGCTGTTGGCGCGGCGACCGCACGAGGTCGCCTGGTTCCCGAACGCGATCCAGACGCACGCGCGCTTCGGCTACCCGGCCGACATCCTCGATCGCGATGCGGCGCAGACGATCCTGCGCACTCCCGTGTACATCGGAGGCCTCCGGATCGGGGGAGACGGGCACGCCCTCGTGCACCCCGCGAAGCTCGCGTGGGGGCTCCGTGACGCCGCGCTCGGGCTCGGCGTTCGGATCCACGAGGCCTCGCCCGTCCGTGCGCTCGAGCGCGAGGGCGGTCGTGTGCGCGTGTGGACGCGTGACGGCTCGGTCCTCGCCGATCGGGTGATCCTCGCGACGAACGGGTACCCACCGCTCCTGCGCCAGATCCGGAGCTACGTCGTACCCGTGTACGACCACGTCCTCATGACCGAACCGCTCTCGGCCGAGCAGCGCGCCGCGATCGGATGGGCCGGGCGCGAAGGGCTGGCCGATGCCTCGAACCGCTTCCACTACTTCCGGCTGTCTGCCGACGACCGGATCCTGTGGGGCGGCTTCGACGCGACGTACCACTTCCGCGGCCGTGTCCGTCGGCGCTTCGAGCTCGACGACGAGGTGCACGCGCGCCTCGCTCGCCACTTCTTCGAGACGTTCCCGGCGCTCGAGGGCATCCGGTTCACCCACCGCTGGGGGGGCGTGATCGACACGTGCGGTCGCTTCTCGGTGTTCTTCGGGACGGCGTTGGACGGGCGGCTCGCGTATGCCGTCGGGTACACGGGTCTCGGTGTCGGCGCGTCGCGGTTCGGCGCGCGGACCGTGCTCGACGTGGTGGACGGGCTCGACACCGAGCGCACGAGGCTCCGGATGGTCCGCACGAAGCCGGTCCCCTTCCCGCCTGAGCCCGCTCGCCTCCTCGGCATCCGGCGGACGGTGCGGGCGTACGAACGGCTCGACGGAACCGGACGCGAAGGGCCCTGGCTGAAGATGCTCGACCGCCTCGGGCTCGGCTTCCAGAGCTGAGGGTAGTCTGCGGCCATGGCCGATCGCCCCTACACGCTCGCGCTCATCGCGCACGACGGGAAGAAGGACGACCTCCTGCGCTTCGCGAAGGATCACCTCGATCTGCTGCGACGACTGCAGCTGGTCGCCACCGCGACGACCGGTTCGTTGCTCTCGGCGCAGCTCGGACTGGAGATCCAGCGCGTGGCGAGCGGACCGCAGGGCGGCGACCTCGAGATCGGGGCGATGATCGTCCACGGGGACGTGCAGGCGGTGGTGTTCTTCCGCGATCCGCTCACCGCGCACCCGCACGAGCCCGACATCCAGGCCGTGATGAAGGTCTGCGACGTGCACGACGTGCCGCTCGCGACGAACCGCGCCTCTGCCGAGATGCTGCTCGACGGCGTCGCCGAGCTCGTCGGCTGATCCTCAGCCGCCGGCGATCAGCACGACGCCGGCGAGGGCCGCCACGACACCGACCGCCTGCAGTCGCGCGAGCCGCTCGTGCAGCACGGACCGCGCGAGCAGCACCGTCGTGACCGGGTAGAGCGAGCCGAGCACCGACGTGAGCGCGAGCAGTCCGCCGGCATCGGCCGCGTACGCGAACGCCAGGTTGGCCCCGTTGTCGAGCATCCCGAGCAGGCCGAGACGGCCGGCGTCGGCGCCGCCCATCCGCAGCGAGGGCCGCGTCACGAGGAACGCGACACCGAGCACCGAGATCGCCCCCGTGCGCACCATGAGTGTCCCCCACATCGGGTCGCTCCGACCTGCCGCGTCCAGCAGCACCAGGAACGCGCCGAGCGTGATCGCGGCGACGAGGGCCAGCCCGAGCCCCGTCGTGTTGCGCTCGCCCGCGTGATCGGGCGACCGGGCGGCGAGCACGATCCCGGCGATCGCGACCCCCACCCCAACGAGCTGGACCGCGCTCGGTCGCTCGCCGCGCAGCAGTCCCCACGCGACCGGCACGGTGCCCGAGAGGGCTGCCGTCGGCGCGACCACGCTCATGCGTCCGATCGCGAGGGCTCGGTAGAGCGCGGACAGACCGCAAGCCCCGGCAAGCCCGCCGGCGAGGCCGATGAGGAGCGCGTCCGTGCCGGCCGGACCTTCGCCGCGGATGGCGACGACGAGGGCGAGGAACGTGAACCCTGCGGCCTGGGAGACGAGCGAGACGGTGACCAGCGGCAGGCGCCGAGCGGACACGCCGCCGAGGAAGTCGGCCGTTCCCCAGCCCATGCCGGAGCCGAACGCGAGGACCAGCGGGAGCATGTCGCCCGGAGGCTAGCGGCTCGAGGGGATCCGCGTCCGATGACGGCGCACGGCGGGAGGCGCATCATGGACGAGGGGTCCGATGCAGGAGATCGCCGGTCACCCGACGGACCTGTGGCACGCGCTGCGGGACGGCCGCGTCGAGTGCGACGCGTGCCCCAGGGCCTGTCGGCTCCACGAGGGACAGCGCGGCTTCTGCTTCGTGCGGGCCCGCTCGGGCGACGCGGTCGTCCTGACCACCTATGGGCGCTCGAGCGGGTTCTGCGTCGACCCGATCGAGAAGAAGCCGCTGAACCACTTCCTCCCCGGGACGTCGGTCCTGTCCTTCGGGACCGCGGGATGCAACCTGGGCTGCCGCTTCTGCCAGAACTGGGACATCTCGAAGTCCCGCGAGACGGACACGCTCGCCGACGCCGCCACACCTGAGGCGATCGCCGATGCGGCCGCTCGGCTCGGATGCCGGAGCGTGGCATTCACCTACAACGACCCGGTCGTGTTCCTCGAGTACGCGATCGACGTCGCGATCGCATGCCGGGAGCGGGGGATCCGAACCGTCGCCGTGACGGCGGGATACGCGAGCGCGCCGGCTCGCGCTGCGCTCTTCCCGCACATGGACGCGGCGAACGTGGACCTGAAGGCCTTCACCGAGGCCTTCTACCGACGGGTGTGCCTCGGCTCCCTCGCGCCGGTGCTCGAGACGATCGAGTACCTCGTGCGGGAGACATCGGCGTGGGTCGAGCTCACGACCCTCCTCATCCCCGGGCTGAACGACACGGACGCCGAGCTCGACGCGATGACCGGCTGGGTCGTCGAGCGTCTCGGCTCGGACGTGCCGATCCATTTCACCGCGTTCCACCCCGACTGGAAGATGCGCGACCGGCCGCCGACCCCGCCGACCACCCTCACGCGCGCTCGCGCGATCGCGATGTGGAACGGCGTGCGGTTCGCGTACACGGGCAACGTGCACGACATCGAGGGACAGAGCACGCGGTGCCCCTCGTGCGGCGTGCTGTTGATCGAGCGCGATGGCTACGAGGTCGGAGCGTGGGCGCTCGACGCTCGGGGCCGATGCGAGGCGTGTGGGAGCGTTCTCCCCGGGGTGTTCGAGGGAGCGCCCGGGAGATGGGGATCGCACCGGCTCCCGGTGCGGATCGGCGCCGTGTGATGGGCCGGTCCACGAACGAACGTGCCGCCGCCGCCGCCGGCACCTTCTATCCGTCCGACCCCGACGAGCTCGCCGCGCAGGTCGACGCACTGCTCGAAGGAGCCCATCCCCACCGGGATGCGGGGGAGCCGCTGGCCCTGATCGTCCCCCACGCGGGGTACGTGTTCTCGGGTCCGGTCGCGGGGACGGCATACGCGCTCCTCCGCGGCCGCGAGATCGAGAAGATCACGCTCCTCGGTCCCGCGCACTTCGTCCCCCTCCGCGGAGCGGCCGTG
>Ga0214473_10003910_pt1 | contig 17979 bp, 18 predicted proteins | sample RVTome_7_FD_203509 | JGI IMG/M metagenome (GOLD analysis project Ga0214473, IMG submission 203509) | Soil microbial communities from uranium-contaminated site in the Upper Colorado River Basin, Wyoming, United States - RVT98D197 | ecosystem: Environmental > Terrestrial > Soil > Contaminated >... | reverse complement strand
GCCAGCCTTCGGAGGCAGCGTCCGCTGTGTCAGCGAGCAACTCCGGCGCAACGTCGTCGGCGGGCGAGGCAGGGGCGCCGGCCGCAGCGATCGGAGAGGAGGCCTCGAAACCTGCGACGGCACGGCTGACGGCGCCGCCGCCGGCGCCGGAGAATCAGGACTTCGCGCCCGACCTCTCGAAGATCGCCAGCAAGGTCAATGCAGACTGGCTCTTTTCCTGGGTGAAGAATCCAAAGCACTTCCGGCCGACGACGCGAATGCCCAGCCTGCGCCTCTCTGACGACGATGCCAGGGCCGTGACCGCCTTCCTGATGACGCTGGGGCAAAAGCGGCCGATCGCGGGCCTGGATCACGAAGTGAAGAAGGCCGAGCGGATCGCCGCGGGAGAACGTCTCATCAGGAAGCGGGGCTGTTTCGGATGTCACGACATCAAGGGGTTCGAGACCGCCGAGAAAATCGCCCCGGATCTGAGCAATTATGGCCACAAGCGGTTGCTTGAACTGTTTTTCGGCGAGGCGGTCCAGGTCAAGCAGACCTGGGAGGACTTCACCTTCTGGAAGCTGAAAAACCCGCAGATCTACGCGACCGAACGTGTCGAGCAGTTGATGCCGAATTTCGGATTCACCGACGAACAGGCAAAGACACTACGGGTCTTCCTGAAGAGCATGAGCACCCAGCGACCGCAGGCCCTTTTCGAGCGGAAGCTCTCTGACGAGGAGCTTGCCATCCAGAATGGAAGGGGCCTTGTGAAGCGCTACAACTGCAACGGCTGCCACGTCATCGAAGGCCAGGGCGGCGCGATCGCCGCCTTCTATCCCGACAAGACCAAGATCCCGCCGCCCCTCGAGGTTGGAGGGTTGCATGAGGGCGAGAAGGTCCAGGCCACCTGGCTCTACCAATTCCTGGGGCGACCGACGCCGCTCAGGCCGTGGCTTGAGGTCCGGATGCCGACCTTCAGCCTCGGCATCGAAGACGCCACGACCTTGACGAGGTATTTCGCGGCCATGGGCAAGCAGCGGGTTCCCTATGAGTACGTCTCGCTGCACGAGCCGCTCGCGGAGGATATGAGGGCGGGTCGCCTGTTGATGTCGAAGGACTATTTTGACTGCTTCAGTTGCCACCAGCAGGGCGATAAAAAGCCCGAGGGCCCGCCGGAGGGGTGGGCGCCGGATTTGAGCCTGGCCAAGCGCCGCTTGCGACCGGCCTGGATCGCCAAGTGGCTGAAGGACCCGCAGAAGGTCCAACCTGGAACGAAGATGCCGAGCTACTATCCGGGCGGTCCGGACGATGTCTTCGGCGGCAAGGAGGACCGGCAGATCCAGGCCATCACCGATTACCTGATGCACCTGGGCGAGCGGTGACCTGTATCCTCGATTCAGGAAAACGCGTATAATGTTATAGAGGAGTAAACTCTCGAAAGGAGGCGATGCCGAACATGGTAACGACACGAGAAATCGCGACAGTAGTGGTGACGGCAAGTCTGATCTTTGGGGCTGCAGCTTTGGCCCAGGCCTACGACGCGGGGGAGGTCAAGGATGGGGGGACGATCTCCGGGACGGTGAAGTTCGCCGGGACGCCACCCGCCAGGAAGACGATCGAGGTGACCAAGGATAAGGACGTCTGCGCAAAGGAAAAGCACCTGAGCTTGGATCTCGTTGTCGGTCCGGACAAGGGGATCGAGAATGCGGTCGTCCGTCTGGTTGACGTGAAGAAAGGGAAGAAGTGGGCGAGCACCAAGGCAGAGTTGGATCAGAAGGGTTGCGTCTACAGGCCGCACGTAACGGTGGTGCCGGCCGGCGGCGAGCTGAATATCTTGAACAGCGACGGGATTCTCCATAACATCCACACCTACAGCAAGGCGAACCCCTCGATCAACAAGGCCCAGCCGAAGTTCAAGAAGGTGCTGACCGAGAAGTTTTCGAAGCCCGAGGTGATCAAGGTGACCTGCGACGCGCACGCATGGATGGGCGGCTGGATTGTTGCCTCCGAGCACCCATACGTTGCGGTCACCGACGCGAAGGGGGCGTTCTCGCTCAAGGATGTGCCGGCGGGGACGTACAAGGTCGAGATCTGGCAGGAAACGCTTGGCAAGTCGGAGAAGACCGTTACCGTCAAGGCGAGAGAGGAGACCAAGCTCAACGTCGAACTCGCCAAGAAGTAGGAGCTCCCAGATGGCGGGGTTCACGGTTAACGGTGAACCGGCGACGCCTGTCAGGGTGTTATTTTGAGGGTTGACTTCACTTCACGCCTCGGCTAGACTCCCTTGGGTTTACGCCAAGAGGAAGTATGGCTGAGGCGTGTTGGCATCCCCTCTGTCGGCTCGAGGATCCGCATTCCGCGAGGACGATGAAGGCCGGCTAGAGGCTGGCCTTTCGTCCTCACACCGCTATCGTAGAAGCAGGAAAGGACAACTCTCCATGATGGGTTGGCTTCCGGAAAACGTATCGACCTATGGGAAGGATATCGACCGTCTTTTTTACATCATCTACTATATCACCGGCGCCACGTTCCTCTTGGTCACGGGTGCCCTCGTGCTTTTCCTGATCCTCTACCGTCAGCGCGAAGGGCGCCGGGCAACCTATGTGCACGGTAATACCACCCTCGAGGTCATCTGGACGATTGTTCCCGCCATCATCCTGGTCGTCCTGTCGTTCATGAGCCAGGCGTCGTGGGGGCATATCAAGGGCCGCGTGCCGCCCTCGGACGTTCACATCCAGGTGACCGCCAAACAGTTCAACTGGGAGATGCTGTACCCCGGGCCCGACGGAAAGATCGGAACAGCGGATGATCTCCAAATAGAGAACGAGCTGCACGTGCCGGTGGGCAAGGTCGTTCGGGTCACCCTCAAGGCAAAGGATGTCATCCACAGCTTCTTTCTGCCGAACCTTCGCCTGAAGCAGGACGCCGTCCCGGGACGGGAGATCCAAGCCTGGTTCGAGGCGACCAAGCCGGGCCGGTACGAACTCCCCTGCGCCGAACTCTGTGGATTCGGCCACTCCGGCATGCTCGGTCATCTGACTGTTCACACCGCCGATGACTACGACAAATGGGTGAAGGAGCAGTGGCCATCGTCCTGAGCCAAGTCGGATGGACCTAGCACTTCGACAGGCTTGTCCTGAGCCCAGTCGAAGGGCTCAGTGCACAACCGGAGCTGATATGGGATTCGCGAGGCGATTTTTTGCGACACCGTGCCGAGTACGACACCGGGAGAAAGGGTGACTGATGAGTGATTCCGTAGCGGCAGCAGCCATGACAGCGCACATAGCGCATGCGCATCACGAGGAACTAGGGTTTTGGCGCACCTATGTCTTTTCGACTGATCATAAGATGATCGCTAAACAGTTCCTGTTCCTGGGTCTTTTCATGATGATCCTGGGCGGCCTCATGGCGCTCATGGTCCGCTGGCAACTTGCCTGGCCGGAGACCCAGGTGCCGGGGACACGGTGGATCCCCGAGCCATTCATGACTGATGGGTATATGAACCCGGCCTTCTACAACACGCTCTTCACGATGCACGCCACTATCATGATCTTCTTCGTGGTCATGCCGATCTTGGTGGGATGTTACGGAAACTTTCTGATCCCGCTCATGATCGGCGCGCGGGATATGGCCTTTCCCGTGCTGAACATGCTCTCGTTCTGGGTCGGCGCGGTGGCTGGCGTCATCATGTTGTCCGGCTTCTTCGTCCCCGGGGGCCATGCGGCGGGGGGGTGGACCTCATACGCGCCTCTGACCGCCGTGACGCAGTACACCGGCGTGGATTGGGGCCAGAACATCTGGTGCATCAGCCTCATTATCCTGGGCATCTCGTCCCTGATGGGCTCGATCAACTACATCACAACGATCATCAACATGCGGGCGCCCGGCATGACCTTCTTCCGCTTGCCACTCGTCATCTGGTCTCTCTTCATCGTCGCCATCCTGCTCTTACTGGCGCTCCCGGTGCTGACCTCGGCGTTGGCCATGCTGTTGCTGGATCGCATGGCGGGGACGAGCTTCTTTCTTCCCGCGGGCGGCGGAGAGCCCCTGCTGTGGCAGCATCTCTTCTGGTTCTTCGGCCATCCGGAGGTGTACATCCTGATCCTTCCGGCCATGGGAATCGCCTCGGACATCCTGTCGGTCTTCTCTCGCAAGCCGATCTTCGGATACCGCGCGATGGCCTTCTCCATGATCGGGATCGCGTTCCTGAGCTGGATTGTCTGGGGCCACCACATGTTTCAAAGCGGGATGAGCCCGACGCTGGGCTTCAGCTTCATGGTGACGACGATGGTGATCGCGGTGCCATCGGCGATCAAGACGTTCAACTGGCTCGGGACCATATGGGGCGGCTCGATCAGGTTCACGACCCCGATGCTGAATGCGCTGGCCTTCGTCTCCATGTTCGTCATCGGGGGACTGAGCGGCATCTTCATGGCCTCGACGCCCGTTGATATCTTCATCCATGACACGTATTTCATCGTTGCCCACATCCATTACGTCGTCTTCGGGGGCAGCGTCTTCGGGCTCTTCGCCGCGATCTACTATTGGTTTCCGAAGATGTTCGGCCGGATGATGAACGAGCCGCTGGGGAAGATCCACTTCTTCGGTACGTTCATCGCATACAACTGCACCTTTTTCCCGATGCACATCCTGGGCGTCGGCGGGCACATGCGCCGCATCTACAACCCGATGCAGTATGAATTCCTGCACCCCCTGCAGCCGATCAATGTGTTCATCACCTGGGGCGCGATCGCGCTCGGGCTCGCGCAGATCCCCTTCGTGATCAATTTCTTCTGGAGCCTGTTCGCCGGGAAGAAGGCCGAGCGGAATCCCTGGAAGGCGAATACGCTTGAATGGGTCGCCGCGTCGCCGCCCCCGCACGGTAACTTCGACGCGATTCCGGTCGTCCATCGCGGCCCGTACGAGTATAGCTCGCCCGAGGTCACCGAGGACTACCTGCCCCAGGATCGGCAGCTCGGGCCTCAGCGCGTGGCGACGGCGCATTAGGAGCCGAAACGTGCCGGATTTTCGTCATGCGTGCATGGCGCGCCAGCGAACAGGCGGCGCGTGGCTGCATCGGCTCGCACTGCTGACGGCAAGCGCCACGCTCGTGCTGATCTTTGTTGGAGGTCTGGTGACCAATACCGGCTCGGCGCTGGCGGTGCCGGACTGGCCGACGACGTTCGGGTACAGTATGTTCCTGTACCCATGGTCGAGGATGGTCGGAGGCATCTTCTACGAACACAGTCATCGCCTGATCGGGTCGGTCGTCGGCCTCCTGACTGTCACGTTGGCGATTTGGATCTGGATCGAAGAGTCCCGTCGATGGCTCCGGTGGTTGGGGGCTGCGGCCGTCATGGCGGTGATCGTCCAGGGAGTATTGGGTGGTCTTCGGGTGATCCTAATTTCCAACGGTACGACGATCGCCATCATTCATGGTTGCCTCGCACAGGCCTTTTTTGCCCTCACGGTGAGTGTGGCGCTGTTCACCTCGCAGGGCTGGAAACAAGATTCGGAACAGATCCCCGCCGCGGAGGCCGGCCGCCTGAGACCTCTCTCCCTCCTCACGACCGGCTTGATCGCCTTGCAGATCATCGCCGGCGCTATTCTGGTTCACACCGGTCTTTTGCTGAATCTTCATTTGCTGCTCGCTGTCCTTGTGACCATTCATGTGTCCATGCTCGGAGCACGGGTCTTCAGACGCCTTCCAGATGAAGGAAGGCTCGTGCGCCCGGTGATTGTGCTCTGCAGCCTGTTGCTCCTTCAACTCCTCCTGGGTCTGGGATTGTATGTGGGGCGTTTCACGTCTTTCCAATTGCCCGATGGGGCGCTGACTGGATTAGCGCTTCCGATCACCCACAGGATCGCCGGAGCGGGGATGCTGGCGACCTGCCTGGTCCTGACACTGCGGGCGCATCGACGTGCCCCGTCGGTCACTCGCGTAGTCGGCCGCATGGTTGCTTCGGAGGGGGTGCCCGCGTGACGCTTCAAACGGGGACACTCGAGATCGAGCTGACGCGCGCGCGCCGGCGAGCGGCGGATTTTGCGGCGCTGGCGAAGCCTCGGGTGGTTCTCATGGTCCTGGTCACGGCCCTCGTGGGATTTTATCTGGGCTCGCGGGGCGCGCCGGACTATATGGCGTTGCTTCAGACCCTCATCGGGGTCGGGCTCGCGGCGGCGGGTAGCCTCGCGCTGAACCAGTTCCTGGAGCGCGACGTGGATTCACGGATGGAGCGGACACGGCTCCGTCCGTTGCCCGATGGGCGGCTCGAGCCCGCCGAGGCGCTGGGGTTCGGTGCGGCGATGACCGTGGCAGGTCTCCTGTATCTCGCCCTTGCCGTGAACGCGCTAAGTTCACTGCTGGCGGCAATCATCGTTGGCAGCTATCTCTTTCTCTACACGCCGCTCAAACGTAAGTCTGCGATCTGCACCGTCGTGGGGTCGATTCCAGGGGCGCTGCCTCCGGTCATCGGGTGGGCGGCGGCCAGGGGCGAGCTTGGGCTCGAGGCCTGGGTCCTCTTTGCCATCCTCTTTCTGTGGCAGCTTCCCCACACGCTGGCCATCGGCACGCTCTACCGCGACGACTATGCCCGTGCAGGGATTCGAGTGCTGCCTGTGGTCGATCCGGACGGCAGGAGCACCGGACGTCAGATCGTCAGCAACTGCTTGGCGCTCCTCGTGGTGGGCCTTCTGCCGACGCTGATCGGGCTGGCTGGGGCGGTCTATTTCCTTGGCGCGTTCGCGCTCGGCATTGGGCTGCTCGGGTGCGGCTTTGCGCTCGCCATCTCGCGGTCGATGGCAAATGCGCGGCGCCTCCTGTTCGCGTCGCTGGTGTACCTCCCGGTGCTCCTCGCGCTAATGGCCCTCGATAAGGTTCCATTCTAATGCCGTTCCAATCAACTTCGCCTAGCGGCAAGGCTTCACCCCGGGGCGCTCCCTGTCCGAGATCCCGGGGCGGGCCCCCGGACCGGGACGACGTACCCGGAAACGTACGCCTCGATCGGCCCACGGGGGCCGCGCCTTGCTAGGCTCGTTTCTTGGACCGGCAAGGTGCCCTGCATTTCGGGACAAAATGGCTGGAACGTTTCTAGGCATGCCACAAACCGAACCGGAACTGTACACAAGAAAGAGAAATCTGCGTCTGGGGTTGACCCTCTTGGGGATCTTCGTCATGCTCTATGCGGGGTCAGTGATCTTCATACTGGTCAGCCATTAGGATGTCAGCCGGGAAGCGGCTTACGGGAGAGGCGTGACATGCCCCGCGGGGAAGTTGTAAGCTCAATTGTTGATGTCGGAACAGAGCAACGAACCGAGATCCCTGCGCGCGTTGGTGCGCCGCCATTCACGGGACCTCCCTCCGGCCAGGATCCGTTCCCCTGGTCCCCAGATCCCAGGACCGGGCCACCGGTCAGCAATGCCCGGCTTGGGATGTTGATCTTCCTGGCATTCGAGGGGATGTTCTTCGCCGGACTGATCGGAGCGTTCCTAGTATATCGTCTCGGAAGTCAGTTCTGGCCCCCGGTTGGCCAGCCGCGCCTGCCGATCTTGGTCACCTGGGCCAATACCGCAATCCTGCTCTTCAGCAGCTACACGATGCGCGGCGCGCTGCGCGCCATGCGGATGGGCGACCGGGATGGTCTGACAACCGGCCTATCGTGGACGGCGCTACTCGGAACCACGTTCCTCATCGTCCAGGGGTCGGAATGGCTACGCCTCATTCGGCACGGCCTCACGCTGTCGGCGGGGATCTACGGGGCCACGTTTTACACCGTGATCGGATGCCATGGCCTCCACGTGCTTGGCGCGGTCATCTGGTTGCTGATCGCTCGTTTCGGCTCGAGAGACATGTGGTGTTCGGCGCCCCGGCAGGTGGGAGTCGAGCTCTGTGGGATGTACTGGTACTTCGTCGTTGGCCTCTGGCCCGTTCTCTTCGCGCTTGTGTACCTGAGTTGAATCTCCAGGCCACCGGCGTGACGGGGCGGGTGTGGATGGGAGAGTCCTAGAATGTGGTATGGTGTGAGGAATCGATTTCCCCTGCTTGCCGCAGGAGTACTGGTCGTCGCTGCGGCCGTCGGCGCGCTACGTCCGGTTGATGCCCACGCCTGTTCGGTCTGTTGGGATTTGTCGTCGAACGACCTATCTTCTCGGGCCATGAACTGGAGCATCCTGTTTCTGATGGCCATGCCGTTTACTATCGTAGGGTCGATCGGGGGATGGTTAGTCTACAAGTATCGGCATGCACCAAAAGCCGAACGTCGGCGGCCGGCATCAGGCCGGCCCGTTCCCACACCACAACTGATTCAAGAGGAGAACGTCCATTGAGCCAAGTCGCCGCCTTACATACGGCTGTTGACCCAGCAGAGTCGCCCCTCACGCCCGAGAGTTGGGGCAAACTGGGAATGTGGATCTTTCTTGCCGGCGATGCGATGTCATTTGGGGCCTTGCTGGCCGGATATGGCGCCCTCCGCTATGGAAGCGCTGACTGGCCTGTGCCCTCGAAGGTGTTGGGCGTGGGTTTGACCGCCTTCATGACGTTTCTCTTGATCTGCAGCAGCGTGACGATGGTCCTTGCCCTGGTGGCGATCCAGAGAGGGGATCGGCGTGGGCTGCGGAACTTCCTTTCGTTGACCGTCCTGGGCGGGGTGATGTTCCTCGGTATGCAGGCCTACGAGTGGACCCATCTGATCCACGATGGCCTGACGCTCACCGGCAATCCCTTCGGGGCTGTGTTATTCGGGACCACCTTTTTCATCATCACCGGCTTTCATGGCGCGCACGTCACCGGTGGGGTCATCTACCTGTCCTGCTATCTGATCCAGGCGCTCCGCGGGCGACTCGGCCAGGAGAGCGCCAATGCGATTGAGATCGCGGCGCTGTACTGGCACTTCGTCGATCTGGTCTGGATCCTGGTGTTCACCTTCGTCTATCTGCTATAATGCGAGGTGGGAGGAATCGATGACGTCTGCTCATAAGCAACCGAACTACATCGGCGTCTTCTGGTGGCTCTTGGCCCTGACGATTCTCGAGGTGGGAGTGATCTTCATGCCGATGGCGAGGTTCGTCATCGCCATCCTGCTGGTCGGGATGGCCATGTCGAAGGCTGCGCTCGTGGCCATGTACTTTATGCACCTGAAGTTTGAGCGGCGAACGATGGGCTTGATCGCCATCACTCCTTTGGTCTTGTGCGTGTTATTGATCTTTGCCCTGCTGCCGGACCTCTCCGCAACTCCGCACCGATCGACGGAACCTCCTCAGGCCCCCGCAACCTCGCATTGACGTCGTCAGGTTCCCCCGCTACCGGAGGGGTCGGTTACTCGGTTCAGAGGTGAGATTGGGGGAACAGATCAGCCAACCGGGCAACCCCGGGGTCCAGAAGGCGCTCTGGGGCCTGCTGATTCTCGTTCTCATCGGCGTGGTGGGGGCAGGAACCTGGTCCCTGTTCTCGCCCAAGCCGGCCTCGAAACAGGTGCCGTCGGTCGGATCGCGGCAGCCACCCGCCTACGGCTCGGTGCCACTTTTCTCGTTCATCGAGCGGAGCGGTCGAAGGGCCGAGCGGGCAGAGTTCCTGGGAAAGATCTGGGTTGTGGACCTGATCTATACCCGCTGTCCCGATACCTGTCCTTTGCAGAGCGCCGAGATGGCCAGACTTCAGGCTGAGCTTGTGAACGATGCGGATATCCGTCTGGTCTCGATCACAGTCGATCCGGCGCGGGATACCCTTGCGGTCCTTTCCCGATACGCGAAACGCTTCGGGGCCGATCCGAAACGATGGCTCTTCCTGACGGGAGAGAAAGAGGCGATTTATCGCTTCGTCCGGGAAGGCCTCCGCCTCCCCGTGATGGATCCAAGAAGCAGGGCCCGGGGTGCTGGTGGCGAGGGAGTGTCGTTTCTTCACAGCTCCAGATTCGTTCTTGTCGACCGCGAGGCCCGGATCAGAGGCTACTACGAGAGCAGCGATATGGAATCACTCCGACAGCTCCGCGAAGACGTAAAGACCTTGCTTCGGAAGGAATGAGTACCCTCTCCGTTTCAGCGCTCCCTACCCTCAATGCCGCACTGAATGGCACCTGCGCTCTCCTGCTTGCCGTCGGATATCTCTTCATCCGGCAGCGAAAGGTCGCCGCCCACAGGGCGTGCATGATATCCGCCTTTGTGACCTCCACGCTCTTTCTGATCTCCTATCTGACCTATCACTATCACGTCGGGTCGAAGCCCTTCGGGGGGCAGGGCGCGATTCGCACGCTGTATTTCACGATTCTCATCTCGCACACGATCCTGGCCGCAGCGATTGTCCCTTTAGTGCTCATCACGTTATATCGGGGATTGAAAGGTCGCTTTGATCGACACGTCGCGATTGCCCGATGGACGCTGCCTCTATGGCTCTACGTGTCGGTCACCGGGGTGATCGTCTATTGGATGCTGTACCATCTCTACCCTCCACTATGATTGTTCCCCCCGAACGAGGTCATCGGTCAAGATCATTAACGCGTAGCGGCTACTTGCGATAGAGCCAGAAGACTGTTCCGACGCAGAGTCAGATATCCCCTGGACTTGCCCCGCCAGGGATGGGACATGGGATGGTACCCCTGCTGATGCCTTGCCACTTTCCCTCAGTGGGGTAACGTACAGTGTGCGCCGCGATCCTCAAGAGAAGATTGCCGGGCGAACCTGCCGGGGAAGAAAGCATCAAGCGGCACTCGCGGCTCCTTTCCCAGCGCGAGATCGGCGACCAGCTCGCCCGTGAGAGGCCCGAGGAGGATCCCGTTCCGGAAGTGCCCAGTGGCCACATACAGGTTCGGGATGTCGGGGAAGCGCCCAATGGCTGGAAGCCCATCTGGAAGGCGCGGCCGCAGCCCTGCCCAGGCCCTATCGAATGGGGCGGCCATCAGACCTGGAGCCATGGCCCTGGCCGCCTCGCACAGGCCCGCCACACCCTCCAGGGTGGGGACCGCATCGAAGCCGGCTCGCTCAACAGTGGCTCCCACCAGGAGCTCACCATTGAGTCGAGGAACCAAGTACCCCAGGGGTCCCCAAACGAGGTGGCTCAGCGGAGGGCGCTCGAACCGGGCCCGAACGATCTGCCCCCGCACGGGCTCCGTGGGAAGCCGGTGGCCGACAAGATCCAGAAGGCGGCCGGTCCATGGGCCCGCGCAGGCCACGATCATGTCTGCGAGGATCGTTTCTCCCCCGGCCCTTACCCCGCGCAGCCGCTCCTCGCCAAGGATGAAATCGACAGCTTCGACCCTCTCGAGAATCTGGGCGCCCGCTTGCCGCGCACCTGCCGTAAGAGCGCGGACAACTGCACACGGGCGGACATGGGCCTCATCCGGGAAGAAGAGGGCGCCTCCGACCTCGGGATTCAGGCGGGGCTCCAAGGCGCGCAACGCTTGGCCTGAGACCTCCTCGACCCGGAGCCCCATTGCCCGCTGCCAGGCCGCTCGCCCTCGCGCTGCTTCCTGCACCGTCGGATCAACGAGGTACAGGAGCCCCCAGGTGCAGTATTCGATGTCTTCCCCGGTGGCGTCACGCAGCTCCCCGGCCAGCGTCCGATACCGATCACGTGCTGCGAGGCACAGGTCAAGAAACGGCCCTGGGCCTTCAGCTTCTGCCTGGGGCGCCAGCATTCCCGCCGCGGCGCGAGATGCCTCCCGCCCAAGCTCTCCACGCTCGACCAACACGACCCGCCGGACCCCTGCCCGCGTGAGGGCATACGCACAGGCCACTCCGATGATGCCGCCTCCAATAATGATGACATCCGCTCCCCGAGCCATCGCTAGATTGAAACCTCGTCCGCTGCGCGGCCTAGAAGGAGGGCAGGGAGGGAGACAAGTATGGACAAAGGGTTGCCTTCCACGAACGCCCCAAATTCAGCGGCGGAACACGAAGTCCGGAAAGAGGATCAACGTCATGGCCAGGACGAGCACGATCGGAATAATCGCAATGGCGTAGATCAGACCGGTCTCGAATTTGAGATGCATATAGTTCAGGGCCACCAGCACAGCCTTGGTCGCTGCGATCGCGAAAATCAGCGCAATGACAGCCCCCTTTCCCAAAGGGAGGTAGCTTGCGGCGACCCCGGCGATCATCAACACGACAAGCCAAACCCAGATGGCGACATAATTTGGGTGCGCCCTTTCAGAACTCATCTCAGGTCTCCAACAATGGGTGAGCGAAATGATTCGATCAACATCGAGACTCGAGAGCCGGCGCCTTCACGTCAGATAGAGGAGGGGGAAAAGGAAAATCCAGACCACGTCAACGAAGTGCCAGTAGAGGCCCGCCAGCTCGACGCGATGACCATTCACCAGGCGTCCACGCGCCATCACAAAAAGACTCAGGTTGATGATGATCCCGGCCAGGACGTGCAGTGCATGGAGGCCGGTCATCGTATAGTAAAAGGACCAGAACGGGCCTGTGCTCGGCGTGAAACCTGCCATAATATGGGACGAATACTCATAGGCCTTGATCCCCAGGAACGCGACGCCGAGCAAGATCGTGAGCAGGAGGAAGGTCCGAAGGCCTCGGTCGTTACCCTTCTCAACCGCCGCGAATGCCATCACCATGGTCATGCTGCTGGTGAGGAGGACGAAGGTGTTGATCGCCGCCATTGGGGCGCTTAAGTGCGCCGCCTCCGCGGACCAGCCGGCGCTTCCAAGGCGAGCCAAGATGTAGGAACCGATCAGCCCCCCAAACACCATGACCTCTGAGGCGAGAAACCACCAGACAGCGATCTTTCCGGGTGTGATGCCGCTGATCGCCTGCGTCGCTGCGTGCGTCTTCATGCTCGGGCTCTCCTATCCGGATCTCGCCACGAGAAGACGATCCTGGGGGAGCCAATCCTCCGATGCCTCGGGCGAACTGTATTCATAGGGGCCGCGGTAGACGACCGGAAGAGCGTCAAAGTTGCCATGTGGCGGGGGCGAGGGAGTGGCCCACTCCAGCGTGGTGGCCTGCCAAGGGTTCCGCTCTGCCTTCCTGCCGGCCACCAGGCTCCAACCAAGGTTAACCAGGAACACAAGCTGGGCGAGGGCGAGGCCAATGGCGCTGATCGTGATAAAGACATTGATCGGCTGCAACGACTGGAGGAACTCGTACTGCAGTGGATTGGCGATCCGCCGCATCATCCCGCCGAGACCCACCAGGTGCATCGGGAAGAACGTGGCGTTGAAGAAGATCACAGTCAGCCAGAAATGGATCTTTCCCAACCTCTCATTCATCATCCGGCCGAACATCTTTGGGAACCAGAAATAGATGCCGGCGAACCCTCCGAAGAAGATCCCACTCAGAAGGGTATAGTGAAAATGCCCGACGACAAAATAGGTCGCATGCACCTGAATATTTGCCGGGGCCGACCCGTTGAAGATGCCGGTGAGTCCTCCGACAATGAACATGGCGACGAATCCGAGCGCGTAGAGCATCGGCGTGGCAAATTGGATCGAACCCCCCCACAACGTGGCGATCATGGCAAACACCAGGATGGCGAAGGGCACGGAGATCAGAATAGTCGTGAGGCTGAAGGGCATTGCGAGTCGCGGGTCCATGCCGCTCAAGAACATGTGGTGAGCCCACACAACGAAGCTGAGGATTCCCGCCGTGATGGTGGAGTAGATGATCCAGCGATAGCCGAACAGCGGCTTTCGTGAGAAGACGGGCAGGACCTCCGCCACGAACCCGACTGCCGGTAACATGACGACGTAGACCTCGGGGTGGCCGAAGAACCAGAAAAGATGTTGCCACAACAGCGGGTCGCCTCCTCCCGACGGCACGAAGAAGCTTGTTCCGGCGATTCGATCCATCAAGAGCATCACAGCGGCGGCAATCAGCGGCCCGACGGACAAAAGGAATAGGATGGCTGCCGTGAGCTGTTGCCAGATCACAAGCGGAAGGCGGAAAAAGGTCATCCCCGGCGCTCGCATGGTGATGGCGGTCGTGAGGAAATTGACGCCTCCCATGAGGAACGAGGCGAATTCGATCGCGTGGGCCAGGAGCCAAAGGTTGAGGCCCCACGTCACGCCGGTATAGATCGACCTGGCGCTAAGCGGTGGGTAACCGGTCCAACCGGCGGACGCCGCTCCGCCGGGGACAACGAACGAGGATAGGAGGACAAGCGAGCCGACCGCGAGGGTCCAGAAGGAGAGCATGTTGAGCCGCGGGAACGCCATATCCCTCGCCCCGATCATGAGCGGAATCAGAAAGTTCCCGAATGCCCCCAGCAGGATCGGCATGGCCACAAAGAAGACCATGGTCGTGCCGTGCATCGTGACGACGACGTTGTATGTCTCGGGCCCCACGAATCCGAACCCCGGGACCGCCGTGTCCGGAAAGGCGAGCTGCCAACGCATCACATAGGCGAGGAAGCCTCCGACGAGCGCCATGAAAAGACCGAGGAAGAGGTACTGCCTGCCGATCATCTTGTGATCGGTCGAGAAGATATACGTGCGCCAAATGCCGATCTCGCCATGGTGAACCTCCGTGGCGTGCGCTGATGCGGCAGGGCCGGGCGCGGATTCGGTCATCGGTGGTTGTCTCCCTTGGCCAGACGTCGCGTGGAGGTCTTCTCTTCCGAGGGCCATTGCTCCCTCACCCACTGTTGGTATTCCTCGGCGGAGTGGACGGTCAGATGGCCGAGCATCCCGGAGTGGCCGAAGCCACAGAGTTCAGAACAGGGGATCTCGTATACGCCTGGCTTGGTTGCCTGGAACCACGCAAGGATCTCACGCCCTGGGATGATGTCTTGCTTCAGGCGGAGGTTCGGCAGGAAGAAACTATGGATGACGTCCTTTGACCTGAGGGCGATCCGCACGACCTTGTCGACGGACACGTGGAGTTCGTTGTCCATTTGAAGGTCGTCCGGTGTCCCGAACTGACCGTCCGGGCCGGGGTAGACGATCTCCCAGTTGAACTGCTTCGCGGTGACCTGGACCCGAAGATCGGCCGGAGGCACGCGGAGTTTAACCTTCGCCCATGCGTCGGCTCCGCGAAAATCGATCCACAGGTCAAGGAGGAGGACAATCAGGGCCGGGATGAGAATCCAGGCCGCTTCCGAGAGCTTGTCGCCCTTGATGTAGGTGGCGCGACGTCCCTCCCGGCGACGGTACAGGATCAGGAAGAGAGCAAGCGCCCCTATGGTTATAACAAACCAGGTCAGCGTGACATAGTAGATGAATGCGATGATCGAGTCGATGTCTCCGCCGTACGTCGAGGCATTCTCGGGAAGCCAGCGTAGCATGGCGATCACTCCGTCCTTCTCAGGGATGAGCTTTCGGTTGCAAGCTGAGGCGAGTAATGCGGGTAACTTACTCGAAGGTTGGGGCGAGTTCAGTGACTACAGTCACCGAAGGGCGGTTTTGGGTGGCCGCCGGGCGGCAAGGATCTCTTTAAGGCGGGGGAGGTCGAGGAGAACGAGTCGGCGCCGGCCGAGCCGAACCAGGCCCTCGCGCTGCAGTTGCTCGAGCGCCCTGGAGATGACCTCTCGCGCTGTTCCTATGCAACCGGCGAGCTCATCGTGAGTGAGCCCCGCATCGAGGAGGACGCCTTGGTCGGTGGAGAACCCGCGGCTCCGTGCAAGGTCCAGGAGGACTCGGACTAAGCGCCCCTGCACCTGCCGAGCCGAAACGGTTTCCAGCAGGACAGCCATGGCAGCCTCTCGGTGGCAGAGGCATCGAATGACCCCGGCAGCCAGTTCGGGAGCATCCCTGAGTAAGGAACCGCACTGTGCCCGCCCCAATGTCAGAACCCTGACATCGGTCAGGCACTGGGCGGTGCCGGGGTAGCGCGCCTCGTGAAAAGAGGGGGCCAAGCAAAAACAATCGCCGGCGCCAAGGATCGAGAGCGTCTGCTGCCGGCCCTCATCAGAAAGGCGGTATACCTTGACGGTTCCCTTTGTGATGACAACGATTTCATTGCACACGGCCCCTTCACGGAAGAGGATATCCCCCCGGCGATGTTGCCCCATCCGCGCCTTTCGCTGCAGCCGAAGGAGGATCGCGGGATCCAGCGGGCCAAGGCACGGGACCCTGCGAAGGGCGCCGCTCCTTCCCGGACCGCCTTTCGCCTGGTGAGCTTCCTTTTTCCGGACCATCAGAACCCCTCTTCGCTCTGAGACCGCGCCTCCGATGAACAAGCACAGGCGAGCCTTGTAACGGCGACACTCTTAGCACGCGGCCTGTGCGGTGTCAATCCCAAAGTTGGGCAGGAAGGGCCTCAAGACCTCTCCCGGCGCGGGATCTCAGTGAAGGTATCTGTGAGAAATGGATGTGAAGTCAAACTGGCGGAAGCAGATTGCCTGTGTTACATTGACGGGACAAGGGTCGCGATGAGAACAGGGATTCGGGGTTTCCGGATGAGTTTGTGGAGCGCTGTGCGCTTACGATGTCCACGGTGCGGGGTAGCGCCGCTGTTCCGCGGCTTTTTCTCGATGTACCCCGAATGCCCCTCGTGTAATCTTAGGTTTGAGCGTGAGCAAGGCTATTTTGTGGGCGCGATCTATATCAATTATGCCGCCACGGCCATCATCACGATCGCAGGCTACGTGTGGCTTGATTATTTCTTCAACCTTTCCCTTGGCAGGCAGCTCATCGTGTGGATCGCGTTTGGCGTCTGCTTCCCGCTGTTCTTTTTTCGATACGCCAGAAGCCTGTGGCTGAGCATCGACTATATGGTCGACCCCGAGAATGGGTCTGGCAACCTCGCCGGATGAGCGGCGAGCCGAGCCATCGTGATTCTTGACCTGACAGCTCGGATCCGGCCATGGTGGCCCCTCATCCGGCCTCATGCCGCGGACCGGGCGGAAGAAAAACAGCATTGGCCTCCGTCTCGTTACATGCTATCATGCGCGGGAAAGTGATCCAGAGACCGCCCCAGACGCCCTAGCCACAAGGGAGGACTCGCCGACCATGTACAGAAACATCATGGTGCCACTTGACAATTCCGAATATTCGAACTGCGCCGCGGAACTTGCGGTCGCCCTCGGACAGCACTTCGGCGCATCCTTGACCGGCTCCCACGTGTACGCCGCTAAGATGCACGACTACCGTTTCAAGCAAATGGAGTACACCCTCCCTGAAGAGTATCAGGATGAAAATGAGTTGGAGCGGCAACGCAAGATTCATGACTCCCTGATCACGATGGGACTTCAGTTGATCTCAGATTCCTACATCGACGTGATGGAGCGCAGGTGCCGGGAGCGAGGTCTGGTCTTCGAACGCAAGATGTTCGATGGACGGACCTTCCAGCCGTTGGTGGAGGACATCAAGAAGAGCGGCTACGATCTGGTCGTGATCGGCGCACTGGGCCTGGGCGCGGTGAAGGATAGCCTGATCGGCAGCGTGACGGACCGGGTGATCCGGCGGGTCACCACCGACGTCCTGGTGGCGAAGAACGTCGCACCGTTGGCGGAGCAGAACGGCGGCAGCATCCTGGTGGGGATCGACGGGAGCCCTCAGTCGTTTGCCGGGCTCAAGTCGGCGATCGCCATCGGGCGCGCCACGAATCGGCAGGTGGAGGCGGTCGGGGTCTACGACCCGTACCTGCATTACGCGATGTTTAACAGCATCGTGGGCGTGTTATCCGAGAAGGCCTCGAAGGTCTTCAAGTTCAAGGAGCAGGAGAAGCTGCACGAGGAGATCATTGACACCGGTCTGGCCAAGATCTACCAGTCGCACTTGGAGGTGGCCAGGACCGTGGCGGCCGAAGACGGGGTCGATCTGAAAATCACCTTGCTGGACGGCAAGGCGTTCGAGAAGATCATCCAGTACATCAGGAAGGAGAAGCCGTGGCTCCTGGTCCTGGGCAGGATCGGCATCCATAGCGATGAGAGCATGGATATCGGCAGCAACGCCGAAAACCTCCTTCGTCTGGCCCCGTGTCACGTCTTGCTCACGAGCGGTAAGTGTTACCCGCCGATCGACGTGAGGGCGGAGGAGGCCGTGAGCTGGACCGATGAAGCGCTCGCCCGCATGGAGCGGGTGCCGGACTTCGTGAAGGGGATCGCCAGGACCG